>Ga0306920_100004396_pt1 | contig 18057 bp, 17 predicted proteins | sample flu12Cox44000170_FD_204666 | JGI IMG/M metagenome (GOLD analysis project Ga0306920, IMG submission 204666) | Lab enrichment of tropical soil microbial communities from Luquillo Experimental Forest, Puerto Rico - flux4day.12C.oxic.44.000.170 (v2)... | ecosystem: Environmental > Terrestrial >... | reverse complement strand
ATCCAGCCGGTCGTTCCCGCCGGTAACCTGGCCGGACAGGAATGGCGCGACAGGGTCACGGGAGGACGAGATGGGCCTGCCTGTTCGGCAGCAGCGCACGTTGGACGAGATTGAGGGCAGGCTGGCCTGCTCCGACCCTCGCCTTAAGTCGCTGTTCAGTATCTTCAGCCGGCTGACCAGTGGCGAGGTCATGCCCTGGTTCGAAAACGTCCGGGTGCGGCCAATCGCTGACCGGCTCCTGCCCACGCGCAGGTGGTTCAACCGGATCGCCGGCCGCCCCGCGAAGCGTATGCGGCTGGTCCTGCTGCTGCCGGCCGCGCTGAGCGCCATCGCCTGTGCCGTGCTGATTGCCTTCGGCTTCCCGAGCACCCCGCGGCTCTCCCACGCCGGCCGGCCGCCCGCACGCGAACTGGTGGTCAAGCCCACCCGGGTGTGCCGCATCGGCCTGCTGCGAGCGCCCACTTTCTGCTAGCCCGCCCGCCCGCAGCGGTCAGCCGCGGCGGGCAGCCGCCACCAGGGCGGGCACCGGCAGCCAGCCGTCGTGCTTCCAGATGATCGTGCCCTTCGCCGAGACCAGCGCGAACCACGGCTGGTCCTGAACGCCGAAGCCGTCGGCGAGCCGGCCGGTGGTGTCCAGCCCCACCGGGTAGGCCAGCGGGGTGCCCAGCCCGTCCAGGTAGCTGGCCACCGCCGTCACCGACGGCTCGGTGGCGGCAGCGTCCACCGCGACCAGCTCCGGCAGCCGGCCGTGCCGGGCCACCCGGGCATAGCCGTTCAGCGCCAGCAGCCGGGCCCGCAGATCTGAGGTTTCCGCCAGCCAGGTCGCGAAGAACATGACCAGGTGCGGCTGCCCCGGCGCCAGCCGCACCGAGCCGGACGGCACGGCGGGCAGCGTCACCGGCGAGCCCGGCCCAAGGCTGGGAATGCCGGCCAGCGAGCGCTGGCTGGCCACGTGCGGCCGGCCGGGCAGTAGCCGGGCGGCCTCGCCGGCGAGGAGCTGGGCCGCCTGGCCGATGCTGGCATAGCTCATCTGGGTCAGGTAGATCTCCCGCTCACGGCCCTGCGGGTCGATGACGAGCAGCGCCGGGGTGTGGTCGATCTGCCCGGCCTGGATCTGCACCGCGATGTGATACGCCCGCCACACCGCCTGCAACTGGGCCAGCGGGCCGGTCAGGAAGTCCCACTGGTTGACCATGCCATGCGCCCGCGAGTAGGCCATCACGTCCGCCACCGAGGTGGCCTGCGGGTTGGCGTCCACCCCGAGCAGCTGGACCTGGCGGCCGGCCGGGCCCAGCAGCTGCTTAGCTGCCACCATGCTCATCGTGGTCAGTGGGCAGACCGTGGTGCACTGCGAGTCGGCGAAGGCGAGGATCACCACCTTGCCGCGGAACTGGTGCAGCGACATGGGCTGGCCGAACTGGTTGCGCAAGGTGATGCCGGGCGCTGGCACGCCACCCAGCGAACTGCCCGGATCCAGGCCCGGGTTGCCCATCGCCGCGCTGGCCTGGCCGGCGCCCGTGGGCCCGGGCTGGGCACCGCCACCGTTCCCGGTACCGGCCGGCGCGCCGCAGCCGGCCAGCAGCGCCACCGCCAGGGTCACCCCGGCGCCAGTCCAGGCCCGGCGGGCACCGGTCACCGGGCGGCTCCCCGGCTGGGCGGCTCGCGAATCCAGATCTGGCGCCGGCCGCTCTCCCCCGGCGCTTCTGGCGGATACGGGCTGACCCGGTCCAGCCGGTAGCCGAGCTTGCGGGGGATCGCGGAACTGGCCACGTTGGCTTCGTCGCAGTGGATCTCGACCCGGCTCACGCCGGGCAGCCGCAGCGCGACCTCGGTCAGCGCCGCCGTCGCGGCGGTGCCGAGCCCCCGCCGCGTCCGCTGCTCGGCGATCCAGTAACCGATCTCGATCCCGCCATCGCCCAGCCGCCGGTGCAGCCCGATCTCGCCGGCCAGGACGCCATCGGTGTCGACGATCGAGTAGATGAAGTCGGTGCCCTGCGCCCACATCTCGTCCGACTCGGCCACCCGGACGCGCTGGGTCCGCGGGTCAGCGGACTCCGCGGTCGCCCATGGCATCCACGGCCGCAGGTGGTCCATGCTGGCGGCGACGGCGGCGGCGATCGCGCTGGCGTCTTCCGGCCGCAGCCGCCGCAGCGTCAGCGGCCCGGCATCCACCTGTTCCGGTGGCGCGGCCATCACATCTGGAGGCACGGTTCATAGTAAGCAGGTGCCGTCCCGCCGGGGCGCCGGGTCAGACCCGCTCACCCGCGTCCGCGGCCCAGCGCTACCGGACCCGGACCGAGACCGCCGATCTGGGCGGGAACCCCGCCGCATGCCGGGAATTCTTGTGGGGTTGCCGGCCATCAGTGTGGCGCTGCTGGATAGCGTAGGGGGCGCCCGCCTACGACTTGGAGACGACGATGGCCGAACGCGCCCCGCTTCCCTACGACTACCTGCCGCCGGTCCCCTCCTTCTCGCTGGAGAGCAATGACGTCGCGGACGGCGAGATGATGGGTGACGCGCAGGTTTACAGCGGCTTCGGGATGACCGGGCAGAACATCTCGCCGCATCTGCGGTGGCACGGCTTCCCGGCCGGGACCCAGGGTTTCGCGGTGACCTGCTATGACCCGGACGCGCCGACCGGCTCAGGCTTCTGGCACCTGCTGCTGATCGACGTGCCGGCGGCGGTGACCGAACTGGCTACCGGGGCGGTCAGCGGGGATCTGCCCGGGCTGCCGGGCGGCTCGTTCTGCGTGCGCAACGACTACGGTTCCAAGGACTTCGGCGGCGCCGCCCCGCCCGCGGGCGACCCCCCGCACCGGTACGTGTTCGCGGTGCATGCGCTGGACACCGCCAGGCTGGGCATCGACTCCGACGTGTCACCCGCAGTGGCCGGGTTCAACCTTGGGTTCCACACGCTGGCCCGGGCGGTGATGGTCCCGGTCTACGGTCACTAACGGCCCGCGGGGCCGGGCGTTTCCCTGCGCCTGTCTTCAGCTTGTCCTCAGGTTGGCGGGGCAGACTAGCGGCGCCGACGGGGCGGCGCCCTGTGCGCGACCGGCCGCCTGGCTTGCCGCCACGCCCTACCATGGACTGCGGCAGGATGACAGACAAGATCATCTGTGACTGAGGACGGACGATGGGCAAGGCCAGCAGGATCAAGGAGCGGAGCGCCCGCGAGAAGATCGCCGCGCAGCGGGAGGCCGCCCGCAAGGCCGAAGCCCGCCGGCGGCTGGTCATCACCGGTGGCAGCGTGATCGTGGTGCTGGCGGTGGTGGCGGTGCTGATCATCGCCCGCGTGCTCCACTCCAGCACTCCCACGCCATCGGCCGGCTCGCCCGCCGGGACCGCCCTGCCTGCCAGCGTGGCGCAGGAGGTCACCAGCGTCCCCCCCGCGACCCTGGACGCAGTCGGCAAGGGCGCGATCCCGAGCATGACCTCGGCCCCGGCCAAGGTGCTCAACGGCGCGCTGCTGACCAGCAACGGCAAGCCGGAGATGCTGTACATCGGTGGCGAATTCTGCCCCTACTGCGCGGCCATGCGGTGGTCGATGGCGATCGCGCTCAGCCGGTTCGGCACGCTGTCGCCGCTGCACGGGATCCACTCGGCGACCACCGTGCCCGGCGGCGGGGCCGAGGCCTACCCGCACACGGCGACCCTGACCTTCTACAAGTCCAGCTACCACAGCCCGTACCTGTCCTTCGCGGGGGTCGAGAACGAGAAGATCGACCACTCGCCGCTGCAGGCGCCAACCGCGCAGCAGCAGGCGCTCTGGGCCAAGTACGACCCGAACAGCTACCCGTTCATTGACGTGGGCAACAAGTACATGTTCACGGTCATCTACAACCCGCAGGTGCTGGCGGGCAAGTCGTGGAGCCAGATCGCCGCGGCGCTGAAGAATCCTTCGTCCCCGATCGCCAAGAGCGTGGATGGCGCCGCCAACTACCTGACCGCGGCCATCTGCAAGACCACCAATAACATGCCATCGGCGGTCTGCACCTCGCCGGCGGTGACCGCGGCGGCCGGAGGGCTGTGATGGCCGGATCCAGGACGCGTACCCCCCGCCCGGCCGGCCGGTCCGGCACGCAGTCGCGGGACAAGGGCACCCGGGGCGGGCGGCCCGAGCCACCGGCCGCCAGCAAGGCCCCGGCGGGGAAGACGGGCAGCCCGGGGAAGACGGGCAGCCCGGCGCGGGCCGGTACTGGCCAGCCAGCCCGGGCGGCCCGGGCCACGGCCAGCGCCCCGGCCGGCCCGGCAGTGCGGCCGGTACCGGCCTGGCTGCAGTACACCACGTGGCTGCTGGCGGCCGCCGGGCTGGGTGTCTCCATCTATCTCACCGCGGCCCACTACACCTCGTCGGCGATCCTGGCCTGCTCGGACAAAGGCCTGGTCAACTGCGCGGCGGTGACCACCAGCCCGGAATCGGTGGTGTTCGGCATCTTCCCGGTCGCGGTGCTGGGCCTGGCCTTCTATGTCTTCCTGTTCGCCATCACCTCGCCCTGGGCGTGGCGGTGGACCTGGCCGCCGGTGCGCCTGATCCGGCTCGGCTCGCTGGTGGTGGGCATCCTGTTCGTGCTCTACCTGATCTACACCGAGCTGATCACGCTGAACGCCATCTGCCTGTGGTGCACCAGCGTCCACGTGCTCACCTTCGCCTTGTTCGCGCTGGTCGTGTTCAGCTTCGCGGCCGGCTACGGGGCACCGGAGCCCGACACCCGCCGATGATCCGCTGCGGTCATCTCGCCGAAAAGACGAGCCGCGGTTCAACCCGGCGCTGACGACAGCGGCCCGGCTGCCGCCTAGCGTGGATCAACGTGACAGCGGTCATCGAGTGCCAGGGCCTCACCAAGCACTACCGGAGGGTGACCGCGCTGGCCGGGCTCGACCTGACCGTCGAGGCGGGCATGGTGTTTGGCTTCCTCGGGCCGAACGGGGCGGGCAAGACCACCACCTTGCGCATCCTGCTCGGGCTGGTCACCCCAACCTCGGGCCGGGCCCGGCTGAACGGGCGCCCGGTGCCGGACCCGGCCGGGCTGGCGGGGGTGGGCGCGATGATCGAGGAACCGGCCTTCTATCCGTGGCTGACCGGCCGGGCCAACCTCGCGGTACTGGCCCGCTCCGGCCCGGCCGGCGCCAGCATCGGCCGGGCGCTGGCACAGGCCGGCCTGGCCGAGCTGGCGGACCGCAAGGTCAAGGGCTACTCGCAGGGCATGCGGCAGCGGCTCGGGCTGGCGGTGGCGATGATGCGCCAGCCATCCCTGCTGCTGCTCGACGAGCCGGCCAACGGCCTGGACCCGGCGGGCATGGCCGAGTTCCGCGCCTTGCTCAGGTCGCTGGCCGACGGCGGCACCACCGTGTTCCTGTCCAGCCACCTGCTGGCCGAGGTCGAGCAGGTCTGTGACCAGATCGCGGTCATCCAGTCCGGCCGGCTGGTCAGCCAGGGGCCGGCCCGGGCGGCGGCCCGGGTCAGGGTGCTGGTGGCACCCGCGGAGCGGGACGCTGCGGTGGCGGCACTGGCCCGGTGGGCGGCCCGGGCCGACGGCGCAGACGGGGTGCTGACCGACACCGCGGACGGCCGGGCGGTGAACCAGGCGCTCGGGCAGGCGGGCATCTGGGCGCAGCAGATCCTGCTCGAACGCCCCGCGCTGGAAGCGGCGTTCCTGTCCCTGACCGGCGAGACTCATGCGGCTGCTGGGCGCTGAACTGCGGAAACTGGCCCGGCCCCTGAGCTGGGGGGTGGCGGGTGCGGCGGCGCTGTTCTGCGTGCTGCTGGCCGTCGGCGGCGCACACAACGCGGCGCTGGCGGCGCACACCCCACCCGGCCACCAGCCGACCTGCCCCGAACTCCGGCTAACCGGGGCACGCTGCGGCCGGGCCATGACCGCCGAGCGGGCCAGGCTCCGGCAGTTCACCGCCCAGCCCGCGCAGGTAGCTGGGCAGCTCGGCCCGCTGGCGGCGGGCGCCGAGGCGGCCGGCCTGATGGCATCGCTGCCCGGCGCGCTGGCGCTGGCCCTGCTGGCCGGGGCGCACATCGGCGGCGAGTGGTCCGGACGCACCCTGAAGAACGTGCTCACCCAGCGCGGGCGGCGGTGGCAGGTGCTGGCGGCCAAGCTCGCCAGCCTCTGGCTGGCGGGGGCCGCGCTGATCGCGGTTTGCTGGGCAGCGCTGGCGATCGCCGGCCCGGTGCTGATCCGGCTCGATCACCTTCCGGCCGCACACCAGACCGCGGCCCAGGCACTGGGCCTGGCGGCCGCCCAGGCCGGTCGGGCGCTGCTGGTGCTCGCGGTGTTCGCCGCGATCGGCCTGCTGGCCGCCGTGCTCACCCGTGGCACCATAGGCACCACGGCCGCCACCGCCGGCACGCTGATCTGCCTGCTGATACTGGCCACCTTGCCCGGTGTGGCCCGCTGGACACCGGCCACCTGGGTACAGGCCTGGATGAGATTCCCGGCCGGCCAGGCATCGGTCACCACGCTGCCCAGCAATTTCTGGTCCCGGTTTATCAGCGCCACCGGCCAGCCCAGCCACCTGGCCGGACTGGCTGGGCTGGCCACCCTGCTGGCGGCCTGTGTGCTGGCGGCGATGGTGGTGTTCGGCCGGTCGGACGTCAGCGGATGACCGGAAGCGGCTGGCACCGAACTAAAGTCGGCGGCATGCCGCAGTGGAAACAGCTGGCCACCCCGGCCCGCACCGACCTGGCCATCGCCACCGGCCTGCTCATCTGGGGGCTGCCGGACGTGCCCTGGTGGTGGGAAGCGCCCGGCCACGCCGGCTCGGTGCTGGCCGTGCTCGGCTCGCTGGCGCTGACGCTGGCGATGTCGGTCCCGTTCTGCTGGCGGCGCCGGTTCCCGGTACCGGTGCTCGGGCTGGCACTGGCCGTGCTCGCCATCCGGGCGGCGATGCACCGGGACCTGACCTCAGCGTTCGCGGCGGTGCTGGTCGGTGCCTACGGGCTGGGCGCGTACGCAGGCGTGCCCCGCCGCTATGCCCGCGGGCTGGGCTGGCTGGCCCTGGCCGCGGCCGTGATCACCGTCCTGGTCAGCAACGGGGACAGGTTCGCGGCCGCGCCGTTCGCACTGCTGGCCGCCGCGCTGGTGCTCGGTGACGCGGCCAGTGCCCGGCGGGCCGAGGCGGCGGCCGCGGTGGAGGCGGCGCACCAGGCCGAGCGCACCCGGATCGCCCGCGAACTGCACGATGTGGTCGCTCATCAGCTGTCGGCCATCGCCGTGCAGGCAGGCGCCGCCCGGATCGCCGGGACCGGCGGCGCGGACCGGCCGGTGCTGGCCACCGTGGAACGGCTGGCCCGGGAGGCCCTCACCGAGCTCAATCACCTGCTGGGCGCGCTGCGCCGGGAGCCGGCTGGCGACACGGCCCGGCCACCCGCCCCCACCCTGGCCGAACTGCCGGCCTTGCTGGCTACCGCCGGGTCGGCCGGAGTGCCGGCTCAGCTCACCGTCGAGGGACCGGCCCGCCCGCTGTCCCCCGGGGTCGAGCTGTCCGGGTACCGGATCGTGGCGGAGGCGCTGGCCAACGTGGCCCGGCACGCGCCCGGCGCGCCGGCCCGGGTGCTGGTCCGGTACCGGCCGTCCGCGCTGGACATCGAGATCTGCAACGCCGCCGCGGCGCCGCCGGCCCGGCCCGGTACCGGCGGGCGGGGCGTGCAGGGCATGCGGGAACGGGCCGAGCTGTACGGCGGGGAGCTGGTGGCCGGAGCCAGGCCCGGCGGCGGGTTCGCGGTCACGGCCACCATCCCCATCCCGGACCAGCCGTGATCCGGCTGCTGATCGCCGACGACCAGGTGCTGGTCCGCGCCGGGCTGGCGACCCTGCTGGACAGCCAGCCGGATCTGGCCGTCGCCGGGCAGGCTGGCGACGGCCGGGAGGCGGTCCGGCTCGCCCGGGAACTGGCACCGGATGTGGTGCTGATGGACATCCGGATGCCGGTACTTGACGGGCTGGCGGCCACCCGGCAGATTGTCGAGGCCGCCAGCGCGGAGCCATCCGCAGCCGCCGTCAAGGTGATCATTCTCACCACTTATGATCTTGACGAGTACGTGTACCAGGCACTGCGGGCGGGAGCCTGCGGGTTCCTGCTCAAGCACGCCCCGCCGGAGGAACTGCTGCTGGGGATCCGCGCCGCCGCCGACGGCGGGGCGCTGCTCTCGCCCGGGGTGACCCGCCGGCTGCTGGCCGAGTTCGCGGCCCGGCGGCCGGCCCCGGCGGCCCGGCCGGCCGAGCTGGCCCGGCTCACCCCCCGCGAGCGGGAAGTGCTCGACCAGGTGGTACGTGGCCGGTCCAACAGCGAGATCGCGGACGACCTGGTCGTCTCGCACAGCACGGTGAAGACGCACGTCACACACGTGCTGGACAAGCTCGGACTGCGGGACCGGGTCCAGGCCGTCATCTACGGCTATGAGCACGGCCTGGTCGAGCCGGGCGTGGCCGGGACCGCCCGGGAATGAGCTGTCGGTAGCCGGAGCTACAGTTCACCGGGAAGGTGGGGATCACGGTTACTGACGCACGCTCTGGCTGGCTGCGACGGCTGTTCCTCGCCTGCTGGCGTTACCCGGGCCACGTGCTGCTCGCGCTGGCCGGCACGCTGATTGTCAGCGGCGCCCAGATCACCATCCCGCTGATCCAGCGGCAGATCGTGAACGACCTGGTCTCCCCGCTCCAGCCGGTCATCTGGCCGCTGGCGGTCGCGCTGCTGGCCGCGGCGCTGGCCACCTTCGGCGGCATGTACCTGCGGCGCTACCGGGGCGGGCAGCTGTCCCTGGACGTCCAGCACGACCTGCGGACGGAACTGTTCGGCGCGCTGTCCCGGCTGGACGGCACCCGCCAGGACGAGCTCCACACCGGCCAGATCGTCAGCCGCTCGATCTCCGACCTGACCATGGTCCAGGCGCTGCTGTCCATGCTGCCGCTGCTGATGGGCAACCTGGTGCTCTTCGCCGGCTCGCTGGTGGCGATGGCCTTCCTGTCCCCCACCCTGACCCTGATCGCGCTGGCGGTCGGCCCGGCGCTGTGGTTCGTCTCGCTCGCCTCCCGGCGCAAGCTGTTCCCGGCCAGCTGGGACGCACAGCAGCAGGCCGCCGGCGTGGCCACGGTGGTGGACGAGGCGGTGACCGGGGTCCGGGTGGTGAAGGGCTTCGGCCAGGAGGAACAGGAGATCGGCCGGATCGAGGAGGCCAGCGGGCGGCTGTACGCCGCCCGGGTGCGGGCGGTCCGGCTGCTCGCCCGCTACAACCCGGCGCTGCAGGCGATCCCGGCGCTCGGCCAGGTGGGCGTGCTGGCGCTGGGCGGCTGGCTGGCCCTGCAGGGCACCATCAGCCTGGGCACGTTCCTGGCCTTCTCGTCCTACCTGATCGCCCTGGTCGGCCCGGTCCGCTCGCTGGCCATGCTGGTCACCATCGGCCAGCAGGCCCGGGCCAGTGTGATCCGGGTGTTCGAGGTGATCGACGCCCGGCCGGTCGTCACCGACCGGCCGGGTGCCATCTCACTGCCGCCCGGGGTGCCGGAGGTGGAACTGGACGGGGTCCAGTTCGGCTACGTACCGTCGGAGCCGGTGCTGCGCGGCCTGTCGCTGCGGGTGCGCCCAGGCGAGACGCTGGCGCTTGTCGGCACCGCCGGCTCCGGCAAGTCGACGATCTCGCTGCTGCTGCCCCGGTTCTACGACGTCAGCGAGGGCGCGATCCGGGTGGGCGGGCACGACGTGCGGGATCTCACCCAGGACTCGCTGCGGGCAGCGATCGGGCTGGTGCTGGAGGACAGCTTCCTGTTCTCCGACACGATCCGCGCCAACATCGCGTTCGGCCGGCCGGACGCAACCGACGAGCAGGTGGCGGCGGCGGCCCGGGCGGCCGAGGCCGACCGGTTCGCCGCCGAACTGCCCGACGGCTACGGCACCGTGGTCGGCGAGAAGGGGCTGACCCTGTCCGGCGGGCAGCGGCAGCGGGTGGCGCTGGCCCGCGCACTGCTCACCGACCCGGCCATCCTCATCCTCGACGACGCCACCTCAGCGGTGGACCCGCAGGTGGAGAAGGAGATCCACGACACCCTCCGGCAGGTGATGCGCGGCCGGACCACCCTGCTGATCGCGCACCGGCGGTCCACCCTGCAACTGGCCGACCGGATCGCGGTGCTGGACTCCGGCCGCCTGGTCGACCAGGGCAGCCACGACGAGCTGCTGGCCCGCTGCCCGCTGTACCGGCTGCTGCTGGCCGGGCCGGGCGAGGACGCGGAAGGGGTCGACGCGGGTGAGCTGGACTACTACATGAGCGGGAACGGGGCCACCGGGGAACCGGTAGCCGGGGTCACCCCGGCGCTGTGGCCGCACATCCCGGCCGGCCCCGCCGGGCCCGCTGGCGGCGGCCCGGCGGTGCTGCCCGGCGGGGCCGCGCGGGCCGCCGGCCGGGGCCGGGCGGCCGGTGCTGGCAACGTGACCAGCGCCCTGGCCGGGCTGCCGCCCTCGCCCGAACTGCTGGCCAAGGTAGCCGCCCTGCCACCCGCCACCGACCAGCCGGCGGTGAACGAGGCGCAGGCCCGGGCGCCGGAGCCGCACTTCACGCTGCGCCGGCTGATCCGGCCGTTCGCCATCGCGTTCACGGTCGGGCTGATCCTGGACGCCCTCGACGCACTCGCCGGGGTCGCCATGCCCGCCCTGGTCCGGGGCGGGATCGACCACGGCGTGCAGGCCCAGATGCCGCGGGTCATTTTCGCGGTGGCCGCCCTGGCCCTGCTGATCGTGCTGGCCGACTGGCTGATCAACACGGTGCAGACGGTGGTGGTGGGCCGGAACGGCGAGCGGCTGCTCTACACCTTGCGGGTCAAGATCTTCGCTCACCTGCAGCGGCTGGGCCTGGACTACTACGAGCGGGAGCTGGCCGGCCGGATCATGACCCGGATGACCACCGACGTGGAAGCGCTGTCGTCGTTCCTGCAGACCGGGCTGATCACGTTCGTCAACTCCCTGCTCACCTTCGCCGGGGTGATGATCGCGCTGCTGGTCATCAATCTCCGGCTGGGGCTGACCGTGCTGGCCGTCATCCCGTTCGCGGCCGCCGCCAGCATCGCGTTCCAGCGCGGCTCGTCCCGCGCCTACGCCGAGGCCCGGTCGAAGGTCAGCGAGGTCAACGCCGACCTCCAGGAGAACGTGGCCGGCCTGCGGGTATCCCAGGCCTACCGGCGGGAGGAGCGCAACGCCGAGCGGTTCGCCGGGCGCAGTGACGCCTACCGCCGTTCCCGGCTGCGCGCCCAGCGCTACATCGCGCTGTACTTCCCGTTCATCCAGTCGTTGTCCACCATCGCGTCGGCACTGGTGCTGCTGGTGGCGGCGGGGCAGATGCGCAGCGGGGCGCTGACCGCGGGCGCGCTGATCGCCTACCTGCTCTACATCGACATGCTGTTCTCCCCCGTCCAGCAGCTGTCCCAGGTCTTCGACGGCTATCAGCAGGCGGTGGTCGGCGTGCACCGGATATCCGAGCTGCTCCGCACGCCCACCTCCACCCCGCAGGCTGGCCGGCCCCGGCCGGCCGGCCGGGGCCCCGCCCGGATCGAGCTGCGGGACGTGCACTTCAGCTACCGGCCGGGCGGCCCGGAGGCGCTGGCGGGGGTGACCCTGGACGTGGCGCCGGGTGAGACGGTCGCACTGGTCGGCGAGACCGGGGCCGGCAAGTCCACCCTGGTCAAGCTGGTGGCCCGTTTCTACGACGTCAGCTCGGGCACCGTCCGGGTGGACGGCACCGACGTCCGTGACTACGACCTGGCCGGTTACCGGCACCGGCTGGGGGTGGTGCCGCAGGAGGCCCACCTGTTCGCCGGGACCGTCCGGGACGCGATCGCCTATGGCCGGCCAGGCGCCACCGAGGCCGAGGTGGAGGCGGCGGCCCGGGCGGTCGGGGCCACCGACATGATCGCCCGGCTGCCCGGCGGGTTCGGCCATGAGGTGGCCGAACGCGGGCGGAATCTGTCCGCCGGGCAGCGCCAGCTGATCGCGCTCGCGCGCGCCTACCTGGTGGATCCGGACATCCTGCTGCTGGACGAGGCGACCGCCGCCCTGGATCTGGCCACCGAGGCCGCGGTGACCAGGGCGTCCCAGCAGCTGGCGGCGCGGCGCACCACCCTGGTCGTGGCGCACCGGCTGACCACCGCCGCCCGCGCCGACCGGATCGTGGTGATCGCGGACGGCCGGATCACCGAGACCGGCAGCCATGCCGAACTGCTGGCCGCCGGCGGTGGCTATGCCTCGCTGTGGGCCGCCTTCACCGGGGACACCACACTGGCCGCCTGACCGCGGCCAGCCCGCCGGGCCGCCCGGCCCAGGGCGGCCAGCTCGTCGGCGAGCAGCCGCGCCTGCGGCTGCGGCCGCTCCCGGAACTCGGCCCGGACATGGTGGCCGGCCGCGTCCAGGTGCACCGTGGCCAGCCCGAGCCAGCGCTGGACCGGCCCCTGCACATAGCGGACGCTCTGGGCCTTGGCCAGCGGCACCCAGGTGGTGACCTTGCGCAGCCGCCCGGTCACCGCGACCGCGATACGGGCGTCGTGGCCGGCCGCCAGGAAGTGATAGCTGAGCGGTGCCTTCCAGCGGGCCCGCAGCGGCGGGCGGATCAGGCCGGGCCCGGGGCCGGCCGCCACCGGCAGCGCCAGCGCCAGCAGGTAGCGGGCCTGGTCCAGCTCGCCAACCGGCAGCATGGTCTTGCGCGCCCGGGCAGTGCCGTCGGCCACGTCCCGGCCCGGTGAGCCGGCCACGTCCACCTCCAGCCTGCACCAGCCCAGCGGCCGCCACAGCAGCGGCTGGATCATCCGCACCGCCTGCACCCGCGGCACCGGGATGGTCTCGGCCACCGTTCCCAGCAGGCCACGCCGGATCCGGATGCCGTCCGGCGACTGGGCGAGGGTGAAGCCGTACTGGGTGGACACCCGGCGCCAGAGCATCGAGGCGCCGATCACCAGCCACCACACCACCGCCACCCCCAGAGCGGCCAGGCCGGCCGGGGAGGCCAGCGCCAGCACCACCGCCACCACCGCCCCCGCCAGCACCGCCACCAGCGCGCCACCGGAGGCGGACAGCAGCACCGAGGCGGCCAGCCGCCCGGTGGGCACCATGACCGCGACCTGCTCGGCGGGCGCCGGGGTGGCCGGGTCCATCCCGTGGTGGGCCGCCAGCAGCCGCGCCCGCAGATCGAGCGCGGCCTGCTCGGTGAGGTAGGCCAGGCGGCCGTCGGCGTGGCTGGAGCCGGCCAGCCGCACCCGCAGCTCGGCCAGCCCGAGCGCGCGGGCAAGGACCGGGCGCGCCACGTCTACCGCCTGGATCCGGGCGATCGGCAGCTGCCGCGAATCCCGGCGGAGCAGCCCGGATTCGATCCGCAGCGTGTCACCGTCCAGCCGCCAGCGGGTGACCAGCCAGCTGATCACCGCGGCCAGCGCGGCGGCGCTGGCGATGCCGATGTCCACCCAGGGCGACCTGCTGCTGCCGGACACGGTCCGGGAGATGCCGAGCACGGCCAGCAGCGCGATGATGCCGCGGCCCGACCGGACCACCGGTGAGAACGGGTGCAGCCGGTGCCAGCCGCCGTGCGGGGGAGGCGGCCGGGGCGCGGCCGGCTGCTCCGGCGGGCCTGTCACAGCCCGGCTGCCTTGGCCTCACCGAGGGCAGCCAGCTGGTCCCGCAGCCGGGCCGCCTCGTCCCGTTCCAGCCCCGGGATCCGCGCGTCGCTGGCCGCGGCCGCGGTGTGCAGCCGGACCGTGGCGAGCCGGAACAGCCGGTCCACCGGACCGGCGGTCACGTCGACGAACTGCATCCGCCCGTAGGGGACAACCGACAGCCGCCGCACCATCACCCCCCGCTGCACGATCAGGTCCTCGTCCCGCTCCTGGTAGGACCAGGAACGGAAGCGGTTGCGCACGAACCACAGCACCGGGATGGCACCGGCCAGTACCACCGCGGCGGCCAGGACGGCGATCGCCGGGCCGGCCATTAACCCAGCCCCGGTACCGGTCAGCACGGCCAGGCAGGCCGCCGCCACCAGCACCTCGGCGCACCGCATCTGCCACAGCCGCGGGGAGGGGGCCAGCACCGGCGTGCGCGGCGGGCCCGGCTTGGGCAGCTGGTCAGGCACGGCAGGCATGGTCATGACGCTACCGTCCCGATCCGGCCGTATTCACCTGGCCTGTCTTGCCCCGGCCGGCCGGGCACTGCTTGGCTGAGCCATGAGCACCCCGCCGCCAGCCGGGATCCCGGCCGCCGATACCGGCACGGTCGTTAATCGCCAGGCGATCCAGTCCACCGAAGCGCTGCTCCGGCCGTACCTGCGGCTGACCCCGGTGGTCGCGCTGGACGCGGCCGAGCTGGGGCTGCCGCCCGGCCCGCTGGTGCTCAAGCTCGAGCAGCTCCAGCACTCCGGCTCGTTCAAGGCCCGGGGTGCGTTCGCCAACCTGCTGCTGCGGGACATCCCTCCGGCCGGGGTGGTGGCCGCGTCCGGTGGCAACCATGGTGCTGCCGTCGCCTACGCCGCCCGCGCGCGCGGCATCCCGGCCCGGATCTACGTGCCGGAGGTGTCGTCGGCCGCCAAGATCAGCCGGATCCGCGCCTACGGCGCGGACCTTGTCGTCACCGGCGCCAGCTACGCCGATGCGCTGGCCGCCAGCGAGGAATGGGCCGCCGGCACCGGTGCGCTGCCGGTGCACGCCTTCGACCAGGCGGAGACCATCCTCGGCGCGGGCACGCTGGGGACGGAACTGGCCGCCCAGGCACCGGCGGTGACGACGGTGCTGGCCAGCGTGGGCGGCGGCGGCCTGCTGGCCGGGATCGCGGCCAGCTACGCGGGGCAGGCCAAGATCGTGGGCGCAGAGCCGGAGGAAGCGCCGAGCCTGACCGCGGCGCTGCGGGCTGGCCGGCCGGTGCCCGCGCCGGCCGGCGGGCTGGCCGCCGACTCCCTCGCGCCGCGGCAGCTGGGGACCTTGACCTACGCCATCATCAGCGGATCCGCCGGGCAGGCGGTGCTGGTCAGCGACGACGACATCCGCCGGGCCCAGCAGCTGCTGTGGGACCGGCTGCGGCTGGTGGCCGAGCCCGGCGGGGCGGCGGCGCTCGCGGCGCTGGCTTCCGGCCGGTACCGGCCGGGGCCGGGCGAGACGGTCGCGGTGGTGATCAGCGGCGGCAACACCACCGCGGTGGATTTCGGCGGCTGACCGCGCGGGCCGGCCGTGGCCCGGCGGCCGGCCGCGGCGGCCGTTTGGTTACGTCCTGCCCCCGATGTCCTCGCTCCAGATGTCCGGGTAACGCTGCTGGAATTCCTGCATAACGGCGGTGCATCGCGGGTCGTCCAGCAGCACCACCTCGACCCCGTGGCCGGTCAGGAAGGCCAGGTCGCCGGCGAAGGTGGTGGCCTCGCCGACCACCACCCGGGGGATCTGGAAGAGCAGGATGGCGCCGGAGCACATCTGGCACGGGGACAGCGTGGTGTACAGCGTCATGTCCTGGTAGGAGGGCTGCCGGCCGGCGTTGCGCAGGCACGACATCTCGCCGTGCGCGATCGGGTCGCCGAGCTGGACCCGCTCGTTGTGCCCGGCCGCCAGCAGCTGGCCGTCCCGGGCCAGCGAGGCGCCCACCGGCACTCCGCCAGCGGCCAGGCTGTCCCGCGCCTCACGCACGGCCACGTCCATCATTGCCCGGTCGGTGTCGTTCATTGGCCCGCCATCCCCGGCCCCGTGGCCGGCCCGGTGTCGTCGGCGCAAGATCGCGTCGATTATCCCCCGCCGCCCCCGGTGAGGCCAGCCGCCGGCGGCCCCGGCAATCGGGTGCCGGGCCCGCTTAGCTGCCGCCCACGCCGAGCACGGTCAGCAGCACCAGCGTGACGGTGACCGAGGCGCCCAGGCCGTGGCCCACGACGACCGAGAGCGGGAAGTTACGTTCGGCCGGGAAGTCGTACTCCGACCTGCCGCCCGCGCCGGTGTCGGCCGCCTCAAACGCCTGGTGCACGGGTATCCACCGGGTGAACATGGTCAGGCCCAGGGTGGCGATGCAGGCCAGCACCGCCAGCGCGGCCCAGCCCATGGTTTCGGAATCGGTCAGCAGGTAGATCACCCAGACCACCAGCCCGGTCAGCGCCAGCAGCAGGTGCCCGAAGATGACCGGCCCGGGCAGCCGGCTGCGCACGGTGCCACGCTGGCTGGCGTCGTTCTCGATGAGCCAGACGGTCAGCAGGTACAGCCCGCCGAAGGCGGTCACGATCCAGGCAAGCAAGGCGGCAACGCCCATGTTCTCTCACTTCGCGGGAGCGAGGGTTGACTGGACAGCCGGGGGCCCGGCGGGAGGCGGATCCGGCATACCTCAGTGACACGGACGGTCCCGGCCCATTGGTTCACCCCAACCTGGAGACCCCCGCGGCGAGACTAGTGTGGCACGCCCCGGCGGCGGGGGCCACGGTGCCGGTTGACACGTCCCGGGGCCGCCGGCACACTGGCGGCACAGGAGGGCCCGGTAGCCATGCGCGTCGCCCTGTTCGTCACCTGCCTGGCCGACACGCTGTTTCCCGATGTCGGGAAGGCGACCGTGCGGCTGCTGGAGCGGCTCGGCCACCAGGTGGAATTCCCGCAGGCGCAGACCTGCTGCGGGCAGATGCACACCAACAGCGGGTATCTGCGGGACGCGCTGCCGCTGGTCCGCCACTTCACCGAGGTGTTCGCGGGCTGTGCGGCGATCGTGGTGCCGTCCGGCTCCTGCACCGGCTCGGTCCGGCATCAGCACGCGATGGTGGCCCGCCGGTTCGGGGACGAGGCGCTGGCCCGGCGGGCCGGCCAGCTGGCCGCCCGCACCTGGGAGCTGTCGGAGTTCCTGACCGATGTGCTGGGACTGGACGACGTCGGTGCCTACTACCCGCACCGGGTCACCTACCACCCGACCTGCCACTCGCTGCGGCTGCTGCGGGTGGCTGACCGGCCGCTCCGGCTGCTCCGCAACGTGGCCGGGCTGGACCTGGTCGAGCTGCCGGACGCGGAGGTCTGCTGTGGTTTTGGCGGCACCTTCGCGGTCAAGAATGCCGACGTGTCCACCGCCATGCTGGCCGACAAGATGCGGTCGGTGCTGGCCACCGGGGCGGAGGTGTGCACCGCCGGTGACAGCTCCTGCCTGATGCACATCGGCGGCGGGCTGTCCCGGCTGCGGGCCGGCACCCGCACCGTCCATCTTGCCGAGATCCTGGCCAGCACCCGGGACTGATCATGGCCAGCCCGATACCCACCGCCCCCCGCGGAGTCGGTCACCTGCGCGGGGAGGAGCCATTCCCGGTGGCCGCCCGCCGCGCACTGGCCGACCCCCAGCTGCGCCGGAACCTGGCCAGGGCCACCAGCACCATCCGCGGCAAACGGGCCGCGGTAGTGGCCGAGCTGCCCGACTGGGAGCAATTGCGCACGGCCGGCCAGGCGATCAAGGCGCACACCCTGCGCCACCTGGACGGCTACCTGACCGAGCTGGAACGCCAGGTGACCGCGCGCGGCGGCACCGTGCACTGGGCGGCCGATGCCAGCGCGGCCAACCAGATCGTGACCGGCCTGGTCACGGCCACCGGCGCAGGCGAGGTGGTGAAGGTCAAGTCGATCGTCACCGACGAGATCGGGCTGAATGAGGCGCTCGCCCAGGCTGGCGTGCACGCCATCGAGACCGATCTGGCCGAGCTGATCGTCCAGCTCGGCCGGGACCGGCCGTCACACATCCTGGTGCCCGCGATCCACCGGAACCGGGCTGAGATCCGCGACATCTTCCTGCGCGAGATGCCGGGGGTGGATCCGGGCCTGACCGACAGCCCCGCTGCGCTGGCCGAGGCCGCCCGGCGCTACCTGCGGCGCGCGTTCCTGTCCGCCCAGGTGGGGATCAGCGGGGCCAACTTCGCGATCGCCGAGACCGGCACGCTGTGCGTGGTGGAGTCGGAGGGGAACGGCCGGATGTGCCTCACCCTGCCGGAGACGCTGATCACCGTGATGGGGATCGAGAAGCTGATCCCATGCTGGCGCGATCTGGAGGTGTTCCTGCAGCTGCTGCCCCGGTCCTCGACCGGCGAGCGGA
>Ga0306920_100004394_pt1 | contig 18059 bp, 15 predicted proteins | sample flu12Cox44000170_FD_204666 | JGI IMG/M metagenome (GOLD analysis project Ga0306920, IMG submission 204666) | Lab enrichment of tropical soil microbial communities from Luquillo Experimental Forest, Puerto Rico - flux4day.12C.oxic.44.000.170 (v2)... | ecosystem: Environmental > Terrestrial >... | reverse complement strand
CGTAGTCGCGCGGATCGCTGCCGCGCTCGGCGATGTGCACGCGGGCGGCGCTCGCCATGCTCTCGTTGACGATGTCATGGATGCCCCACGCGACCGAGATCAGCGGCAGGCTCACCGTGCCGGCGAGCCGGGTCAAGGCCGCGCGCGCCGCGTCGACGTCGATCGCGATGGTGCCGCCGGCGAAGTAGTCCGGGTTCAGGTAGCCCAGCAGGAGATCGGCGTCGGTGACGGTGGCCTCCGCGCCGCCGAGCCCGTAGCACGCCGGGCCGGGCTGAGAGCCCGCGCTGCGCGGCCCGACCTTCAGGAGACCGATCTCGTCCACCTGGGCGATCGAGCCGCCGCCGGCGCCGATCTCGATCAGCTCGATGGTCGAGATGCGGATCGGCAGCCCGCTGCCTTCGATGAACCGCTTCTGGCGCGCGGCCTCGAAGCTGTACGCCGTGCGCGGCTCGCCGCCGTCGACGAGCGAGAGCTTGGCGGTGGTGCCGCCCATGTCGAAGGCCAGGAGATCGCCGCCGCTGTCCGCGCGGCCGAAGAAGGCGGCGGCGATCGCCCCGGCGGCCGGACCCGACTCGAGCATCTGTACCGGCGCGCGCTGGGCCTCGGCGACGTGGGTCAGGCCGCCGCTCGAGAGCATGAGCAGGAGCGGGGCCGGAATGCGCGCGTCGCCCAGCTGCCGCGCCATGCGCCCGAGGTACTGATGGGCCAGCGGCTTGATGTACGCGTTGGCGACGGTCGTCGACGCGCGCTCGAACTCGCGGATCTCCGGCGCCACCTCGTGTGACGCGGTCGTGAAGATCTCCGGGTGGAGCTCCGCGATGAGGCGCACGGCCTCGGCCTCGTGGCTCGGGTTCGCGTAGGCGTGCAGGAACATCACGGCGATCGAGCTCGCGCCGCCGGCGGCGAGCCGCTCGACCGCGCCCGCCAGCTCCGCGCGGTCGAGCGGGCGGCGGACGGAGCCGTCGGCGCTCATGCGCTCGGCGACTTCCAGCCGACGATTGCGCGGCACCAGCGGCTCGGGCTTGGCGATGTTGAGATCGTAGAGCTCGAACTTGCGCTCACGGCCGATCTCGAGCGTGTCACCGAAGCCCGCGGTGGTGATGAGGCCGGCGACGGCGCCCTTGCGCTCGATGAGCGCGTTGGTGAAGAGCGTCGTCGCGTGCACGACGCGCGTGAAGTGGCGGGGCTCGAGCCCGCCGTCACCCAGGATCGCGCCGACGCCGGCCACGACGGCGCGGACCGGATCGTCGTGCGTGGTCAGCACCTTGCGACTCCACTGCCGGCCGGTGTCGTGGTCGTACACCACGACGTCGGTGAACGTGCCGCCGATGTCGATTCCGAGCGAGTAGCTGGGCATCGTCTATAGGCGCGCCTCGGCCGGCGGGGTCTCTCATCGTGCTTGCCTCGGGCCTGGGGGCCCCAGCCCCCGGCCGGCCCAGCGGCTCACACGGCGCCCCGCCACGGCCTGCAGCGCGCAAACCCTACCACGACTCCTTGACCACGTGCGGGCTTGGGCCTAGGGTGAGGGGCCGATGAAGCTCAGGGATCGGATCGCGCTCGTGACGGGTGGCGGCTCGGGGCTCGGCCGGGCGATTTCGCTGCTGTTCGCCGAGGAAGGCGCCCACGTCGTCGTCAACGAGCTGCGGCTGGAGACCGCCGAGCAGACCGTCGCGTCGATGAAGGGGCCGGCCGGCGGCCGGGCGATCCAGGCCGACGTCGCCGACAGCCCACAGGTCAAGGCGATGTTCGCGACGATCGAGCGCGAGCTCGGCACCCTCGACATCCTCGTCAACAACGCCGGGATCGCCTTCGGCCCGGGCGACGACCGCGCCGAGGTCAACCGGAAGTCCGAGGCGCTGATCATGGAGCTCCTGAGCGGCCAGGGGGGCCAGACGCACCTCGACGTGACCCAGAACCTGTCCGACGAGTCGTGGCGCCGGATGCTCGCGGTGCACCTGGACGGGACGTTCTACTGCACGCGCGAGGCGCTCCGGCTGATGAGCAGGAAGAATCGCGGCGCGATCGTCAACCTCTCGAGCGTGGCAGCGCTGACCGGGCTCGAGGTGGTGCCGCACTACAGCGCCGCGAAGGGCGCCATTCTGGCGTTCACACGGGCCGTCGCGCGCGACGTCGCCTCGCGCGGGATCCGCGTGAACGCGATCTGCCCGGGCTACATCGACACGCCGATGACCGAGCGGATGTCGCCGCTGATTCGCACGGCGGTGATCGCCCGCACACCGCTCCGGCGCACGGGCGAGCCGCACGAGGTCGCGGCGACGGCGCTCTTCCTCGCGTCCGACGACAGCTCGTTCTTCACCGGGCAGTGGCTCTCGCCAAATGGCGGACTCTTCATCGGCTGAGATGCCGGCCTCGCACGAGCTCAGCGTTCGCGGCACGCCCGTCCAGATGCTACAGGACGGGTCGGGCCCGCCCCTCCTGTTCCTGCACGGCGCCGGCGGCGCCGGGCGCTGGCTCGCGTTCCAGGAGCGGCTCGTCAAGGACTTCAGCGTGTACTTCCCGAGCCATCCCGGCCACGGCGGCTCGCCGGCCGCGGAGTGGATCGAGCACATCTCCGATCTGGCGTTCCACTACGTCGATCTGCTCGACGGGCTCGGTCTCGAGCGCGTCCACCTGGTCGGCGCCTCGTTCGGCGGCTGGATCGCCGCCGAGATCGCGACGATGGCGTCGCACCGGCTCGCCTCGCTGGTCTTGATCGACCCGGTCGGCATCCGCGTCGACGGCTGGATCTACCCGTTCCTGTTCGGAATGGACATTCCCGAGATCGTGACGACGATCTTCCAGAACCCGATGGCCGCGCTCGCGCTGGCGCCCCCGGACCAGTCGGCCGAGACCCTGGCGCTGCAGTACCGCCAGGGGGCCGCGCTCGCGCGCGTGAGCTGGAACCCGTATCTCTATAACCCGCTCCTCCGCCGCCGCCTCGGCCGCATCAGTGCGCCGACCCTGCTCTGCTGGGGCGCCCACGACAAGCTCGCACCGCTGGCGCCGTGCGGCGAGACGTGGGCCCGCGAGATCCCGGGCGCGCGCCTGCGCGTGTTCGACGATTCCGGCCACGTCCCGCACCTGGAGGAGCCCGACGCGGTCGCGGAGGTGATCGGTGAGTTCTGTCGCCTCCGGAAGGGCGCGTCGTGAAGTTCTATTACTTCCACCTGATGCCGTACTACATGGAGCACGACGCGCCGTCGTCGTGGGTGACGCTCTCGAACCGCCACTACGACCCGGCGCTCGGCCACACGCTCTACAATCAGTATCTCGACCAGCTCGAGTACGCGGAGCGCCTGGGCTGGGACGGCCTCTGCGTCAACGAGCATCATCAGAATTGCTACGGCACCATGCCGAGCCCGAACGTGATGGCGGCCATGCTGGTGCGCCGTACCACCAGGGCGAAGATCGCGATCCTCGGCAACGGGCTGCCGCTGCGCGAGAACCCGCTGCGCATCGCCGAGGAGATCGCGATGCTCGACGTGGCCTCGGGCGGCCGCGTGATCTCCGGGTTCGTCCGCGGCATCAGCGCCGAGTACTTCTCGACCGGCGTCAATCCGACGCAGTCGCGTGATCGCTTCTACGAGGCCGCCGAGCTCATCTTGAGATCGTGGACGGAGGAAGGGCCGTTTCCGTTCGACGGCCGCTTCTACCGCTACCACTACGTGAATCCCTGGCCGCGGCCGATCCAGAAGCCGCATCCACCGGTGTGGTGCCCGTCCCAGGGCTCGAGCGAGACGGTCGAGTGGGCGGCCAGGCGGCGCTTCCCGTACCTGATGGTCTTCACGCCCATCAAGCGGATCGCCCAGATCTACGGCGAGTACCGCGAGGCGTGCGAGAAGAACGGCTACAAGGCCAGCCGCTACCAGCTCACCGTGAACGTGCCGATCGTCGTGGCCGAGAGCGACGCCAAGGCGCGCGAGCTGGCGAAGAAGCACGTGATGTGGGTGTTCAACACGGGCCTCAGAATGCACCCGCCCTTCTGGCGGCCGCCGGGCTACATGACTGAGGCGTCGCTCCGGCGCGTGCTCGCGAATCCGCCCAAGCTCCCCAGCGAACTCGAGTTCGAGGAAGCCGACCGCGAGGGCTATCTGATCTACGGCAGCGCCGCCACCGTGCGCCACAAGCTCCGCGTGTTCTCCGACGAGCTCAAGGCCGGTATCCTCTGCTCGGGGATGACGGGACCCAGCCACGAGCAGACGCTCGAGATGATGCAGCGCTTCGCCGAAGAGGTGATGCCGCACTTTCGCGAGGACGCGAACGTCGACGAGACGGCCGGCGTCGGCCGGTAGCGTCGCGTGGCAGAGCTCGCAGGCCGGTTACGCGACCACCTGCGCAAGCAGCTCGACCAGCCGAGCCTCGACTACGCGGAGCCGCTCGCGGCCGTCACGGGCGGCTTCGACACGCAGATCTTCGCCTTTCGCCTGACCGCGGCGCCGCCCGGCTTCTCCGGCCCGCTCATCTTGAGATTGCTCGGCGCGCATCACGACCCGGCGCGCGCGCTGCGCGAGCGCGCGACCCAGAACGCGCTCGCCGACCTCGGCTATCCGGCGCCGCGCGTGCTGCTCGCGAGCGCCGACCCGACGCTTCTGGGCGGCGCGTTCCTGATCATGCGACGGCTGGCCGGCCAGCCGCTGCCGAAGGTCAGCCTCGGGGCGATGGCGAATGTCCTCGCCGACCTGCAGGCGCGCCTGCACGATCTCGATCCGGTCGCCTTCCTGAGATCGGTCACGCGCGAGGGGCAGGAGCCGAAGGACTTCACGTTCGATGGTCACCTCGCGGGCCTCACCGATCGCGCCGCGCGCGGCGGCCTCGACGGATTGGGGCCCGCGCTCGAGTGGCTGGCCCGTCGACGTCCGCCCCGCCCCGAGCCGCGCGCCGTCTGCCACGGCGACTTTCACCCGTACAACATCCTGATGGGTGACGCCGGCGTCAGCGGGGTGCTCGACTGGCCGCACGCCATCGTCGCCGATCCGGCGTTCGACGTGGCCACGACGCTCGTCATCCTCAAGCTCGTGCCGATGGACCTCGCCGGGCTCGCGATGCCGCTCCGGTGGCTCGCCAACCTTGCGCGCCCGCTCGTGATCCGGGCCTATCTGCGTCACTACCGGCGCCGCCGGCCGCTCGATCGGGAGAAGCTCGCGTACTACGAGGCCGCGGCGTGCATGAAGGCGCTCGTCCGCGCCGGCGAGCTCCGCGGCCACCTCGCCGGCGAGAACGTGGCGAACGCGCTCTTCGCCTCGACGTTCACCGCGCGGGCGCTGCGCCGCTTTCGAAGGCTGACCGGGATCACGCCGACCCTGCCCCCGGCGGCCGCGCCGGGCGCGTGAGGGCGGGCGCCCTCAGTCGGAAACCCGAGGCCGGATCTTCCCGGCGATCTGGTCGATGGTCTCGAAGATCGCGGGGAACGTCGAGTACGACACCTCGAGCGCCACGTGACCGCAGCCGAGCGCCTTGAAGCCGGCGAGCTCGTCCGCGATCTGTTTCGCGGTGCCGTTGAGCGTGTGACGGCCGCGGAGCAGGCTCATGTCGACCGCCGGTCGGTGCACGCCGTCGATGAGGATCGGAATGCGCAGCGAGAAAAACGGTGCGCCCTCGCGCCCGGCGTCCTTCCAGTAGCGCCGGACCGTGTCGGCGCCCTGGCGAAACGCGTCGTGGTTCGTCGAGCTGGCGTGCCAGCCATCACCGAGCCGCGCGACCCGGCGGTAGGCGCCGTCGCTGGCGCCGCCGATGTAGAGGGGTGGGCGCGGCTTCTGCAGCGGTAGCGGTGAGGCGACCACGTCTTGCACGCGATGATGCTTCGTCTGGATCTTCGGGTGCTCCTGCGTCCACAGCGCGCGCATCAGCTCGAGCGCCTCGTCGCTCCGGCTCGCGCGCTGCTTGAACGGCACGCCGAGCGCGTCGAACTCGCCCTCGAGCCAGCCGATCGCGGCGCCGACGATCAGGCGGCCGCCCGAGAGCACGTCGACGCTCGCCAGGAGCTTGGCGACCGGAATCGGCGAGCGGTAGGGCAGGATCACCACGCTCGTGCCCAGCGCGACCCGGCTCGTCACGCCGGCGAGCCACGGCAGGACTGCCAGCGGATCGAGCATGTCCTCGCGATAGATGACGTTCGACTGCTCCGGCACGATGACGTGATCGGTGACCCACACCGAATCGAGCCCGCGTTCCTCGGCGCGGCGCGCGACGTCGTGCATGCGGCCGACCTCGATCGGGCGTCCGTAGTGCGGCAGGCAGATGCCGAGCTTCATGGAAGACCTCCGAGTCCCAGCGGTGGTAGCGGTGGCGGGCAGGGTATACTCGTTCGCGCCTCACGGCAACTCTCGACCTCGGAGGAAACGCGAATGGCCAGGACGAACCCGCACGCCTCGCTCGACGTGTCGCGCCGAGACTTTCTGCTGCTGTGCGCGGCCGCCTCAGGCGCGCCGTTGACGTCCCTCGGTCCGCGATCGGCCTTCGCCGCCGAGCCGAAGCGGGGCGGCACGTTGCGGGTCGGCTTCTACATCGAAGCCGCCACGATGGATCCACACCTCTCGGGCAGCAAGATCGACCGGCAGGTCTACCACAACATCTACGAGCCGCTGGTCACGCTCGACGTGAAGCTCGGGATCAAGCCGGGCCTGGCCGAGTCGTGGCAGCAGCCCGATTCCAAGACCGTCGTCTTCAAGCTCCGCCGCGGCGTCAAGTTCCACGACGGCACCGACTTCAACGCCGAGGCGGCGCGCTTCAACTTCAACCGCATGAAGACCGAGCCGAAATCCGTCCGCAAGGGAGAGGTGGCCAGCATCGACTCGGTCGACGTGGTCGACGCCTACGCGATCAAGATCAACCTGAAGCGCCCGGACGCCGCGCTGCTCGCCACCTTGACCGATCGCGCGGGCATGATGGTCTCGCCCAAGGCCGCGCAGGAGCGCGGCTCCGAGCTCGAGCGCAACGCCAAGGGCGCCGGCACCGGCCCGTTCGAGTTCGTCGAGTGGGTGAAGGACGATCATCTCCTCGTCAAGCGCAACGAGAGCTACTGGAACAAGCAGGGCGGACCCTATCTCGATCGAATCCGCTACCGGCCCATTCCCGACGACACCGTGAAGCTGCAGAGCCTCCAGACCGGCGAGATCGACGTGATGGACTACGTGCAGCCGCGCGACGTGGCGGCCGTCAAGGCCGACCGGAATGTCGTCGTGGTCGACGTGCCGTCCCTGGCCGACTTCGCCTACCAGCTCAATCACACCCGGCCGCCGTTCGCGACCAAGGCCCTGCGGCAGGCAGTCGCGTACTCGCTCGACCTCGAGCAGATCGTCAGGGGCGTGTGGCTGAACGTGGGCGTCCCGGCCAACGGGCCGATCCCGCCGACGAGCTGGGCGTACGACCGGAGCATCGCGCCGATCAAGCGCGACTTCGCGCGGGCAAAGGCCAAGCTGGCCGAGGGTGGGCAGCCCAACGGCTTCACGTTCACGATGACGACGAACAACATCCCGATCAACGTCCAGGAGGCCGAGGTGATCCAGGCCCAGCTGCGCGAGGCTGGCATCACCATGAAGATCAAGCTGGTCGACTCCGCCACCCTGCTCTCGGATGGCAACGGCAAGAACTTCGAGATGATCAGCTACCAGTGGAGCGGCCGCCCGGACCCGGACGGCAACACGTACCAGTTCTACAAGACAACGCAGGGCACGTCGCTCAACTGGTCGGGCATCTCGAACCCGCAGATCGACGCACTGCTCGACCGGAGCCGCGAGGTCTCGAGCCAGGCCGAGCGCAAGAAGCTGTTCAGCGATCTGACGAAGATCCTGCAAGACGAGCTGCCGATGGTGTTCATCGTGCATCCGATCGAGCCCAAGGCGTTCAGCCCGAAGGTGCAGGGCTACGAGCCGATCCCCGACGGGATGATGCGCTTCAAGGACGTGTGGCTGGCCTGAGCCTGCCTCGCCCGACCCAAGGCGACTGATGGGCCGTCTCGTTCTGCGCCGGCTGAGCGCGACGGTGCCCGTCCTGCTCCTCGTCACGGCCGGCGTGTTCCTTCTGCTGCATCTGACGCCCGGCGATCCGATCGACGTCATGATGGCGGAGTCAGTCGACGCGGGCGTGAAGGAGAATCTCCGGCGCGAGCTCGGGCTCGACCGGCCTCTCTATGTTCAGTACGCGGCCTGGATGGGCCGGCTGCTCAAGGGCGATCTCGGGCGCTCGATCCGCAACGGCGAGCCGGTCATCGAGAACGTGAGCCGCCGGCTCCGTCCGAGCCTCGAGCTCGCGTTCTTCGCGATGACGATCTCGCTGGTCGTCGCCTTCCCGCTCGGGGTCGTGTCGGCGATCCGCCGCAACACGCCGGTCGATCGAGCGGGCGCGACATTCGCGCTGTTCGGCATCTGCATGCCGAACTTCCTGCTGGCCCTGCTCCTGATCTTCTTCTTCGGCGTCACCCTGCGCTGGCTGCCGATCTCCGGTTACACAGACCCGCTGGAGGAGCCGTGGAACGGCGTCCGCTCGCTGGCGCTGCCGGCGGTCACGCTGGGCCTGGCGCTCGCCGCCGTCGTCACGCGCACCTTGCGCTCGAGCCTGCTCGAGGCGCTGGCCGAGGACTACGTGCGCACCGCGCGCGCCAAGGGTCTGTCCGAGCGGCGGATCATCTGGAGCCACGTGCTGAAGAACGCGCTGATCCCGGTCGTCACGGTGCTGGGACTCCAGCTCGGTACTCTGATCGGCGGCGCCGTCATCACCGAGTACGTCTTTGCGCTGCCGGGGGTCGGGCGCCTGGTGGTCGACGCGGTCTTCGCGCGCGACTATCCGCTGGTGCAGGGTGTCGTGCTGCTGATCGCCCTCGGCTTCATCCTGAGCAACCTGGTCGTCGACGTCCTCTATGGGTGGATCGATCCCCGGATCCGATCTCGCTGAGGGCGCGGCCGGGCTCGCGCGCCCGGCGACGGCAGCGGCTCGCGCGCAGCGCTGGAAGGTGCTGCGCCGCGCGGCGCGCGCCCGGCTGGCACCGTTCGGCGCCGCGGTCATCGCGCTGGCGGTGCTGCTCGCGCTGGCAGCGCCGCTGGTCGCGCCCTACGATCCGCTCGCGCAGAACCTCGGCAAGACGCTCTCGCCGCCGGGGCGCGAGCACCTGCTCGGTACCGACAACGTCGGGCGCGACGTGCTCTCGCGAGTGATCTGGGGCACGCGCGTCTCGCTGCTGGCCGGCCTCGTCTCGGTCGCCCTTGCGGTGCTCGCCGGCAGTCTCCTCGGCGTGCTGGCGGGTTACTGCGGCGGTCGGGTCGACGGCGTCGTGATGCGGGTGATGGACGCGGTGCTCTCCTTCCCGCCGCTGGTGCTGGCCCTGGCCCTCGGCGCCGTGCTGGGCGCGGGGCTCGCGGGGGTCCTGCTGGCGCTCGGCGTCGTCTACACGCCCACGTTCGCGCGGCTCATGCGGGGCCAGGTGCTGTCGATCACGGCGCGCGACTACGTCGATGCGGCGCGCGCCCTGGGGGCGTCGGGCTGGCGTGTGGCGGCGCGCCACGTGGTGCCCAACGCGATCAACCCGATCATCGTGCAGGCGTCCTTGAGCGTGGCCTTCGCCATCCTGGCCGAGGCCTCGCTCTCGTTCCTGGGGCTCGGCATCCAGCCGCCGCAGGCCTCCTGGGGCAGCATGATCAACGCCGGCCGCGGCTACCTGCAGCAGGCGCCCTGGATCGTCTTCGGTCCGGGCGCCGCGCTCTTCGTCACGGTGGTGGGATTGAACTTCGTTGGCGACGCGGTGCGGGACGCGCTCGATCCCAGGACGAGAGAGTGAGCTCGAGCGAGCGCTAGCGGGCGAGCCCCGAGGTGACGGGGGGCTTCAGCGCGGCGAGCCGCGTCGCATCATGATCGACCGCCGCGCGACCGTCATGGCAGCGCCAGGCGAGACGCACCTTCGCATAGCCGATGCGCGGCAGGACCTCCTGCGCTGTCAGGGCAAGTCCCCACATGATCGTGCACACCGCGATCGTGTGCGCGAAGCCGAGCCGGCTCTTCCACGAGACCCGTGCGCCCCAGATGCCGGCGATCACGACGATCCCGACGGCGGCCATGTAGAGACCGAGCCACAAGCCGCAGGCCTTCTCGTAGGGCCACTGGGGGATGGCCGCGCCGAGCACCACGCCGAGGGCGACGCAGGACCAGACGGCCGCCGTCGACATCGACGCCTTGATCGGGCGCATGCCCGAGAGTGGCCGCGCGCCGCCCGTGGACGGCCGCTCCGACACATACGAGGTCGAGCTGTCGTAGGGGCGCAGCTTTCGGATGAGCGAATTGACGACCGCAGCTTCGCTGGCGGGCTCCCGGGTGAACTTGGCCAACTCCGCACCTCCCGCGCGATCGTGCGCTGGACACTCCTCGGCCGTTGTGGCGCCGAGTGTCCTCTACGCAAGGCGGTTGCCAACAGGAATGTGCGGAATTTCACGGCTTTCACAGTGTTCGGGACTAGTTGTCCTGCCACTGTGACACGCCAGCGTCTCGAAGGCTGACGCCCGGCGCCGGGCGGTCGGGCTATCGGCCGAGAGCGGCGAAGAGCCGGGCGGGCGTCACGGGGACCTCGCGGATGCTCGCCCCGAGGTCGGCGACCGCGTCCTCGACCGCGTTCGCGATGGCCGCGGCGCCGGGGATCGCGCCGCTCTCGCCGACCCCCTTGATGCCGAGCGCGTTGATGATCGACGGGTGCTCGTCGAGGGCGACGGGGAGCGCCGGCAGCTGGTCGGCCTTCGGGATCGCGTAGTCCATCAGGCTGCCCGTGAGGAGCTGGCCGCTTCCGTCGTACACGACTTCTTCCATGAGCCCGGCGCCGATGCCCTGGGCCGCGCCGCCCTGGAGCTGCGCCTCCACGATCATCGGGTTGATGGCGCGACCCGGATCGTGAACGATCGCGTAGGCGAGCAGGCGGATCTCGCACGACTCCACGTCGACTTCGACCGCCGCGGCGTGCGTGCCGAACGCCCACGTGACGGTGTCGGGGTAGAAGTAGGTGCAAGCGTGCAGGCCGGGCTCGCCGGTGGCCTTGAGCGCCTTTGACTTCACGGCGGCGTGCGCGACCTTGCCGAGGCTCACCGCTCGGTGCGGCATGCCGACGACGTGCACGCGGCTCTGCTCGATGCGCACGTCCTCGGGCGCGCACTCGAGCATCTCGGCCGCGACACGCGTGGCGCGCTCGCGGACCTCGCGGGCCGTCTGCGCCACGGCGGGCCCGGAGTTGGCGGCCACACGGCTGCCGCCGGTGCCCATGCCGAACGGGAACCGCGCCGTGTCGCCTGCTGCGACCTGCACGTCCTCCCAGGCGGCACCGAGCTCGGCCGCCGCGATCTGCGCCAGGGTCGTCGCGTGGCCCTGCCCCTGCGCCGTTACGCCGATGTAGACGTAGACCTTGCCGCTCGGATCGACTCGCACGGTGGCGCCCTCGTAGGGGCCGAGCCCCGTGCCCTGTGCGTAGCAGGCGAGGCCGACGCCGATGCGGCGCGTCCCGTTCGCGCTCGCCTTCTGCCGGCGGCGCCACTCGTCGTAGGGCAGGAGCGTCAGCGCGCGCTCGAAGGCGGCGGGAAAGTTACCCGGGTCGTACGTGATCGCCACGCCGTCCTTGTACGTGAGGCCGGACCGGTACGGCATCTCCGCGGGGCGTACGAAGTTGCGCCGGCGGATCTCGGCCGGATCGAGGCCGAGCCGGCGCGCGCCGATGTCCATCAGGCGCTCCATCACGAAGACGGCCTCGGGCCGCCCGGCGGCGCGGTACGCCGCGTTCAACGTCTTCGTCGTGACCACGCTCGTGCCGGTGTTGCGATAGTGCGGCACGCGATACGGGCCCGGCAGGTGGTTGACGGTGTTCGCAGTGAGCCCGTCGCCCTGGAGCGGATAGGCGCCGACGTCGGCCACGAACGCCGCGTCGACCGCGACGATGGCGCCGTCGCGCGCGAAGCCGATGCGAGCCTCGTGATTCTGCTCACGGTCGTGGCCCATGCACGCCAGGCTCTCGCGACGGCTCTCGATCCACTTGACCGGTCGCCCGAGCCGGTGCGCCGCGGCGGCGACCAGGATCTCCTCGGGATAGATCGGCCCCTTCGGCCCGAAGCCGCCGCCGACGTCGGGCACGATGACGCGCACCTCCTCGACCGGCAGCCCGAGCGCCGCGGCGACCACGTCGCGCAGGGAGTACGGGCTCTGGGTCGACGATGACAGGACGAGGACACCCGAGCTCCGATCGCGATACGCGAACACGCCGCGCGTCTCGAGCGGCACCGCGCTGAGCCGCGGATGGCGCAGGCGCTCGCGCACGACCAGGTGGGCGCCGGCCAGCGCCCGCTCGGGATCGCCCACGGCGCCGCGCGCCACGATCGCGGTGTTGTCGGGCCAGCCCTCGTGCACGCGCGCGCCCGACGCCAGCGAGGACTCGACGGTCGCGAGGACGGGCAGCGGCTCGTAGGCCACGGTCACCGCATCGAGCGCATCGGCGAGCTGGTAGGCGCTCTCGGCGACGACCACGGCGACGGGCTCGCCGACGTGGCGGACGAGATCCCGCGCGAGCACCGGCTGCGCCCAGCCGCGTCCTTTCTGCGTCCCGCCGTACGCGGTCGGCATGTTCGGCGCGATCTCCCCGAGATCCGAGGCGTTCCAGGCCAGGACCACGCCCGGGAGCGTGCGCGCTGGGGCGGTGGCGACCTTTGTGACGCGCGCGTGGGCGTGGGTGCTCCGGACGACGCCGAGGTAGAGGGCGCCGTCGCGCGTGAGGTCGTCGACGAACCGGCCGTGGCCGGTCAGGAGGCGCTGGTCTTCCTTGCGCAACGGCGAGGCGCCGATCATGTCGACCGCAATCTACCACGCGCGCGCGGGCATTTCTCGGCAACCTGCTAGACTTTGCGCGGATGGCCGACGTCGGACGCGTGTTCGCGAGGCTGACCTTGACGCAGCTGCTGGGCAACCTGGTCGGCGCGCTGCTGACGTGGTTCTATTTCCGGTTCGTCGACTTCACGGCGCCGCAGTTCCAGGCGCGGATCTCGCGCGGGGAGATCGTGTTCTTCGTCGTCGGCTTCGCCGCGCTGATCTCGGGCGGCATCGTGTGGGGTTCGCGATGGGCGCGTCCGCTGCGTGATCCGGTTCCCGGGGCCGGGCCACGCGCCGACCTCGTACGGCGCCGGGCGATCATGGTGCCCTACATCTTCGCGGCACTCTCGTTCGCCGGCTGGATCGGGGCCGGCCTCACCTGGGGCGTGCTGTACCCCGCGATCTGGGGCTTCTTCACCCCGGCGGCCTCGATCCGATTGATCTTCGGCATCACCTGCGTGGCCGGCACGGTGACCGCCGCGCTCGTCTTCTTCGCGGTCGAGCACCAGTGGCGGCGCGTGCTGCCGGTATTCTTCCCGGGCGGCGATCTGGGTGAGGTCTCCGGCGTGCTGCGCCTGGGCGTGCGAGTCCGGCTGCTCGTGATCTTCGTCATGCTGAGCGTCATCCCGCTCGCGCTCCTCGGAATACTCGCCTACACGCGCGCCGCGGCGCTGCCGGGGGTCGATCCGACGGCGGCGCCGCGAATTGTCCAGGACATCCTGGTTTTCATCGTGTTCATTGTTGCGGTGGGCACGCTGACGGCGATCGGCCTCTCGCTCTACGTCGCCGGCAGCGTGGCCGGCCCGCTCGGGCGGCTGCAAGCCGCCATGCGCGACGTCGAGCAGGGCGATTTCGACACGCGCTGTCCCGTGGTGACCAACGACGAGATCGGCGCCGTGGCCGAGGGCTTCAACCGGATGGTCGGCGGTCTCCGGGAGCGCGAGTTCCTGAAGGACACTTTCGGTAAGTACGTGAGCCGCGAGATTCGCGACGAGATCCTGGCCGGCCGGATCTCGCTCGAGGGCGCGGCGATGGAGGTTACGATCCTGTTCGCGGACCTCCGCGACTTCACCCCGTGGGTCGAGGCGACGGGGCCGCGCGAGGTCGTCCGTGACCTGAACGCGTATTTCGCCGAGATGGATCAAGCCATCCGCGACCACCGCGGGCTCGTCTTGCAGTTCATCGGCGACGAGATCGAGGCGGCGTTCGGCGCGCCCGTCGCCTATCCCGCGCACGCCGAGATGGCGGTGCGCGCCGCGCTCGAGATGCGCCGGCGCCTGCGCGCGTGGAACGCCGAGCGCGAGCGGGGCGGCAAGGTGCCGCTGCGCCACGGCATCGGCATCCACACTGGCCCGGTCCTCGCCGGCAACATCGGCAGCGCCGAGCGGCACTCGTACGCGCTGGTCGGTGATCCGGTCAATCTCGCCTCGAGGATCCAGAGCCTCAACAAGGAGCTCGGCTCGGACATCCTCGTCAGCGGCGAGACCCGGCGCCGCCTGAACGGCCAGTTCGATCTGGTCCCGCTGTCGGCGGTGCGCGTCAAGGGCAAGTCCGTGGAAGTCGAGGTCTACCGGCTGACATGAGCGGGCAGGCCGTGACCAAGCGCGTGCTGATCGTCGACGACGAGCCGCTCTTGATCGACCTCTTGCGCGAGATCTTCGCCCGCTTCCAGCACGGACACGGGTACGAGATCACGCCGGCCTACACCGTCGTGGACGCGTACGACCTGCTGCAGCGCGAGCAGTTCGACCTCGTTCTGCTGGACATGGTCGTGCCGATGATGGGCGACCCCTGGCCGTGGATCCAGGGCCTCGACCTGCTCAAGCGCGTGCGCCGGCTCGGCGTCAAGGCGCCCATCTTCATGATGACCGGCGTCTGGAACACCGAGAAGGAAGCCGAGGCGCTGATCGAGGGCGCCGCCGGCTACCTACACAAACCGTTCGATCAGCGTGAGCTCAACCGCCTCGTCACCCTCGCCCTCCGCCCCCCAGGCGGGTGAAAAGGGCCCATCGGCTTCGTTGGCGCCCTCGCCGGCGCGCTCAACGTACGGAGAGTACGCTTCGCGCGCAGCCTTCGGGCGCCGCCTCGCAGCTGGAGCCGCCTGGGTGCGTCCTATTCCGTTGTCGTCTGCTAGTGCTGGAGGCGGTCGACGAGGGCGTTGAGCCTATCCGAGTCATGGGTCATCAGGTCGAGGAACCAGAAGGCGGCGCTGTCGGGATCGACGCGCACGACAAGGGCCAGGACGTCGATCGGCGCGCCGCCGTCGGGCGGCGCGAACTCGAGCTTCGCGGCCTGACCCGGGCGAAGGCGGCGGCTCACGCGCACTTTCATGCCGGTCGACGAGAGCTCGATGCACGTCGCGTCGAGGGTGCCGTTCGAGGCGGCGATGCGCACGCCGAGCTTCACCGCCGCGCGCGGGGCCGGCCGGCGCTCCGGCGGGCGCTCGCTCCGCTGCTGGCGAGACAGCGCGAACGGCCCGAGATAGGCGAGGACCTGGCCCAGCCGCTCGAGCGTGACCGGCTTGCGGATGAAGTCGAGCGCGCCGAGCTTGAGGCACGCCCGCGCCTCCATCTCGGTGGCGACGCCCGAGACGACCACCACCGGCACCTCGGAATCGCGCACGGCCGGCAGGCTCAAGAATTCGACCCCGCTCATGCCCGGCAGGCGCACGTCCAGCAAGATCGTGTCCGGGCGGGCGCTGGTCAGCACCTCGAGGGCGGCCTCGGCGCTGCCGACGACGGTGGGTTGATAGCCGAGCTCGGCGATGAAGTCGCGAAAGATCTCGGCCAGCCGCTCGTCGTCCTCCACGACCAGGATGCGCAGGGCGCTCACAGCGCGGGCATGCCCCAGAAGACCGGCTCTTGTGTCAGCCGAACGCCGAAGCGATCGACCACGGCCGACTGGACACGGCGGGCGAAGGCGACGACGTCTCCCGCGCGCGCCCCGTCGTGGGCGACGATCGCCAGGGCATGCCTGGTCGAGAGACCGACGGGGCCCTCGGCGCATCCACGCGTGAAGCCGGCGCGCTCGATCAGCCACGCGGCCGAGAGCTTGACCTGGCCGGTGGGCAGGGCCCAGCGCGGCATCGTCCGGTCGCCGGCGCGCGATTCCACGGCGGCCAGCTCGGCGCCGGGAATGATCGGGTTGGTGAAGAACGAGCCGCAGCTCCGGCGGTTCGCGTCGGCGGAATCGAGCACCATCGACTTGGATCGGCGGATCGCGATCACGCTGGCGCGCACGTCGATGAGGGAGGGCTTCGCGATCCCGCGCGCGGCCAGGTCTTTCTCGACGTCGGCGTACCGGACGGTCGCCGCTCCGCGGGGTCGCAGCCGGTAGGCGACCGAGAGGATGACGTACCGGCCGGGCGCGTCGCTCCTGAACATGCTGTCGCGATAGCCGAACCGGCACTCGCGATTCTCGAAGGTCCTGATGCGGCCGTTGCAGGTGTCGAGCGCGCGCACGAGGATCACCGTCTCGCTCACGTCCTGGCCGTAGGCGCCGACGTTCTGCATCGGCGTCGCGCCGACCAGGCCCGGGATGCCGCTCAGGCACTCGAAGCCCGCCCAGCCGCGGTCGACGCACAGCGCCACGAGCTCGTCCCACGGCTCGCCGGCCGCCGCCGTCAGCTCGACCACGCCGTGCGCCTCGCGCGTGTCGATGCCGCGCAGGGCGATCCTCACGACGAGGCCGTCGATCCCCTCGTCCGCGACCACGAGGTTCGAGCCGCCGCCGAGCACGCGGATCGGCAGCCGCCGGGCGCGCGCCCACTCGCACGCCGCGAGCACGGAGGCCTCGTCACGAGCCTCGACGAAGAACCGCGCCGGCCCCCCGACGCCCAGCGTGCAATGCTCCGCCAGGCGGACGTTCTCGAGCGGTGTCATACCCTTGAGAATATCGCGTCACCGCGCGTTCCCTCACATGCTGCGCTCCATCCGGGGATCGAGCTGGTCGCGCAGCCAGTCGCCGACCAGGTTGATCCCGAGGACGAGGAGCAGGATGGCGAGCCCCGGGAACAGGGCCAGCCACCAGCCGGTCGTGATGTAGTTGCGCCCCTCGTCGAGCATCGCTCCCCAGCTGGGCGCCGGAGGCGGGATGCCGAGCCCCAGAAAGCTCAGCGAGGCCTCGGCGATGATCGTGCGCGCCACCGAGAACGTCGCGACGACGGTCACCGGGGGCAGCACGTTGGGCAGGATGTGGCGCCAGAGGAGGTAGCGGTCGCTCGCGCCGAGGGCCCGCGCAGCCTCGACGAACTCCCGCTGCCGGAGCGAGAGCGTCTCGCCGCGCACGATGCGCGCATAGGTGATCCACCCGGTCACGCCCAGCACCAGGATGACGTTCGCGAGGCTCGCGCCGAGGACGGCGAGCACCGCGACCGCCAGCACGAGCACGGGGAACGCCAGCTGCACGTCGCCCAGACGCATCAGCGCGTCGTCGGCGAAGCCGCGGTAGTAGCCGGACACGAGCCCCAGCGCGACGCCCAGCACGCCCGAGATGACGACGGCCGCCAGCCCGACGATCAGCGAGACGCGCGCGCCGTAGAGGAGTCGGCTCGCGACGTCGCGGCCGAGGGTGTCGGTGCCCAGCGGATGCTTCGCGGATCCGCCGGCGCTCCACATCGGCGGGGTGAGGCGGTCGATGAGGCTGTTCTTCACGGGATCCGCCGGCGAGAGCGCCGGCGCGAGGGCCGCCATCAGGATCGTGACGACGATGACGGCGAGCCCGAGGACCGCGCTGTGATCGCGGGCGAGCCCGATCACGTCAGGCGCACACGCGGGTCGACCACGCTGTAGAGCAGGTCCACGATCAGGTTGAGCCCGACGAAGATCAGTGCGAAGACGAAGACACCCGCCTGGATGACCGGGAAGTCGCGACCGGGGACGGCTTGCACGATCAGCCGGCCCATCCCCGGCCACGAGAACACCGTCTCGACGATCACGGCGCCGCTCAGCATGAATCCGAGCGAGAGGCCGGTCACGGTGATCACCGGGATCGCAGCGTTCCGGAGCGCGTGGCGGTAGATCACGAAGCGCTCGGCCAGGCCCTTGGCGCGCGCCGTCCGCACGTAGTCCTGCTGCAGCACCTCGAGCATGCCGCTCCGGATCAGCCGCACGTTCTGCGCAAGGGGCGCCGCAGCCAGGGTGACCGCCGGAAGGATCAGGTGGCGCAGGCCGCCTGAGCCGAAGGCGGGCAGGAGTCCGCCGAGCTCGACCGCGAACAGCAAGATCAGCATCAGGCCGAGC
>Ga0306920_100004392_pt1 | contig 18062 bp, 18 predicted proteins | sample flu12Cox44000170_FD_204666 | JGI IMG/M metagenome (GOLD analysis project Ga0306920, IMG submission 204666) | Lab enrichment of tropical soil microbial communities from Luquillo Experimental Forest, Puerto Rico - flux4day.12C.oxic.44.000.170 (v2)... | ecosystem: Environmental > Terrestrial >... | reverse complement strand
CTTCCACCAGCCGCTGGGGTTCGTGGCCATTCTCGGCATTCTGTCGCTGCTCGGCATGATTGCCCGAAATGCGGTGATCCTTATCGAGCAGATCGATTTTGAACTGGCGCAGGGCCTCGAGGTTTGGAATGCGGTCGTCGAAGCGAGTGTATCGCGCTTTCGCCCGATTATGCTGACGGCGATATCTACGGTTCTCGGGTTGATCCCGATTGCCGTGACAATATTCTGGGGCCCGATGGCTATTGCTGTCATGGGCGGTTTGCTGGTTGCGACGGTTCTCACTCTGATCTTTCTGCCGGCGCTCTATGTCGCTTGGTTCCGTGTCAAGGAGCCCGCTGTGATCGGGAGAAAAGTGATGCCCAGCCCCACCGCCACGGATGCAGCATGAACTTGACGCTGTCGCGGGCCGCGGTCTTGCGAGCGGTTGGGTTCTTCCTCCTCTGGATAATGCTTTCCGGCGGCGACCCGGCCGATCTCGCGGTGGGAGCCATGGCGGCTTTGGCGGCGACATGGGCAAGCCCCAGCTTGCTGGCGCCAGACGCGAGCCGCGTGCGGCCCGCCGCTCTCGGCCGGTTTGCGCTGCGCTTCCTCCAGGACTCCCTGGTTGCCGGAGCTGATGTCGCGAGGCGGGCACTCGATCCCAAGCTTCCGTTGCGCCCCGGCTTCGTGCTCCATACTGTGGGCCTTCCGCCCGGTGCAGCGCGGAACATGTTTACCACCTTGATGAGCTTGCTCCCGGGTACCGTGCCGACCGGCTCCGACGAAAGAGGAAGGATTCTGATCCATTGCCTCGATGTCGAGCAGCCGGTAGCGGCGCAGCTCGCGGCGGCGGAAGCCCTGTTCGTCCGGGTCGTCGGAGAGGCGCGCGGCGATGGCTGACTTCCTGCTCGCTGCCGCTGGTTTCGTGCTGGCGATGGTGGCGCTGGGATTGGTCCGCATTTTACGCGGGCCAGGCGACGCCGATCGCATCATGGCGGCGCAGCTGCTCGGCACCGGTGGAATCGCGGCGTTGCTGCTGCTGGTGGAGGCGATGAGCGTTCCTGCCGCGGTGGATGTCGCGCTGATACTGGCGTTACTCGCGGCCTTCGTCTCGGTCGCCTTTGTCAAGGGCGCCGCACGCACGGAGGCGGACGGAGCATGAGCCTCGGGCTCGATGTGTTGACCATTCTGGCGGTCTGCGCCGGCGCATTCTTCTTCCTGGCGGGGACGGTCGGGCTGCTGCGGTTCCCCGACGCGCTCTGCCGCCTGCACGCGCTGACGAAGGCGGACAACCTCGGTCTCGGTTTGATCGTGCTCGGGTTGCTGTTTCAGGTGGAAGGGCCGTTTGCGGCGCTGAAGCTGATCAGCGTCTGGCTCCTCACCCTGCTGGCCGGAGCCACCGTCACCCAACTAATCGCCCGCACCGCCCGACCGGGCGGGACGCCCGAGTGACGGCTCGCCTTGGCTTTCGATACCGGCCTCGCTGTGTTGGTCCTTGGAGTGGCCGTCTGGACCATTACCGCGCGCGACACATTCGCCGCGGTGGTCGGGTTTGTCGCCTTTGGGCTGCTGCTCGCGCTGGTGTGGGTGCGTCTCGCCGCTCCGGATGTCGCGCTGACTGAGGCGGCAATCGGCAGCGGAGTGACCGGGGGTCTGCTGCTGGGCGCACACACCCACTTGCGCCGCACTGAGACGGCGGCGGCCGGTGAGCTTCCCGGCGCGGCTCTCCGGCTTGCGGCCGCAGTGCTCTGCGCGATGGTATCGGCCGGGCTAGCAGCGATCGTGCTGTTGTTGCCTGAGCCCGCGCCTACGCTCGCACCGCAGGTGGCGGCGAACATCGCGACGACCGGCCTCGGCAATCCGGTTACCGCTGTCTTGATGGCGTACCGCGCCGTCGACACGCTCCTCGAGACGGTGGTGCTGCTGCTCGCACTCCTCGGTATCTGGTCGCTGGCGCCGGACCGCGTTTGGGGCGGCTTCCCCGGCCCGCACCACGATGCTGACCCACAGGGCGTGCTGACTTTTGCCGCCCAGTTGCTGGTGCCGGTTGGGATACTCGTGGGTGTCCACATCTTCTGGGTTGGCTCGGTTGCTCCCGGGGGCGAATTCCAGGCTGCCACGATCCTGGCCGCCATGTGGATACTGGCCGCGATGGTCGGGCTGGTGGATGCTCCCCCAGTGAGCCGGCGTTGGTTGCGGATCCTGCTGGTCGCCGGGCCTGCGGTGTTTTTCGCGATCGGGCTCGCCGGTTTCGCGATGGCCGGCGCTTTCCTGGCATACCCGCCGCCTTACGCCAAGCTGCTGATACTGACGATCGAGATACCGCTGACGCTGTCGATCGCTGCGACGCTCGCGCTGTTGGTGGCCGGCCCGCCGGAACGAGCGCCGCAGAGATGAGTAGCCCGACGCTGTACGGGCTATGCGGCGCGGTGCTGGTTGGCCTGGGTTTGTTTGGCCTGATTGTACATCCTCAACCGCTCCGCAAGATCGTCGCCTTCAACCTGATCGGCGGCGGTGTCTTTCTGCTGTTTGGGGTCGTCGCCCGCAGGGGTGCAGCCGCCGGCTTTGGCGGCGACCCGGTGCCGCAGGCGCTGGTCATCACTGGCCTCGTTGTTGCTTTCGCGGCGACGGCGCTGGCAGTGGCGCTGCTACTACGGCTGTTTCACGAGACCGGGCGGGCGACCCTGCGGTCGGATGGATAGCCAACCCTGATGGCGAATTCCGCAACGGCTGGCGGGTTCCTCCTCGTTCTGGCGATCGTCCTGCCCGTCATGGGTGCGCTCCTTTCACTGACACTCGGCGGGCGGCACGCGGAACGCATCGCCCTCATTCTGATGCCGGTCGGCCTCACCGTCGCGGTTGCAATAGCCGCTGTGGTCTGGCGCGCCCACAATGTGCTGCAATACTTTGTCGGCAGTTGGGATCCGCCGCTTGGCGTGGCCTTTCGAGCAGATGGGCTTTCCGCGGCGATGATCGTGACCGCGGCGCTGCTGATATCCGGAATCGGGCTGTTCGCGCGTGCGCAGTTTCCGGCGCAGGGCGGAGCGAAAGCGCGCGCGCCGCTGGTATTTTGGACATTGCTGCTGATGGTTTGGGGGGCGCTCAATGCCGTCTTTATCGGCGGTGACCTGTTCAACCTTTATGTCGCTCTCGAGCTGCTGACTTTCGCTGCGGTGCCGTTGGTTTCTCTGGATGGCCGCGCGGAGACATTCGCGGCCGCGTTGCGTTACCTGCTGTTCGCGCTCCTCGGCTCAATTCTCTATCTGCTCGGCACGGGGCTGCTCTATGGCGCCTACGGCACTCTCGATATCGCTCTGCTGTCCGGCCGCATCCATGCGGGACCGGTGGCCTGGGCCGCGGTCTCGCTGATGACAGCGGGGCTGTTGGCCAAGGCCGCTCTCTACCCGCTGCATCTTTGGCTGCCGCCCGCCCATGCCGGCGCACCCGCCCCGGCCAGCGCCATATTGTCGGGGCTGGTCGTCAAGGCGCCATTTTTCCTCGTCGTCCGGCTGTGGTTCGACGTTATGCCCGGCTTGCCAGAGCATGCAGCGGCGCAGGTGCTGGGTGGCCTGGGCGCTGCGGCAATCATCTTCGGCAGCATTCTGGCGTTGCGGCAAGCGAGGCTGAAACTGCTGATCGCGTATTCGACGGTGGCGCAGATCGGCTACCTGTTCCTGATGTTCCCGCTCGCTGTCCGTCCCGAAACGGGCCATCCGTGGGCTACGGCGGCGTGGACTGGCGGTGTTCTTCAAGCCGTCTCGCACGCCTTTGCCAAAGCCGCCATGTTTATGGCGGCAGGGCTGATCGCCGAGGCGCTCGGGCACGACCGGATTGCAGGGCTCGCCGGCATTGGCCGGGCTCTTCCGATCACTGTCTTTGCCTTCGGGCTCGGCGGCCTGTCACTCATGGGCCTGCCGCCCAGCGGCGGCTTTGTGGCAAAAGCGATGCTGCTGACGGCGGCGGTCGCAGAGAACCAATGGTGGTGGGCCGTGGTCGTTCTGGCGGGAGGGGTGCTCGCGGGCGGTTACGTATTTCTGGTGCTCGCCCGGGCGCTGGCCGATGCGGGCGAGCCCTTGACGCTGCTCTCAACCATATCCCGGAGCCGGCAGGCAGTGGTCGTGGTCCTGGCGCTGTGTGCGGTGCTGCTCGGCTTTGTCCCGCTGCGGCCTTCGGAACTGCTGCAGATCGGCCGTCCGGGGTTGCCTATCGCGGTCTTCCGGTGACCGGCGCAGGAATGCTGCTCGCTGCCGCTCTGGCAGTGCCACTCTCGATGCTGTTGGCCTGTCTGTCGCGGCGCGCGCGGGCCCGCATGCCGTCTCTGTTGGCCTTGGCGCCGGTCCCCGCTCTAGCGGCAGCACTGCTGGTCCCTGCCGGCACGACAATGGTGCTGCCCGAGCCGCCGTTTCGCATGACATTGGCGCTCGACGTGCCTGGGGCGATGCTGCTCGGGGTCGCAGCGCTGCTGTGGATCGCCGCCGGCGCCTACGCTTCGGCCTATCTACGCGCCGACCCGAATGCCGGGCGCTTTGCCGAGTGGTGGTTGCTGACCTTGACTGGCAACCTCGGCGTCTTCATCGCCGCCGACCTGGTAAGCTTTTATTTGACCTTCTCGGTGGTCAGTCTGGCGGCTTATGGCCTTATCGTGCATGACGGCACGCCGGGTAGCCAGCGGGCCGGCGTCATCTATGTGGCACTTGCCGTGCTGGGCGAGGCCTTCCTGTTGATGGCTTTCGTGTTCATGGCGGCGGCCACCCCAGACAGCAGCCTCTTGATCCGCGACGCGGTGGCGGCGCTGCCGAGTTCGCCCTGGCGCCACACGGCGCTGGCGCTTCTGATCCTGGGATTCGGGCTGAAGATCGGGCTCGCGCCGCTGCATGTCTGGATGCCGCTTGCCTATACGGCGGCGCCGATCCCGGCCGCGGCCGTGCTCAGTGGCGCTGCAGTCAAGGCCGGGGTGATCGGGTTCATCCGCTTTCTACCGCTCGGCGCTGCTATGCCGGAATGGGGTGAGGCGCTAGCGGCGGCGGGGCTGTTCTCGGCTTTCTACGGCGTTCTGGTCGGGATAACGCAGGAGAACCCGAAGACTGTGCTGGCCTATTCCAGCGTTAGCCAAATGGGGCTGCTCGCCGCGGCGCTCGGCATGGGGCTCGCCACGGGCGACACCGGTGCCGCGCTGGGGGTGAGCTTCTCCGCGGCGCATCACATATTGGTCAAGGGTGGGCTGTTCCTCGCGATCGGCGTGGCAGCCGCCGCTGGCCCCCGCCTATGGCCGGTCCTGATCCCAGCCGCGGTGCTGGCGTTGGGACTTGGCGGGTTGCCGCTTACCGGCGGCGCGCTGGCGAAGCTCGCGGTAAAGGCTCAGCTCGGGGACGGTGTCGTCGGTACCCTCGCAACATTGTCGGCGGCCGGCAGCACATTGCTGATGCTCCACTTTTTGCGCCGTCTGGTACAAACCCCACCTCAAGCCTCTGAGATGCCACCGCCCGGACTCACCCGGGCCTGGCTTATCATGGCCTTTGCGGCCGTGGCGGTTCTTTGGGCGCTCTATCCGACGGCCGAGAGCGGAAGGGTGCTCGAGGCGCTTGCTCCAGGAACCCTTTGGGCGGCGTTGTGGCCGGTTCTGCTCGGCGGGGTGCTGGCCGTTGGGCTGTGGCGCTGGGGGCACCGTCTGCCGCGCGTGCCGGGGGGAGATGTCGTGGTGGTGGGCGAGGCGGCGATGCGCGCAACCGCCACCTGGGGCGAGGCGATCGAACGGGCCGACGGCTGTCTACGGCAATGGCCGGTGGCGAGCTTGGCGCTGTTGCTGCTGGTGATCATTCTGGGCGCCACGATGCTGGCGTGGGGCTGAGCCCCTGTGGCGTCGGAAAGTTCAAGTACCCCAGGCGACCGCACGCTTCGTTCGGCGGCGATGATCTGCGCCACGATCCTCGCACTGGCGGGGCCTGTGGGCCGCGAGCGCCGTGATAATGCCCGTGACCTTTGCCCTGTTCGTCATTGCGCTGGTGTGGCCGCTACAGCGCCGGCTGCAGGCGGTTCTGCCGCAAGTGATCGCCGTCCTGGTCACTGCCGCCGTTGCCTTGCTCGCGATCGGCGGCGGTGGCTGGCTGGTCGCCTGGGGCTTCGGAGGGATCGCACAGTGGGTGATCGCCAATGCTGCACGGCTCCAGGGCCTCTACATGCATGCCGCCGAACTGCTGGAGCGGCGGGGCCTCTACGCCGCGGAGCTGTTCGCGGAGCAGGTCAATGTGCTGTGGCTGATGCAGGTTCTACGCGCGATTGGCGGGAGCCTGCAGGGCGTACTCAGCTTCTGCATCGTGACCTTCGTGTTCGTCATCTTGGGCCTGCTTGAGGTAGCGCCGCTCGGGCGTCGCCTTCGCCGGATCGGTAAAGGGCGATCTGGCGCAGCCACGATCGACACAGCGGCGGAGATTGCCGCGCGACTGCAAACCTACATGCTGGTTCGCTTCGGCATGAGCGTTTTGACGGGGCTCGGATTCTGGGCGTTCGCCATGATCTACGGGCTCGGGCTGCAACGCGAATGGGGCGTGATCGCCTTCGTCCTTAATTTCATACCCTTTATCGGCTCGTTCGTCGCCACCTTGCTACCTACCCTGTTCGCAGCCGCGCAGTTCGAATCGCTATACGCCGCGCTGGTCGTGTTCATCGGCCTCAACCTCCTCCAGTTCGTCATCGGGAGCTATATCGAGCCCCGCGTGGCCGGGACTGCGGTTTCGGTCTCCCCTTTCATGGTGCTGTTTGCGGTATTCTTCTGGGGGATGCTCTGGGGTGTCGCCGGGGCGTTCATTGGCGTGCCGATCCTGATCGCGCTTGCAACCATCTGCGCCAGGCACCCGCATACACAATCGATCGCCATCTTGCTTTCGGCGGATAGCACTTAGGGAATGCCGCTGCCGGGTCAGGCCGTGCCCGAACCCGCTATGGGTCAGCCCGGCCTTGCGGCGTCGCTAACTGGCAACGTCATGATGTCGAAGGGCAGCAGGCAACCGCGATCTGTCTCCTCGCGTCGCAATCATCGGGTCCGCTGTTGGTATGACGCGCGGATCGAGCGCGAATCTAGCTACTGCACGGCGCGGGCGCGCAGCCGCGAATATTCCTCATTGGAAATCTTGTTTGAATCCTTCAGCCGTTCGAGTTTTTCGAGTTCATCGGCCACGCTGAAGCCAACGACTTGGCGAAGCTCGTCGCGAGCTTGTTGGGTTCGCTGATTTTGCCGTTCCGCCATTCCGCGGCCTTGCGAGATCAGATAGATGAACACCCCCAAATACGGAAACACGATGAGTAATATCACCCAAAGCGTCTTGCCTAAGCCGGACACGTCCCGACGGCGGAACAGGTCACCGAAGACCGTGATGAGCAACCAGAACCACAGCACGAAGATAAATATCGAAAAGACGTCTGTCAGAAAGTTTGTAAACGTGAAACCACCTGGAAACAACATGTCAGTGCTCCCTTGTTGATGACATGGTTGGTATAGCGCGCGGGCTGTATCTCTTTGCTAACACCGGGGTCTTGCTGTCCGTATAATCTGCCTTTCGAATCACAATTTTGAATTCAACTGCCTATCTGCTGCCAATCCCGGAAATACTCTAGCGGGGCGATTCTGCCAGTGCCACAGGGCCAGGCGCAGGACGCGCTCTACGAATAACGAGCTTTTCTGTCTCCACAACCAGGAAGAACACGAGACCGGCGGCGAACAGCCATGGCCAAACCCAGAGCGGGATCGCCTCAGTTTCGAAGAGACGTTGAAACGGCGGCGCGTAGGTGAAGAGGATTTGCAGGATTGCGACTGCGCCAATCCCCAGCACCAAATATTTGTTGCCAAGATGTGCCGTGAGGGACAGGGACGAGTCCAGCTTGTAGCGGCTGTTGAGCAGATAGAAGACCTGCCCGATCACGAGCGCATTCACGGCGACCGCCCGTGCAAGGTCATCGGATGCATCCTTCGACTTCATCCAGAAGAATGCCCACAAAGTCAGCGCGAACAGCGCTAGTCCGACAAAGACGACGCGCCAGACTCCAAAGCCGTCCAAGATCGGTCGGTCGACCGCGCGCGGCGGCCGATGCATGACATCGAGTTCGTGCGGTTCAAAAGAGATGACGAGCCCGAGCGCCACCGACGTCACCATGTTGACCCAGAGGATCTGCGGCGCAGTAATCGGCGCAGCAAAGCCGACGAAAATAGCGGCCATGATCACGAGCGCCTGCGCGACGTTCGTCGGCAGCATGAAGAGAATGGCCTTCTCGATGTTGTTGTAGACGGTGCGCCCCTCCTTTACCGCGGCGGTGATCGAGGCGAAGTTGTCGTCGGCCAGCACCATCTCGGCAGCCTCCTTCGTGACCTCGGTCCCCTTGATCCCCATCGCGACGCCGACATCGGCTTTTTTGAGGGACGGCGCGTCGTTCACCCCGTCGCCGGTCATAGCCACGATCTGCTTATTCGCCTGAATCGCCTTGACCAGGCGGAGTTTGTGCTCGGGGCTCGCACGTGCGAAGACGTCGACGTCGTGGACCCGCTCCTGCAGGGTAGCGGTGTCCATTTCCTCGATTTCGGCTCCGGTGATCGCCGTCATCCCGTCGCCGATCCCCAGCATTTTGGCGATCGCGGCTGCGGTGATTTTGTGATCGCCGGTGATCATCGTCACGCGGATACCGCCCGCGTGGCACTCCCTCACAGCTTCTATGGCTTCCCTACGTGGCGGATCGAGCAGGCCGATCAGGCCCAGCAGGACCAAAGTCCTCGGTAGCTCCTCCGGAGCGAGATTCCCCGCGCGGACACCTGGATCTTCGAGCCACGCCAGGGCCAGCACGCGTTCCCCTTGCGCGGCCAGCTCATCCGATGCCCTCTCGAAATAGCGACGGTCGATCGGCACGGGTTGACCGCCGCCCGCCGCCTGGCGGTCGGCATGATCGAGGATCACCTCCGGCGCCCCCTTGACCAGAAGGAACTGTTTGCCGGTTGCTTCCTGGTGCAAAGTCGCCATGAAGCGGTGCTTCGATTCGAACGGGATGGCATCGATCCTGGGATAGGCGGTCTGCTCGGCTTGCCGCTGGAGACCGAGCTTGTTTGCGAACGGATAGAGGGCGCCTTCGGTCGGGTCGCCTTCGACCTTCCAGGCACCATCTTCCTGGCGAAGTTCTGCATCGTTGCAGAGCATCGAGACACGACCCATTAGCTGGGGGACCGCATCCTCTCCCGCCGGCTCCCCGTCCTTCAGAACCTTGCCCTCAGGTGCGTACCCCTCACCTATGACCTTGTAAGCCGAATCAGCCGTGATGGCTGACACCACCATCATTTCCATTAGCGTCAATGTGCCGGTCTTGTCGGAGCAGATCCGGGAAACCGAGCCCAGGGTTTCGACTGCCGGCAGCCGCCGGATGATGGCGTTGCGCTGGGCCATGCGCTGGACGCCGATTGCCAGAGTAACGGTGATCAGGGCGGGCAGCCCTTCCGGGATGACTGACACGGCGATGCTAACCACCGCCTGGAAGATAGGCACGAAATCGATTCCTCGGACCCATCTGCCATAGACGAACACGATCGCACCCACCACGGCGATCACCGCCGTAATCGCGTAACCGAACTTCTTGATTTGACGAAGCAGCGGCGTGTCGAGTGCACTCACTCCCGCCATCAGCTGGTTGATGCGCCCAAGTTCGGTCTCGTTCCCGGTGGCGACGACCACCCCTGTCGCACGCCCGGACGAGACCAGGGTCCCGGAGAAGGCCATGCCTTCCCTGTCTCCCACCGTCGCTCTTTCCGATACGGCGTCGGTTGTCTTGTCGATCGGCACCGATTCGCCAGTCAGTGCCGCTTCTTCGGTCCGCAGATTTTTGACATCGACGAGCCGAAGATCGGCCGGGATACGGTCGCCCGATTCCAGCAGCACGACGTCCCCGGGCACGAGCTCCTCGGCCGAGATCATGCGGGTCTCGCGCCCGCGTATGGCCCTCGCCTCGGCGGAAAGCATGTTGCGGATTGAATCGAGAGCCTTCTCTGCCTTGCCTTCCTGGAAAAACCCGAGCAAGGCGTTGATGATGACGACCCCCAGGATGACCGCGGCATCGAGCCACAGGCCGACCATCAGTTTCACAAAGCCGGCGGCGAGCAGCACATAGACGAGAATGTTGTTCAGCTGAGCAAGAAACCGCATCAGGGGCCCCCGCTGCTTCCCCTCCGGCAGACGGTTGGGACCGTATTGGGCCAGCCGCTGAGACGCGTCGATTGCGTCCAGTCCGGCTGCCGGGTCGGTTTTCAGCCGGCTGGCGACCTGATCCGCCGGGATGGCGTGCCAGGCGACAGCTTTGGGGCCGGGATTGGCGCGCAATGCCTCAGACATAATGCGTCCTCCCTTGCTGTCCGCGCCGCCTTATGGCGTCTCTGGGACAAACTGCATGCCCTTTAGCGACGCCAGATCGTCATATGCGTCGTTCATCGAACGGTCGGGGAGCTTCGCCTTCTTCTGCGGGACCTTTTCGTAGGGAATGAGCCCGAGCAGGTGGCGAATGCAATTGAGACGCGCCCGCCGCTTGTCGTCTGAGCGGACAATGTACCAAGGTGCGAAGTTTGTGTTGGTCGCGGCGAACATCGCGTCGCGCGCCCGCGAGTACTCGAACCATTTGCTTCGCGAGCACAGATCCGTCGGGCTGAGCTTCCATTGACGCAGCGGATCTTCGATGCGCGCCTCGAAGCGGCGCTTCTGCTCGGCCTCGCTGACCTCCAGCCAGTATTTGATCAGCAGGATGCCGCCATCGACGATGAACAACTCGAACTCGGGGCAAGTCTTGAGGAATCGGCGGTATTGCTCTTCCGTGCAGAAGCCCATGACGTGCTCGACGCCGGCCCGGTTGTACCAGCTGCGGTCGAAGATCACGATCTCGCCCGCCGTAGGAAGGTGCCCGACATACCGCTGCAGGTATAATTGTCCCTTCTCGCGGTCCGACGGTGCCGGCAGCGCCACCACGCGGAACACGCGGGGACTGACACGCTCGGTGATGGCCTTGATCGTGCCGCCTTTGCCGGCGGCGTCGCGGCCTTCGAAGATCACAACCACCCGTAGTCCCTGATGCTTGACCCAGTCCTGTAGAGCGCAAAGCTCCACCTGCAGCTTACGCAGGGCTTTTTCATAGTCTTTGCGCTTCATCGGCTTCTCGGGGTTGCTCATCGATCCTCCCTCGTCAAGGAAACAGCCGGTTGGTTTCCCGAGGCTATTCTCAGCGATTCCGCCAGACGCCATGCGTGATGAAGCGCGCTATCGGCCCACGCGAATGTCTCGAGAACCCCGCGCGCGGTCGCCGTCGGCGTGCGCTGCAGAGCGACCTCCTCCAACATCTTATCGCGGCCGGTTTTGCGTTCGGCACTGAGCTGTTTGGAGGCATCTTCGAGTGCGCTGAGGGCCGCGCGATCGAGCACGACCGCGGGGTCTTTCGTGGCGTCCAGCCACCCGGCAAGTGCCCGCGCACCTAAGTCGAGACCGACTGGGGCCTGCCAGCCGCCCGCCGCGGACGGAATGCTTGTCAGGTCCTCGTGGAGTTGTGTCAGATGATCGAGGGCGTGGCAGAGCCGAACGAGGCGTGGCTCGATCGCACGCGGATCGATGGTTTCCAGCGAAAGCGATTCGAGGAAATGTTCGATCTGTCGAGCCGCATCGGCCGACGGCTCGTAACGGACGGTTTCGCCGGCAAGGCGGCGTCGGATCACATCGACAGAACCACGGGCGACTTCGAGGATCGCTCGCCACGCGGCCTCGAGTGCGACAGACCCTCCCGCTTCAGCGAGCGTTGGTTCGAGATGTGCAACCGCCGACTCGGCGCCTTTGCCGGATATTCCGACGATAAATTGTGAGAAACGATCGAGCCACGGAAAGAATGCAAGAACTCCGACGAGTTTGAAGATGCTGCTGAATGCCGCAAGGGCCAGCACTCCCTCGGGATCCTCCAATCGAGCGCCCACCCAGTCCGCCGCCGCCGTGATCGGTCCGAGCAACACGATCCCAATAATGCCGACGCTCACATTGTAGACGATGTGCGCCAGTGCTGCGCGCCGCACCGCCAGCCCAGCGCCGATCGCCACCATCGCGCTCGTCGCTGCGGTCCCGACGCTCTGTCCGACGATCATCGCGCAAGCTTGGTCAAACGTCAGGGAGCCCGCGTGCAGTGCGACCAGCGTCGTCGCAGCGGCGGCACTTGAACTCTGCATGACGATCGACATCAGGATCCCAATACCGGCGAGGATCCACTGCCAGCCGAAACCGTTTCCGCCGATGGCGTCGAGGTTCCAGGAAATGCCTTCCATCCCCGTCTGGAGATATTCGATGCCGATGAAAAGCAGTCCGAAGCCGGCAAGGATCGCTCCGAGGGATCGCGTTCTGCCTTTGGCGATCAGCCAGAGAAAGGCGCCGATGCCGAGCATCGGCAGAGCTCCGGCGGAAATGCTCACGCGAAAACCGAAGATCGCGACCAGCCACGGCGTCGATGTCGTGCCGAAAGTCGCGCCGACAATCACCCCCACCGCTTGCGGGAAGGTGACCAATCCGGCGCTGACAAAGCCGATGACGGTCAGCGTTGTCGCGGTCGAGGATTGAATGGCCACCGTGAACAGCGCGCCCGATACAATCGCACTCAACCGGCCGGCAACAAGCGTCTGCAACGCCCGCCGCAGCGAGTCACCCGCAAGTCCCTTCAGACCTTCGGTCAGATGGTGGATCCCGAGCAGGAACAGACCGAGCCCACCCACGATCGTTATGGCGGCAGAGGCGTTCATCAACTCCCTTTAGTGCCGATTAGTGCCGAGCCTTATTTTTGCTCGGTATCGTTTGTTGATCGGCGAAGCTTTGATCGTATCCTGATCCGTCGGGTCTGCGGCCGATTATGGGACGCGTCGTCTGCTATTAGCAGCGCCCGCTCGGTAACATTTTCGCAATAAACAAGGGCAAGCTGAGCGCTTGTCAATTGAATTCTACCTGACCGGGCATTATCAGGCCACAGCTGGGTGCTGATTGCCACGACGAGCATTGTCCCGCGACCTATCGCTCGAGACAAGCGCCCTCGATCCCAATACCGCCAGGCGTTCCCGGATACCGTTTACAATTGCTTTATCAATAGCCTGGCTTTGCCACCAGCGATCGGGCTAGACCAGATTTAACCGAGCTGGCATGGTAGTGCACGGCAAGGTACCTATCCCGCGTCCGATCCACGAAAGACGACGCCCGTGGCAACCACCAAAGCCAGCAGTTCCAGCCGCAATATCGTCCTCGTCGATTTCGCATTGCAGGGTGGCGGAGCGCACGGCGCTTTTACCTGGGGTGCGCTCGATCGGCTGCTCGAGGAGCCTTGGCTGCAGATCGACGGCATCTCCGGGACCTCCGCGGGGGCCATGAACGCCGCCGTGCTTGGTTGAGGAACGGCAGCTGCCCCCCTTCGGCCGCGGCAAAGACAAGGTTGCCGCAGCCCGTTACGGCGGCATCGCTACGCGCGACGGCCAGATTGTCTCGGTCAATATCGGCACCTACGACCCGACCGCTTGGCACTATCTCGGCAATCCCGATTGAGATCGCCGCCTGACCACAGCCAAGGTCGAGCACGACCATGTCCGCTCGGAGGTGAGGGAGTAGGAAGTCGGCGTAGACAGTCGCGCTCCGCGCCGCGATCGCCGCCTCGATCCGCCTTATTTTTCAAACCTTGTTCAAACCAAGCGCAGAGTAAACAGTCAAAAAGTGATCAGATTCTCGTGCCCAGTGCGGAGGTCATCAGTGGCTCGACTGTGATGGCGCCGGCATCCCCGCCAGGTGCTCGGCGAGAAAGGCACGGGTCTTTTCTTCCGCGTCCCGCGCCGCCACCTCGTCGTATTCGAGCCATCGCCCATCAGAACTGCGGCCGGGCTTTAGCTGCGCGACGTCGAAGGCATGATGGACACCCGGATAAACGGTCACACCGATTGACGCGCTATCCAGTGATGCAAGATTTCTCAACGTCTTGCAGGCGTCCGCCCTGTTCCATTGGTCAGCTTCGCCGATCAGGATCAGCACCGGTGCAGTCATCACTGGAACGGAGGCTACTGTGCACCGAGGATAATAGGCGATCGCAGCGCGAAACCTTTGGTCAAAATATTGCGCCGTCAGATCGCGATCGATTGCGTAGAGCGTGGCCGAGCCGCCCATCGATTGACCGAGGACCGCCACCCGCCCCGCGTCGACAACCTTCAGCGTTGACAGATAGCGCAACGCAGCATAGGCGTCGAACGCCTGATCCACAAAGGTCCCGCTGTAGCAACCGCCATCCATGCGGCGTGGCCCAGAGTATCGATTGTCAAAGCCACGTAACCCCACCCTCCGAGCTGATCGGCGATCGCCGCCGAATGGCTGGAGATGCCCCCGCAGCCATGCAACACGACGACAGCTGGATAGGGCGGGGGATCTCCGCGCGTCGTGCTGAAGCGCGGACAGGCCGACGCCCGGCCGCGCGAGATAGCCGACGAGATGTGCCGGCTCCCGACCCGGGAGGTTAGAAAACTCCACCACCGTGCCCGCGAACGTCGACCCGCCGCTGATGAAACTGGCGATGATGATGACGAGCAGCAGTACCCGCCGCATCGTGGTCATTCTAGCACTTCTTCGATGGCGGCAGGTTTCTTTTGGTTCTGACGATCGCCACAGATTTGTGTGATCCGCCGGCATCTCTCTTGACGATGTATTTTGTCGTGATCGTCACCGAGCCGTCCTTGTTGTTGGTCTCCGTTCGCTCAAACCCGCTCATCCCTGTCCTCCTAAATTTTAACCAGACTTTATCACGTATCGTCGGCAGCGAACCCTACCTACCTGAATGTCCGGGTTCGGCGGAACCGGTCATTGCCGGTGCGCGCGTCCGGCGAGCAGTTTTGCCCCTTAAGAGACCTTGCCTGTCGGGGTCAGCATCGGCTCAGTTGGGTGGATTGCCGACCTTCCCCGACGACCCTGTCAACAGGGACAGTCGCTCCGAAGGCCCCCAAGACCATTGATGAACATGGCACCGCCGCGACCCGGATTTTGCGGTGCGAAGCAAGGCTGCGCCACATCAATTCTTCTGCTTCAGTTCATTAACAACCCAATCCATCACAGTCAAAAAATCTTTAAGCCGTGTTCCTTCGGACAGCGAACCAATCACGATGCTCGGTCGTCGCGTGATCACGTCCGCGGGGAAACTCATGCCATCGATCTGGTTGAGTCGGATAAGGAGCTTCTTGCTCCCCGAAGCCAAATAACGGCCTTGTCACGCCAATGAAAGAGGCACGCACTCAGAGTCAGCGCTGGTTATGAGAACCCGGCTCGATCCTACCCTCCCTGGACCACTGGACCACGGAGGGGAACCGGCATTCCCGACTGTCGTTAAAAGGAGCAACCCTTGCGTCCGCTTCGCCTCGTCCCTGATGGTACGACGATACAATTTATGCGCGGTCGCTTTGCCGGCGTGATCACATCAGCTGTGCTGAGCACCCTCTCGGTGGTGCTCTTCTTCTACCCCGGCCTCAATCTCGGGGTCGATTTCCGCGGCGGTGTCGTGGTCGAGCTGCGCGGCCCGCATGCGCTTCAGGCCGATGCGATCCGTGAAGCCTTTGCCCCGCTCGGCTTCGGCGATTTGAGAGTGCAAGAGTTCGGCTCGCCCCAGGATGTCCTGGTCCGGTTCGAGAACAAGAACGAACTCCAAAACGCGCAACGAATGATCGCAGCCCGAGTGGCCGAGGTGCTACCAAACGTGCAGATCCGGCGGGTCGAGGTCGTCGGCGCCAGAGTCAGCAGCGAGCTCTTTCGCGATGGCCTCTTGGCGACCGCGCTCGCCCTCGTCGCCGTGCTCCTCTACATCTGGTTCCGCTTCGAATGGCAGTTCGGCGTCGGTGTCGTCGTCACGCTGCTCCTCGATATTACAAAGACGATCGGGTTCTTCGGCGTTACAAGAATCGAATTCGACCTCAATTCTGTGGCGGCGCTTTTGACGCTGATCGGCTACTCGGTGCGAGAGAGCACCGACCAATACGAGGCTGAAGGACCACGTCGCATCTAGATTGAACCAGCTCCGGGATACGAACGCGAGACCCAGGTGCCGGTAGACCAGCTAGCATGTCGGGCGGCACGGTCGAGCGAGGCGAGTGGATCGAGGAACCGGTGCAGCGCCGGTGACCATTTGCCATGCTCGGCCCCACTCGCGGAGTGGCCGAGCTCGCTGTCTTCGATAAACTTAGCCTTTGCCCAGACGACCGAAGAGATCCCCGGCATTTGCCGGGGCCCTGCTGTCTTGGCTAGTCGGCAGTGGCCCGATCAACGCGGCCCTTATTACTGAGTGGTCTTCCCCGACGTCGCTCTTCCTCCTGCGGGCATCCGGTTCATCGAACTGGGATTGTTCGCCTGAAATCGGGCGAGTTCCTCCTGGTTCAACTGGTTAGCGGAACTCCCACTCCCGGTAGATTTATGCCTCGCCGACTGGACGGCATGCCGCCGGTGATGAGCGCGCGTCGGGGAGCCCACCTGCCCCGTCGAGGCTGCCGGAGGGGTGGCGGTTGTGCCGGGCGGCGACGTCGAGGTGGCCGGTTGCGCCAAGACTGGTGCAGAGATCGTTAATGCGCCAAACGCGACCATGCCGATCAAGAGATGCTTCATGGTTGTAGTCCTCCCTATTTGGAAACCACGCTACCACAAAACTACTCTAGCGAGAAACCACACCGGCGCCAACAATGCACTGAGAATGGGTGCGGGGTTTTCAAGGTCAGCCGGCCTCCTCCCGACCCAACTCGCGGCGAGGAAGATCGGGCTTGGGGGTTGCGCCCCAAGCCAATTCGCGTTTCCCCCGTCAGTACCCTCATGAGAGCACAAGGCAGGATCAATAAATTTTCGCTTAGGTCCAAATGGTCATCGCTCGGCTCGTCGCCTAGGTCACGCAACTCCTCTTCGATCGCGGCGATGAGGCCTCTCACTCGCTGTCGGTGGGCCGGCGGACACGAACGGTACAGTATGCTCGGCGCGGCGGCCCCGTAGTGCCGCAATAGATTCCAATCGCGTCATAAGCAAATTCACACGGTTCGTGGGCTAAGTTAGTTAACCACGAATCTGATTTGCTTAAACATAAATCTCGTAGAACGATTCTCTGATTCAAATAAAATTAAAAACAACACCTCATTCGAAAATTGAAATGAAGTACGGTCTAGGCCAAATTATCATCAACCGGCAATCAGGCGCTGCCCCCGACTTGCCGCCCGCAGACACCAAACGCTGGTCCGCACGGCGCAAAGCCGCGGTTGTCAGCGCGGTGCGCGATGGGAGGATCAGTCTCGAGGGGGCGTGCCGCCGTTATGAGCTATCAGCCGAGGAATTCCTCGCTTGGCAGCGCGCGATCGAAACCTACGGCGTCGGCGCTTTGCGCGTCACCCGGCTGCAGATCTATCGCGACACGCCTCGGTTGGTGAACCCCCGCAGCTGAGTTTCCCGGTTGCTGCCCCCGGCGATGCGGCAAGCGCGCTGAAGCAGGCGCAGGCAGGCGAGCGAGGATATCAAGAAGGCTGGCTTCACGCGCCGAGCCATCAAGCGAGCCGCGCGAGTGAAGACAACACGAACAATATTGCGCCACTGGATGCGGCCGCGGTAGCGACAGTCCGGCATGGTCGTCAGGTTCGCTCCCGACTCGCCGCTGGAGGAAGCCGGATTCGAACTCTTGGTCCCCGGTCCCTTCTAGAGGCCAGAGCGACGGCCGGCAGCTACGAAGGATCAGTCGCCGCCAAAGAATTGCGGCTAGCTGTTTTCAAAATTGCACCGCACACGACAGGACGTTCACCCCAACTTTTCGCCGATCCGTTGCCCGCGCCTACTTTACCAGTCATTTCGGAGGCCCGTACCCGGAAGCAGTATCAACAGCACCCCTTCTTTGTTGTAATTCGTCGATCATCAGCCGAGTGGTTTCTCCGCCATCCGCTGCAGCGCCACCAGAATATCCCTGCCGGTGTCGCCGCGTCGTCGGCTGCGGTGGTCCGAACCCGGAAGCAATATCAACAGCAACTCCTCTTTGCTGTAATTCATCGACCATGAGCCGGGTGGTTTCTCCGC
>Ga0306920_100004391_pt1 | contig 18066 bp, 18 predicted proteins | sample flu12Cox44000170_FD_204666 | JGI IMG/M metagenome (GOLD analysis project Ga0306920, IMG submission 204666) | Lab enrichment of tropical soil microbial communities from Luquillo Experimental Forest, Puerto Rico - flux4day.12C.oxic.44.000.170 (v2)... | ecosystem: Environmental > Terrestrial >... | reverse complement strand
TTCCAGGAATACCGCCCCTTCTGGCTGGAGGAGGCCATCGCCACCGACGATTTGAGCGGGTGGGCCCGGCTGACGGCGGCAGCCCAAGGGATCCGGATCGCGACGGGCGAGCAGGAAACGCTCGCGGCGGCATTTCGAGCCCTGCTGGAAGTTGGTCACGTCGACGTCATTCAGCCAGATCTCGCCCGCGCAGGCGGCTTCACGCAAGGACGGCGCCTCGCCGACCTCGCGGCAGCCAATCACGCGCTGTTGGTACCGCACGCATGGAAGTCCGGCATCCTGGTCGCGGCCAGCGTCCACCTCGCAGCCACGTTGCCGAGCATCCCGTTTATCGAAAATATCGTGAACCGGTCGACGTTGCGGCGCGAGCTGGTGCGCATGGAATTCGAGGTCGCCGGCGGCGTGGCGCACCTCCCTCAGACGCCGGGGTTGGGCATCGAGTTGAACGAAGAGATCGTGGCGCGATTCCGGGTCGATGGATAGCCCCCAGGTCCCCCTTCAGGTCTTCGCCAGCCGAGGCGCATTCGCTCGGCGACCACCGGGCAGGTCTGGAGGATCCTGCGCGATCACGGGTACCATCACCAATTTGAAGGCGGCTGGGTCCAGTCGCATTCGGGGCGCGCCCTGTTGGGCAGGGCCGTCATTGGCGGTGTTCATGCCGTTCCGTCCTGGCTTGATGACGAGGTGATCAAAGGGCAGGCCGGAGAGAGTGGGCCGGCAAAGTGGGAGGGGTCAAAATTCCAGAGTCGTCGACAGCCTGACCCCTAGCGGCGTCAAAAGCAGCGGCGGAAGGCAGGTACAGCGTGCTCGTTAGCGATCGTGATTGGACTGAGAATATCGAAGAGGACTTCCGACGCTGGCGATTGGAACGAAAGTAATGGGCGCTACCGAAGCGCGCCTGGCGATGCCGCGTCGGCCATTTCGGGGGAAGAAACTAAGGTAGGGGGTCACTTCTTGCCTCCACCAGGCGATCGTGCCGTTGCGGGGAACGGGATGGGCGTGTGTCACCTCTTTGCTGCTTCGGCCGATTGATGCGGACCGTAACGTGGACATTAGCAATAACTTCATGATGTTAATAACCCGTGCCTGCCAGCCCACCGCCGCCTGAACTGACCATCACCGGACGCCAGGCCAGGCGCTTTCTGCTTTCCCATCACCGCCTACTGCCGCGACGCAGCCTGCGCGGCAAACAGGGCGCGTTGGATTACGTGCGCCATGTAAATTGCATCCAACACGACCCCATCAACGTAGTCGGCCAAAATCCGCATTTGGTGCTGCAATCTCGCGTGCGCGGCTACAAGCCCGCCATGCTCGATGCTCTGCTCTATGAGGAGCGCAAGCTGCTTGACGGGTTCGATAAACAGATGTCCATTTATCCTGTGGAAGACTGGCCTGATTTCGCCATCTACCGCGAGGATATGGGCGACAATTATGCCCGTTACGAGAGCACTGTCAAAGCTGCCAAGTTGATGGAATGGGTCAAAAAGGAGATTGAAACCCGCGGCCCGCTTTCTTCGCTCGACTTGGATGAGGAAACGCGCGTGGAATGGTGGTTGAGCGGCAACACGCGTGCAGTGCGCATCGCTTTGGATACGCTGTTCATGTCAGGCGATATCGTTGTCCATCATCGCATCGGGGCCCGGCGCTATTTCGAGCTGAGTCAGCGCGTGCTGCCGCGCAAGTTGTATAAAGTCCGCAATCCCATGGCGCAGCCTTCATTGCGCCGCTGGATAACCTGATGTGGACAGCGATCTGATCGAAATCCTATTCGATTTCTTCTATACCTGGGAAGTCTATAAGCCGGCTTCCAAGCGAAAGTGGGGCTATTACGTGTTGCCCGTCCTGGTTGGCGACCGCCTGGTAGCGCGCTTTGACCCGGCCTTCAACAAACAGGCGAAGCTCTTCATCATTCATAATTGGTGGTGGGAAAAGGGAGTAGACAAAAAAGACGACGACGTGCTGAGTGCATTGCAAGATGGTCTGCAGGAATTCTGTAAGTACCTGGGTGCTGATTCACTTGAACTGGGCGAGAAGCCGAAACGGGACTCGGTGCTGAGGGAAATGGCGCGCGCAGTTTAATGGTCCGGGCATATGGCCGTTTCACACGCCAACGCCCAGGAAATCCGCCGCAACGCCGTCGGAGTCTTCAAAAGGAGACGCTGGGCGCCGGCGCCTACTAGCGGGAACGCGGAGCATTTTCTCAGAGCCGCGGCCCGGGCGTCGAAGCGCCGCGTAGTCTTCCTGGCGCGCCTCTGGGACAGCGCGATCAGGTAAGCGTCGCTCCGCCCTTCGAACCGCCCACGCGGATGAGCAGCGCCTCTCCCTTGGGCCTGCTCTACCTACTGAGCGAGCCATCGGAAAGCCTCGATGCCCTGGTCTCGCGCGGGCGGGATGTGGACGCCCCCCTTTTTGGGGAGACGGCATCCAGGGCCCGCTGGCGCAGCGCACGGGGACGCGCGGGAGCGAGTGTGGGAACACCACCCAGAGGACATCTTGACGTTGACAAACGTATCATATGTTGCTAGTATGCGAAATAGATATTACACGCGAGAACCTCAGAGAGGCCTGTTGTTGCTCCAATGGAATCGCCAAGCGGCCGTGGCCACCAGGTAACCACAGAGCGGAGGATTTCCATGAGCCCAGGAGAGACCGTTCCACGGGTCCCCATCAGGGATCTCGTGTTGTATTATCTCCGGCTCGGCGCCATCGGCTTCGGTGGACCCGTGGCCTTGGTCGGGCAGATGGAGAAAGAGCTCGTCCAAGAACGGCAGTGGCTCACGAAGGAAGAATTCCGCGAGAGCGTCGCGGTGTGTCAGTCCCTGCCGGGACCGCTCGCCATCCAGGTGGGCATTTTCATTTCGTACATCCGCCACGGATTCTGGGGGGCATGGGCCGGCGGCTGGGCGTTCATTCTCCCCAACTTCCTCTTCGTTGCCGCATTGGGCGCTCTGTACGTCCATTTCGGCGATCTCCCGCCCGTCAAAGCGATCTTCTACGGGGTGAGCCCGGCGGTAATCGCGCTGATCTTCTATTCGTGCTACCGGTTGTCCAAACTGGGGATGGAGGATCGCCTGCAGTGGGTCATCGCCGCCGGATGCTTCATCGTCACGGTCGCCCTCCAGGCCGAGGTCGCCGTGTTGTTCATCATCTCGGGTGCGATCGGGATCGCGTACTACGGGACGCTCATCCGCGGGCGGTGGCGGGCGCCGTCCCTCCCGCTTCTGGCCGCCTTACCCGCAAAAGCCGCGGTGGGGGCGGCTGCAACCGGATCGATCCTCGGCCAGTTGCTCATGTTCTTCCTGAAGGCCGGAAGCCTCACGTTTGGGAGCGGGCTCGTGATCGTCCCCTTCCTCGAGAAAGGACTGGTTCAACAGACCGGCTGGCTGAATGGACAGCAGTTCCTTGTCGCCGTGGCGATGGGCATGCTGAGCCCTGGGCCGGTCGTCATTACCGCCACCTTCGTCGGCTACCTAGTCGCGGGGTTTTGGGGGTCTCTCATGTCCACCGTCGGGATCTTCCTGCCGTCCTTTCTCCTCGTCCTCATTGTTGCCCCCATCCTGATCCGCCACCGCGCGGATCCGAACGTGCAGGGGTTCGTGAAAGGGGCATATGCGGCGGCCATTGGCACGATCATGGGTGCCGGCATTCTGCTGGGGAAGATCGCGATCGGGGACTGGCTCACAGCGCTGATCGGCGCGGCCAGCCTCCTCGCGCTCGCCCGCTGGAAACTGAATAATCCGCTCCTGATCGCCGTCACAGCCCTCGTTGGCCTGGTCGGGTTCGCGCTGCTTAGACCCACGTGGGTTTTTGTGAAATGACAGGGAAGGAGGTAATGCGAGTGTCTTCTCCCCCCACAGTCGTATTCGTGTGTCTTCACGGTACTGCCAAAAGCGTCATCGCCGCCGCCTATCTGAACCGGCTCTCAGCGGAGCGCGGGCTCAATATCCGCGCGATTGCTGCCGGGATTGAACCGGAACCCGAGGTACCGTCCCACGTCACGGAGGGCCTCTTGCGAGACGGCCTCGATGTCAGACACTACCGTGCTCGAAACCCGATGCCTGAGGAACTAGCAACGGCATGGCGGGTCGTCTCGTTCGGCTGCGACCTCAGTCATGCTGCTCCTTCGCGTCTCGCGGTCGTGCGCTGGGACGACGTGCCCTTGGTCAGCGATGGATTCCCACCGGCGCGCGATGCCATCGTCAGACGCGTGCGACAGTTGCTGGACGTCTTCGAGAGCAAACAAGTGGAGACGCATCGACGCGGTGATGTCCAGCGCCAGGGTCGGGAGAAAAATTGCCCGAGCGGGAGGTTGATTTGGTCATGGCATGCGCATAAAATAACGCGGAGCCGCGTAGGAAGCGGCTCCGCGCGCAATGCTCGGGATGCGTCCCCGGAGCTACGAGTTCGTAGGTCCGGGGTCTTGCGCCGGGACAACCCCCCTTCCGGGATCTGACGCGACTTCTAATTGGCGTGGCCTACCCCGCCACTAGGGAGCGGGGGGTAGGCTCACAGTTGTGATCCAGTTCTTGATGGCATTCGCGGGGCCACCCACGACGCCGTTCAGGGTAAAGGCCGCAAACACCAGGAACAGCGCCACCCCCAGCATGACCATCACGTACTCTGTCGCCGCCTGACCCTCCTCGTCCCGACCAAGCTTCTCTTGCAGCCACATCCGAGCACACGCCAGCACAAGCATTGAGACGCTTCCACCTTCTCCTTCAGCTTTGAATTCATTACGGGGTCGGCGGCGCGCTGACCGAGGTCACCCAGTTCTTGATCGCGTTCGTGGCACCACCCAGGATGCCGTTCAGGGCAAACGCGGCGAACACCAGGAAAAGCACCACGCCGAGAATTACAAGGACGTACTCTGTCGCAGTCTGGCCTTCCTCATCCAGATTCAGCTTCTCGACCAGCCACCTCTTTGCATATCCCAGTGCAAACATTTGATCCCCCTCCGCTGATTTGACTCTGGAGCCTTCATATTTGCTCCACGGGACAGGCTATCAGACCCCGGCTCGAAATGTTACTACCTAGGGGGTGTAGTCTCCGAGTAGGACGCCGGTAGTTGACCGGCCGGATGCGGGCAGGCCGACCAACCCCCGGGGACCAATCTCGGATGAGGTTGAGTTAGACGGAAATCAGGCCGTCAAGACATTGCCTACGGGAGCCGAATGAGTCACAGCCCGGTTCGACGGGGCCAGGGCTTACGGTGTTCACCCTAATTGCCCGGTCCATCTGAGCGATCGCCTGCCGGCCAACACGTTTATGCTGTGGCCAGCATGCGTGCCAGCCGCAGCATCATTTCCACGTAGGAAAGCGCCATGTCGACCATCCCCGCGACTCTGCCGCTGCCCTCGATCAGGAGGTACTCGTCGCGCGCCAAAGCCTGCCCGTGGCCGAGCCCGACGTCCCGCAGCACGGGGATGCCGAGTTCTCGAGCAAACAGCGACCACGGACCGCCGCCGCCGCTCATCGGCCACCTCACAATCTCCAGCCGCCGGGCGGCGAAGACCGCCTCCGCGGCTTTCAGGATCGGCGCATCGCGCCGTATGGCGGAGCCATCGTACGCGCCATGTACTTCGATCTCGACGTCTGGAAATCCACCGTCGTCCAACCGGGTTCGAAGCGCCCGGATCACCGTACGCGTTTCCCAATTCCGTGGAATCCGGATGTCGAAGGACGACTCGGCAACGTGGGGCACGGTGAAGGTCAGCGTCCCCGGTCCGGTATAACCACTCTTAAGGCCGTTGAGGTTGAAGCTGGGGCCAAAGAAGTAGCGGCGAAAGATGTCCTTCTCCTCGAGGCCCGCGATCGCTGGGACCATCGCGCCCAACATGCCCGGGAGGACCTCCTGCCAAGGGACGCCGGAGAAGGTGGTCAGCACCGCTTCCATCTCGGCCGCCTCTTCCCTCGTGGTGGGGCCCGGGTCAGCGGCAAACCCGGGGAGCAGTACGGTCTCGCCATCCCGATCGGTGAGGGTGGCGAGCGCCTGCACGAGCCTCCAAGCCGGATTGTCGAGGACCGATTTGACCATCCCGTGTGCCGGACCATCGCGCGGGCCGCGTCCCCAGGTACGTCCAGAACTGCGCAGTGTTGCGAAGATCATCCCCTTATATCCCAAGGTGAGATGTGCCCGGCCCTCCGCGTCCTGCGACGCTCCCGGGCTCCAGCAGGCATGTGCCCTGCTCAAGTCCGCTCGATAGGCATCGAACATGGAGCGGTAGTGCGGGCTTCCCAGGATCTCGTCGCTTCCACCAGCAACCGTAGATTGACGGGCGGCTTATTGAGGACGCGCTGGTACGCCTCCACGGCATTGAGCCACACTCCCAATGGCCCTTTCGCAGCGCGGGCGCCTCGCGCGATGAGGATCTTGGGAAAGCCGTGGCCGGTTGTCACCTCGGCACTGAAGGGAGGGACCCGCCACCCCGCTGCCGGCGCCGAACGGACATCGAGCATCCAATAAACGGCGAGGGTCCATGGCACTCCGGCATCGTAGGCGGCCCACACCCCCGGCGGGCCCGGGGTCGGAACGACCGTCACGCGCGGAAACCCGACGTCGCGGAGGAGTTCAGCCAAGAGTTGGGCGCAGGCCTCCCCGCCAACGCCATCGACCGAGACGCTCGGTTGCCGCAGGAGCGTTCGCAGCCTCGAAAGGTGACGATCGTGGTTAGTTTCGAGGTAGTCCCGGACGCGATCCAGGTCGGTCCGCATGGCCCAGCAGCTCCATCGAGTCGGTTCCCGTTGCTTTGCGTGCGTTCGATCTCCAGGCAGTTCGCGGGGGAAGGCGCTCCACCTTTGGATCCGACCGGAATCCAACACACGCGCTTCGTACGGTCGACCGCCGCGCCCCCGCGGCCGCCTTGCCGGCCGGGCGACCAGATGATGCCGTTAGACCGTTTTTGCTTCCAGTGCGGAACGCGGACCCCGCCGAAGCGTTTGTGGCAGTTGACCGCCCGCGGCGCGCGTCGGGTGCCAGATCCGAAAGTGCAACGCTTCACGAGGATATGGGAGGAAGGCTATGCGCACCGGGATTGAGAGCCCGTTTCGCCGTCCGGAATCATCGCTCGCGCCGGTCCTCGAGGGCGAACGTGCCGCCCTTCTAGTCGTGGACATGCAATACTTTGACGCCCACGGCGAGTGGGGCGAAGGTAAGACCGCCCGCGGCCTCAGGGTCCTGCATGCTTTTGACGAGTACTTCACCCAGCTCGCCGAGGTGATCCCGCGCATCCAGTCGCTCTTGGCGGTCTCCGGCGGGAAGGGCGTCGAGGTCATCCACGTTCGCGTCGCCGAGTTGACCAACGATTCGCGCGACGCCGGGCTGAAGCAGTTGGTCCGCGGGCTGGCCGTGCCCAAGGACAGCAAGGAGGCCCAGCTTTTGGACGAGGTCCGAGCGATCGACGATGAGATCGTGATCAGCAAGTCGTCGTCCGGTCCGTTCGCCACGTCCAATCTCGATCGCATCTTGCGCAATTTGGGCATCGACACGCTTATCGTTGTCGGCACGTCGACGGCCGGATGTGTTGAGAGCACGGCATCCGATGCCGTCGATCTAGGGTACACGGTGATCGTGGCCGCCGATGCGTGCGCCTGTTCGACTCGCCGCTCCCATGCCCAGGCCTTGGGGCGCATGGCGGCCGCATCGGTGCTCGTGGCGTCAACCGATGAACTCCGATCCCGATTAGACGACCTTCCCCCGTGGACCGATTCGCGCGCAGCGGCGTCGCCAGGGCAAAGCGCCACTTGCCGCCGCGGGTTTTCCCAGGGGCCGCGCCGGAAAACCCTTACAGCCTGATCTTTGGCCCCGCCGTCCGCCTGTCGTTGGATCACGCGCACAGCGCGGTCGTGATCGTCGATCCCCATCGGTTCGCCTGCGACCCCGCCTATGGACTCGGAACCGTCGTGCCGGACCGGGCCGCGGTCGCTGCGGCGCGCTATTACGAGCGGGTAAGGAGCGCGGTGTCGAACATCGTCCGGCTGCTGGAGGCGTGCCGGTCCTGGCGCCTGCCGCTGGCATTCGTCCGCACGGCCGCCGCGCGTCCGGACGGCCGTGATCTCAGCCCCCAGGTGCGCGCGCTCGGCAGGATCCCCGTGGCCGGCGGCCCCGACGCGGAGATCCTTCCCGAACTCGCGCCGATGCCCGGGGATCTGGTGTTGAACAAGCCGGGATCGGGCGTCTGCACGGGCACGGGGCTGGACGAGCGGTTGCGCTACATGGGCGTGCAGACTGTTGTCCTGGCCGGCGGTTCCTACGACGGGGGCTTGGAGCGGTCCGTCCGCAGCTTGACCGACCGCGGGTACGGCGTCGTGCTCGTGCCGGACGCCTGCGCCACCTTCGACGATCAATTGCAGCGGAATCTATGGAACATGGAGAGCGGCATCATCAACGTCCTGGCGACAGCCGATGTCATCGGCGCGCTGCGCGGGCCGGAACGCGCAGGCGTTGGCGAGAGCGCCGGCGGCCCGCTGGTGTCCTAGGGCGGCATGCGCATCCGGGTTCCGTTCAAGAACCTCGCCGGCCCGGTTCCCGCGGTCCGGCTTTCGGCCGGGGGGACGGCGTTGCTCGTCGTGGACTGTCACCGGTTCACGATGTCGAGAGACAGCGGATACGGGCGATTGGCGCGCGAGCGGGGCATCGCTCGCGAGCTTGACGAATATTACGAACAACTGGTACAGGTGCTGCCTATTCTCCGCCGGCTGCTTGGGGGGTGCCGCGAGCGGGCGGTCCCCGTCGTGTTCACCCGCCTGGCGCGCGGCGTTGATGACGCCGGTCTAGCCGCACAGGCTGCGGCGACCGGTTTTTGGACCGATCTCTCGTCGCCGGATGCGGGCTTTCTGCCGGACCTCAGTCCCCAAGCCGGAGAAGCGGTCATCAACAAGACCACGACGAGCGCGTTTGCCGCTACCGGTATGCACGCCACCCTCGGCGACCTGAACATCCGCCATGTGCTCATTGCAGGCGTCCTGGCTAACGGCGCCATCGAGCTCAGCGCTCGCGCCGCGGCCGACCTCGGATACCATGTCGTCGTCGTGTCGGACGCCTGCGCGGCAGAAACGTGGACGCTGCACGCTTTGGTGATGACGACGCTGGTGGGAGGCCTCATTCGCGTTCGGACGGTCGAGGGGGCGCTCGAGATGCTCGACGGAACCCGGTCGTAGCGCCGGACGGATCCACAGCGGGACACCACGTGGCGGCCGGCACGGGTGTGATTCAGACGGTGACTGGGCGGATCTCCCCCGACGCCTTCGGCATCACGTATACGCACGAGCATCTGCTGTGTGACCAGCGGCGCTGTCGCCCCAATGGTCTCCGCCGCCCCGGCGGCGAGGGGAACCTGATGGTGCTCGACGATGTCGAGACGGCCATCCGCGAGATGCGCGAGATCCGCGGTCTTGGCGCCGATGCCGTCGTCGAGGTGACGATGCAGGCCTGGTGCCGCGATCTGCCGGGGTTGCAGCGGATCTCCGAAGCCTCGGGCGTCAAAGTCGTCGCCACGTCCGGCTTCTACGTCGAGCACTGCCACCCGGCTTTCATCGAGCAACAATCGATCGATGAGCTCGCGGCCGGCCTGGTGGCCGAATTGACCGAGGGGGTGGGTGCCTCGGGGATCCGCACGGGCCTGCTGAAGTCGGCGATCAGCCGCCCCGTGGTCGAAGGACCGGAGGAGAAGTGCGCGCGCGGTGGCCCGCGCGCACCTGGCCACCGGCGCCACGATCACCACCCACACGTCGGGCTCGAGTCGGTTCGAGATCGCCGGCGGCAATATCGGCATGCTGCTGCTCGATGTCTTGGAATCGGAAGGGGTGGACCCCCGTCGCGTCATCGTCGGCCATGTCGACGAGAACGTGGATGTCCGCAACCTCGAGCAGCTCTGTCGGCGCGGCGCCCATGTGCAGTTCGACGTGATCGGCAAGCACCACCCGATGCTTGACGAGACGAGGGCAGATGTCATCGCCGACCTCGTCCAGAAGGGCTACGCACGCCACGTTCTGCTGTCGATGGATCGTGCGCGAAAATCCGAGTTGAAGTCCTACGGAGGGCCGGGGTACGCACATCTCCTCACCCACTTCGTGCCCATGCTCCGCGCCGTCGGCCTCTCCGACCAGACCATTCGCGAGATCATGGTCATGAATCCGCGCCGTGCGCTGATGATTCCGGCTCCTCGCGGCTCGCGGCCGCCCACGCACCCGCCGCTCTGAGCCCCGCTCGGCGGGGCGAGGCGCGGACTTCAATCGACGGCGCACGGGTGGAAGGAGTGCTCCGGTGACGTTCTCAGGCCGTCTAGGACCGGACGCAATTCGGACGCGGGCCGAGACCGACGTCGTCGTCTGTGGAGGAGGCACCGCCGGGGCGATCGCAGCGATCGCGGCCGCACGGACGGGCGCCCGCGTGCTTTTGCTGGATCAATATGGACGCCTCGGCGGGATGGCATCGACCGGCATGTCGTTCCTAGGCGTGAGCGACGCCGGCGGCCGCCGCGCGCTAGGCGGCATCGGGGCAGAGTTGTTCGAGCGGCTGGAACGACTCGGCGCGGCGCTCGCCGACCGACCGGACAGGCAGGTCGGGTCGGTGACGGTCGCCGATCCCATGGTCCTGCAGCAGACTCTCTTGGCGATGCTGATCGATGCCGGGACGCAGTTCCTGCTGCACACCTTCTGCGCCGAAGTGATGCTGGAGGACCGGGGGCTGCACCGGCTCGTCGTCGCCAACAAGGCCGGGCTCGAGCTCGTCCGCGCCCGGACCATTGTCGACGCGACGGGCGACGGCGACATCGCTGCCCGCGCCGGCGCCCGATTCGTGCTCGGTCGCACGCCCGATGCGGCGATGCAGCCGGTCACTCGCATCTTCCGTGTCGCCGGAGTCGACGTGGGGGCCATGTTTGCCTACCTGCGCGCGCACCCGGACCAGATGGACCTGCCTGAGCGCTGGGATGGGTCGAGCTACACGTCCGACGACCTCGCGGCCGCGTCTGTCGTCATGGATGCGTTTCCGGCGCTCGTCGCCGAGGCCCGACAGGCCGGGGAGTTCGATGTGCCGCGCGATCGAATCGGGGTGGAGACCGGACCCCTCCCCGGGGTGGTCACCATCAACGCCACCCGCGTTCACGGGATCGACGGTACAGACCCCGACGCGCTGAGTGGCGCTGAGATCGAGACGCAGCGGCAGATGTTCCAGGTTTTCCAGTTCCTCCGACGCCGCGTCCCGGGGTTCCAGCACGCCTGGTTGGTGGATGCCGCATACCAGGTGGGCGTTCGTGAAACGCGCCATATCTTAGGGGAGTATGTGTTGACGCTCGGGGACGTGTTGGGGGGGAAAGATTTTCCTGACGCGGTCGCCCGCGGCGCCTACCCGGTCGATCTCCACGACATCCGCCCCGGCGCCGATGTCCTGGGCTCGCGGGTTGATGGCGGCGGGGTGACACTCCGGAAGATCGTCCGCGCCTACGGCATCCCCGTTCGGTGTTTGATCCCGGCGACGATCGACGGGGTGGTGGTGGCCGGCCGGGCGATCTCAGCCTCGCACGAGGCGGCCGGCTCGGTGCGCGGTCAAGCGGTGTGCATGGCCACCGGCCACGCGGCCGGCACGCTGGCGGCATTGAGTGCCTCCGGCGGCGTCGCACCCCGCGGCGTCGCGGTAGGGAGGCTCCAGACAGTGCTACGGGATCAAGGCGCCATCCTCGCCTAGCGCGCACCCCCCGGCCGGAGCCGGAGCCATAAGCCGGTAGCTGTGAACCCGTTAACAGCATGTTTGGCCGGATAATACTAGTTTATATGCGACGGTTCGGCCGGTGCTACTACTTCCTTTGAGGTGGCATCCAGGCGGGATCGGTCGGAAGGGGGGGCGGCGATGTGGCCGGACCTGCTCGGACCCGGGTGGCAGCTACAATTCCTACTGGCCCTTGGATTGATGGCTGTCCTGGTCGGGGTGATCGGCCTCCTTTGGGTGGCGGCCGGCCACACGTCGCCGATAAGTCCCGATCAGGTGCTGGCAGCTTGGCGCCGGTACGAGGTGGGTGACCTGACCCGGCAGGAGTTTGAACGCGTCAGGGCTGCGGCCGCGCGGGCCGAGCGGGAACCAGATCGGAACCGGGCGAAGCCGAGTGTCGTCGTGCCAGCCGGCGTCGCGACCTTGCCCCTCAGCTCCACCGTTCCTCAATTCGCAGAAGCTTCCACGCCCCGTACGACAGCGACCACGCCAGCACAAACAGGCTAGCCAGCAGGTAGCCAATCCAGCCGAAGTCCAGGGTGTGCAGCCACCCCCAGAGGCCGGCCGTCCATCCGAGCTCCTGAGAGAGCACCTGCGTCAACTCGATCAAGCCGATAACGAGCGCGGCAACAACCGAGAGGCCGGTTACGGTCAAGTTGTAATAAACCTTCCGCAGCGGAGTGGCGAGCGCCCAGCGATATGCCGTGGTCATGAACACGCCGTCAGCCGTGTCCATCAGGCTCATCCCTGCAGCGAAGAGGACGGGCAATGTCAGGATCCCCAACACCGGGAGCGCGCTGGCCGCCGCTCCCGCCGACAACGCCAGCAAAGCGACCTCGCTGGCGGTATCGAACCCCAGACCGAACAGAAATCCCAGCAGATAGAGGTGCCAGCTGCGGCTGACGATACGGAATAAGGGACTGGCTACACGCGCCACGATTCCCCTGGAGACCAAGAGGTCCTCTAATGCCGCCGCATCGCGGGTGCATTGACGCATCCTTATGAAGGTCAGGTAGATGTCGATCCAAATGAAAAGATTGAGGACGCCGATCAGGATCAGGAAGCCTCCGGAGACGGTTGCGCCGATGACGCCACCGATCGCCTGCAGATGGGGAAGCGTCTGGTGAACCCAGCGGGCGATGAGACCGGTCGCCATCGCCAACACAAAGACCACCGTCGAATGCCCCAGCGAAAAGTAGAATCCGGTACCCAGCGGGGATTGGCCTTGCCGGACCAACTTGCGGACTGCGTTGTCGATTGCCGCGATATGATCGGCGTCGAAGGCGTGGCGGAGGCCCAGGGTATACGCGAGAAATCCCATGCCTAGAAGCGCGGCGTGGCTGCGCGCCGCATGCACGAGCCCCGTGAACCCGAGCACGTGTAAGCCGAGGATCACCCCCCCGTACGCCCACCACGCCGGACGACCGTTCAGCTTCATCCATCCCTCCCGCCATAGATTCCCAGCCGGTCGAATCGGTAGAGCGTTGGCCTTCCCAGATGACCACTGTCGTTCGAGGCGAGAACCGTCGGGCGGCGGAGCACGACATGCTTCCCCGCCGACCGAGCATCGGGGTGAGGCCCATGGCCGGCACGGGCGTTGCTGATGGTCAAAAAATAGACTACCGCGACTCTAGCGCACTGAGGACTTCACCGGGAGCGGCATGACGGCCGAGCGACTTCTTGGAGAAAATTTTCTTCTCGCCGGCGGTGACCTCGAATACGCCACCGGAGGAGGGGATCAGGCGAAGGGACGCGATCTCCTCGTTCTTGGCCTTTAAGATTTCTTCCGCCACACGGACGGCATGAGAAAGGTAGCCTCAACTGCTGCAGTACTCGATGGCGACCTCCATCTTCTTTGCCACGAGACACCTCCATTCGGTCTACATCTTCTGAACCTTAGTATGGCTCGCGAACGGCTAGAAGTCCAGGCGCAAACGGATCGAAGCCACCGTATCGACCGCGAGCCCATCGCCAGGCGAAGAGCGCAGATCGTCGCTCTGTGATCGCGGTACGCCCAGCTTACCCGGGGCGCTATGAATATTGCACCCCCCAGGACCGTGTGATAGGCTGATAACGCTCATCAGGGTTGTCCCTCGGAGGCCGTCGTGGAAAGTCGCTGGCCGCTCAGAAGCGGACACAGGCCCATCGCCGTCGCGGACGTCGCTGAGCCCAACCTGATGCGCGATCAGTTCCCGTACCTGGATCCCCCGAAGGTGCTCTTCGACGGCATCGCAGTCCCGGTCGATCCACCCGACGAGATTTTTATTACGGATACCACATTCCGCGACGGCCAGCAGGCTCGGGCTCCGCTGGACGTGGGTCAGATCATTCGACTCTTCGACCTGCTGCACAGGATGAGCGGCCCCCACGGCGTCATCCGCAAGAGCGAGTTTTTTCTGTACGGGGCCCGCGATCGTGAAGCGGTGCGGCAGGTGCGGTCTCGAGGCTACCGCTTCCCCGAGGTAACGGGTTGGATTCGCGCCAAGCGCGAGGACCTCGCTCTCGTGCGGGACGCCGGCTTGAGCGAGACGGGGATCCTGACGTCGTGTTCCGACTATCATATTTTCCTGAAGCTGGGGTGGACCCGGCGCCAGGCCCTCGACAACTACGTCGGAGTCGTCTCCGAAGCCTTGGCGCAGGGCCTGCGCTTGCGGTGCCACCTCGAGGATCTCACACGCGCCGACATCTACGGGTTTGTCATCCCGCTGGCGCAGCGGTTGATGGACTTGGCCGGGGAGGCGCGGATTCCTGTGATTCTCCGGCTGTGCGACACCATGGGCTACGGCGTTCCCTACCCGGGCGCCGTACTGCCGCGCAGCGTTCCGCGCCTTGTGTACGCGATGATTCACGATGCCGGCGTGCCCAAGGGCTGGATGGAGTGGCACGGCCATAACGATTTCTACAAGGTGCTCATCAATGCCAGCACGGCGTGGCTGTACGGATGCGCGGCGGCGAACGGTACGCTGCTCGGCTACGGCGAGCGTACAGGAAATACGCCGATCGAGGGCCTGGTGTTCGAGTACGCCGGATTGATGGGCGGCCTGAACGGCATGGATACGACGGCCATTACCGAAGTTGCCGAATTCATGGAGCGGGAGGCCCAGTATCCCATCCCGGCGGCACAGCCGTTTGTCGGCCGGGCGTTTAATATGACGGCGGCCGGCATCCATGCCGACGGCGCCATGAAAAATGAAGAAATCTACAACATCTTCGACACCAACACGCTTCTTCATCGCCCACTCGCGGTGAACGTCACCGACCGGTCTGGCGTGGCGGGCGTCGCCCTATGGATCCGCCAGCATACCGGGCATAACATCCCCAAGGACCATCCGGCCGTAGAAGCGATCCATGCATGGGTCATGGATCAGTACGCGGCGGGGAGGACGACGGCTATTTCCGACGAGGAGATGGCCGAGCAGGTGAGGCGGCGCCTGGAAAAGGCAACGCTTTCCTGATCTGCTGGGCGCTACGCCGCTCAGGGCGGCCGGCCCCAGCCGGGGACCGAGGAGACGGGGTCGAAACAGGCGTACACCCGTTTGGTCATCCGGATGTATGAGGGACGCGAGATTCCGACTTCGGCGGTCATCCTCCCAATGACGCCTGGCGGTACGGTAGGGATCACCTCCTTCGTTCGGCGGACTTGACTGTGTGTTAAAAGTGTGTAAAGTAATGATGGTCAGATCGTGAACTAGGGCGAATCTACGCGAGTTTCCCAACCAAAACCCGCACCCGCCCCAGACCGTAGTAGTAATCAAGGGCACTTGACCCGGTATCTGACTGCTGGAGGGATTGGTAAATGTCCTCGCAATTGGATAGGATTGAGACCATGCTGCGCGCGTTGTGCATCCACCTCGGAGTCCAGACGAACGAACGTTTGGGGAACGGGGCCGCGGAGAGCGTCGATGCAGAAGGCGACAGCCGCTACAGTGGAGTCGTTTCTCGCTTCGAGCACGGCTGGGGCTTTATCGAGTGCGAAGCAATGAACCGCAATTTCTTCGTGCACTACAGCGATATCGAAGGCACCGGACTCCGCTCCCTGGAGGCGGGCGAAGTCGTTTCCTTTGAGCTGGCCCCGGGGAAGGACGGACGCCCCAAAGCTGTCCGCGTACGCCGCCATGTCGCCGGCCGCCCTTTGGTCCGCCGGCCGAAGCTGCAAGGGCTCCCGGAAGTGGAGTCCGAGGACGCTGATCTCGAAACAAACGACTCCGACGAAATCGTCGAGGGCACCGATCATCCCGCCTTGGGGCGCACCGTTCCGGAAAAAAAGTAGTCTTACCCTTTGACTACGGCCAGGGGCTGAAGCCGCGCCACTTTGCGGGTCAGCCCCGCGCCGTCGCTCGTCCGCACCACCTCCGCGACGTCCTTGTAGGCTTCGGAGGCCTCCTCGGCGAGCAGTTCGCGGCTCGCCGCGCGCACCAGGATCCCTCGGCGTGACAGGGTCTCGACGAGATCGACTCCCCGAAGGAGCCGTTTGGCCGCGCTTCTGCTCCGCAACCGTCCCGCGCCATGTGGAGTCGACCCAAATGTCTCAGCCATCGCCCGCGGCGTGCCGATCAGGACGTACGAATAGCGCCCCATGTCCCCCGGCACCAACACCGGGTGGCCGGCGTCGCGGTACTCGGGCGGAACGTCAGGATGTCCGGCGGGGAAGCCTCGCGTGGCTCCCTTGCGGTGCACGCAGATGTTGATGCGGCGGCCCTCGACCACATGCTCTTCGATTTTGGCCATGTTGTGCGCCACGTCGTATACGATCTCCAGTCCCATGGATTCTGCGCTCTGACGCAGGACCTGCTCGAAGCTCTCGCGGACCCAGTGCGTGATAACCTGTCGGTTGGCGAATGCGAAGTTGGCTGCGGCGGCCATGGCGCCCAGATACGCCTGGCCTTCGGGCGCCGCGAGAGGAACGCAGGCCAGTTGGCGATCCGGCAGCACAATCCCATAGCGTGATAGCGAGCGGACGCTGAGCTGCAGATAGTCGTCGCAAACCTGATGCCCGAGGCCTCGAGATCCGCAGTGCATCAGCACCGTGATCTGGCCGGGATGTCGCAGGCCAAAGATGGCCGCGGTCGTTGGATCGTAGATCTCTTCGACGCGCTGGATCTCCAGGAAGTGGTTGCCCGACCCGAGGGTGCCCAGCTGGTCGTGACCGCGGGAGAGGGCCTTTTCGCTGACTCTCTCGGGAAGGGCCTCCGGGATCGTGCCGGCCGACTCGATCCGGCCGGGGTCTTCCGGACGGCCGAGTCCTCGTCGCACCGCCCACCGGGCGCCGTGGCGCAGAACGTCTCCGAGTTCGGCGGCACCCAGCCGCAGCCTCCCGTGCGCGCCCACCCCGGAGGGGACATTTCGAAACAACCGTTCGGCCAGCATGCCGAGGTTCGGCCGAATCTCTTGATCCGTGAGGCATGTCGACAGAAGGCGCACGCCGCAGTTGATATCGTAGCCCACGGCGCCGGGGGAGATGACGCCGTCCTCCACGCTCATCGCCGCCACACCACCGATCGGGAAACCGTATCCCCAATGAATATCGGGCATGGCAATCGCGCAGCGCACGACGCCGGGCAGCGTGGCCGCGTTCGCCACTTGTTCGACGGCCTGATCCGCTTCAATCTGCTTGATCTGCGCCTCGTCGGCGTATATGAGCCCCGGCACGCGCATGCCGGGTTTAGATGTCTGCGGGATCTCCCATCGAAAGGCATCGATCTGGCGAAGCGAAAGTGTCACGGGCGACATTCGAGTTCACCTCCCCGGCGCTCGCCACCATATTGCATCTCCGCGGCACTTCGTTGGGCTACTAGAGGTCCAGAATGACGCGGGCCTCCCACACCCCGTTCGTGTGGATGAGCGACAACCCGTGATACGTCGCGGCCTTTATCATTCTCCTGACCGCGTGCCGTGCTGGATCGATCGTATCGCCGCTCAGCTCCGCTTTCAGGGTGGTCTCGCTCAGCGTGGTGATGCAGATCCTCCGGGGAAGAAAACGCCGCGCGTCCAGCAGATAGAGCAGCTCGTTGAGCCAGGCCACCAGCAAGGCCTCGCGGTCGGCGGCCGATACCGTGACGGTGGTCGCCGCCTCCTCGCGAAGTCCTGCGGGATCTACCATTAGATCGACCAATCCAGCAGCGGCGTTCGCAAAGAGCCCTTTCAGCGTCCGGCCGCGGGCGATGAGGCCGATATCCGCGGTATGGTCGAAGGTCTCGAAGCTCCGCATCGCGCATCCGCCATCGACTGGTCTGCAAAGATATTATGACACAGGACGCCGTTGGTTTGAGGACGCAATGGAGCGCATAACGCCGTGAGCGTCAGGGGGTCGCAGCCGGTCGTGCTATAATTGTGACCGCAAGCGTCTCGGCTGTTTCAATGCC
>Ga0306920_100004389_pt1 | contig 18069 bp, 12 predicted proteins | sample flu12Cox44000170_FD_204666 | JGI IMG/M metagenome (GOLD analysis project Ga0306920, IMG submission 204666) | Lab enrichment of tropical soil microbial communities from Luquillo Experimental Forest, Puerto Rico - flux4day.12C.oxic.44.000.170 (v2)... | ecosystem: Environmental > Terrestrial >... | reverse complement strand
ACAACTGGAGCACGAAGGCGGTCAACCTGGAGGGGAAATACAACACCAAGGAAGTGTGGCGAGACGCCGACGGTCGAGAGCTCCATCCGCACACCAACTACTGGGTGGGCGGCAACACCAAGTTCTACGGCGCCGCGCTCTTCCGCCTCCGCCGGGAGGACTTCGTCGAGATCAAGCACTGGGGCGGGCTTTCGCCCGCGTGGCCCATCTCATACGACGATCTCGAGCCCTACTATTCACAGGCCGAGCATCTCTACCACGTCCACGGCCGCCGGGCGGAGGATCCCACGGATCCGCCGGCCAGCGCGCCCTACCCACATCCGCCGATCAGCCACGAGCCGCGGATGCAGCAGCTCAGTGACGATTTCGCGCGCCTGGGGCTCAAGCCGTTTCACGTTCCGCTCGGCGTGATGCTGAACGAACAGAATCCTCGCGCCAGCCGGTGCATTCGCTGCGAAACGTGCGACGGGCATCCCTGCCTGGTTTATGCGAAGGCCGATGCCCAGGTGCTCTGCGTCGACCCGGCGCTCGCACACCCGAACGTGAAACTTCTGACCCACGCCTATGTCTCGCGGCTCGAAACTGGACCTTCTGGCCGTGATATCAGACGAGTGATTGTCGAGCGTGAAGGTGCCACAGAGGCCTACACGGCCGACATCGTGGTGGTGTCGGCCGGCGCGATCAACTCGGCCGCGCTCCTGCTGCGCTCCGCCAATGACAAGCATCCGCGCGGCCTGGCCAACGGCTCGGATGTCGTGGGTCGCCATTACATGGGCCACGTGAACTCGGTGCTCATGGCGATTTCCAAATGTCCCAATCCCACCGTCTTCCAGAAGACTCTCGCGCTGAACGACTTCTATTTCGGCGCGAAGGAGTGGGACTTCCCGATGGGCCACATATCATTTGTCGGCAAGCTCGACGGGGACACGCTCAAGGCCGGCGCCCCGGCGATCGCGCCGGGCTGGACGCTAGAGCTCATGGCCAGGCACTCGTTGGACTTTTGGCTCACTTCCGAGGACCTGCCCGACCCGAACAATCGCGTCACCATCGATCGGGCCGGCAACATCGTCCTGACCTATCAGCCGAACAACGAGGAAGGGCATACGCGACTGATCGAGAAGCTCAAAGTCCTGATGAAACAGCAGACAAAGTGCAGAGTGCATGGCCACGAGTGCCACGAGGGCATGTTCGCGCGGAGCCTTTATCTAGGACAACGCATCCCGCTGGCGGGCGTCGCGCACCAGAATGGGACGATCCGCTTCGGCCACGATCCCGAGACCTCGGCTCTCGACGTGAACTGCAAAGCACACGAACTGGACAACCTCTACGTCGTCGACGCGAGCTTCTTCGCGTCGAGTGGAGCGGTAAATCCGGCGCTCACGGTCATGGCCAACGCGCTACGGGTTGGAGATCACTTGCTCGAGCGGCTCAAGTGACATGCACCTCCTGAAGAAAACGGACGCGTCGTGATGGGTGTAAGACCGCTGTTCGCCGGTGTCCTGGTGTGCCTTGTCGTCGTCTTTGGGGCCGCGCCGAGGCAGACTTCGCAGGCGCAGCCGGCTGGGCTCGTTCAGTCGGTCGGCGCCGTCGCGATGACCGTCGGAAGCATGGAGCGCTCGATCGCGTTCTACTCGGATGTTTTGGGGTTCGAAAAGGTCTCGGACGTCGAGGTATTGGGAGCGCCCTACGAGCGTCTCCAAGCGATCTTTGGACTCCGCATGCGCGTCGTGAGGATGCGGCTGGGCGGGGAGGCCATCGAGCTCCAGGAGTACCTCGCGCCGCGTGGACGGCCCATTCCGGTTGACTCGCGCAGTCACGACCGCTGGTTTCAGCACATCGCCATCATCGTCAGCGACATGGATCGTGCTTAGGCGCGGCTTCGACAGCATCATGTCGAGCACGCTTCGCCGGCGCCGCAGCGACTCCCCGATTGGAATGTGAACGCCGGCGGGATCCGCGCGTTCTACTTCAAGGACCCGGACGGCCACCCGCTCGAGATCTTGTGGTTCCCGGAAGGCAAAGGAGATCCCAAGTGGCAGCAGCCGAGCGATCGCCTGTTCCTCGGTATCGACCACACGGCGATCGTCGTCAGCGACACTGCGCAGAGCCTTCGCTGTTACCGGGATACGCTCGGCCTTCGAGTGGCCGGTGAGAGTGAGAACTATGGGCCGGAGCAAGAGCGCCTGAACAATGTCTTTGGCGCGCGTCTTCGCATCACGACACTGCGTGCTTCAGCTGGTCCAGGAGTCGAGTTCCTCGAATATCTGACCCCGCGGGATGGGCGGCCGGTGCCGGCGGATGCTCGTGCCAACGATCTCGCCCACTGGCAGACCGTACTGGTCAGCGACGATGCCGAGGCGACGGCGCGAGCGATCCGTGGCAGCGTTTGCAGCGCGCTGTCCCCCGGCGTCGTAACGGTGGCCGACCGGACCCTTGGGTTCACGAAGGGGCTCTTGATCAAGGATCCAGACGGGCACGCGCTGGCGGTAGTCCAGCCTTAGGCGCCAGGGCCACCCACGACCGCACCTTGTTTTATACGGTCTCTGGCGCGCCCCAAAAGCTCGCGCTCGACGACCACGAGGTCGTAGCACTGCAGATGGTAGAAGCGCATCCGCCCATCCGCAGAGTCAGCGTCGATCTCCGCGACAGCCTCGATCCTGACACCGCAAACGGCGCACGTCCTTTTCGTGGCCCGGCCACCCCATGTCTTGATCGGTGGCTTCATCGGGAAGCTCGCCGGTCAGGAACGTTGTCCCGATGCGCTGTCGGAGCTCCTTATCGTTCATCAGCGTGCCTTCTGTGAAGAGCGGATGAGGCGTGGGCGACTCTTCTGCGCGTCTCGCCCGGAAAGACTCCGCCGTGTCTGATAGGCGCGCAGGACGTCCCGGTGGGTCAGCCATCCGACGACAGTCGTTTCGTCGTGCGCGAGGACCGGCAGTCCTGACGTCTCGCCGCGCAACAGCAGAGGGAGCGCGTCCGCTAGAGACTGGTCGAGCGATGCGGTAGGGGGTTGCTCGGCGAGATCGCCCGCCGTGGCATTCGCGCGAGAGTCAGCCAGTGCGCGTTCCAACTGACGCGTGGAGATGACACCACGGTATCGACCGTCCGCATCGACAACTGGCAATGCGTCGAGCTCGGTGCCGCTAAGCCTGGAGACGATCGAAGATACGGATGTTTCGACCGGGATCGCGACCGGCACAGAGCCCATCGCCTCCCGTACTCGAAGCGTTTTCATGACGTCGATCCCGCGGCCTGGTGTGATATCGACGCCCCGGCGGCGGAGTTTGAGGGTATAGATCGTGTCAGCACTCAGCAGTCGGCTACCGGCCGTCGCCAGCGCGGTGGCGAACATGAGCGGCAGAATGATCTCGTAGTCGCCCGTCAGCTCGAAGATGATGATGACGGCCGTCAGCGGCGCCCGGGCGGCGCTGGCGAAGACGGCGCCCATGCCGACGAGGCCATAGGCGCCGGTGGGACCGTGTGGGCCGGGTAGCCGCTGAATCACGTCACCGAATGCGGAGCCCAGCATGGCGCCGATGAACAGCGACGGCGCGAAGACGCCGCCCGAGCCTCCGATCGCGATGGTCAGGCTTGTTGCGATCATCTTTCCCACGAGCAGCAAAAGCAGGAATGCGAGAGCATAATTGCCTCGGATCGCGCTCTCTAGCACCGGATAGCCCACGCCATACATCTGGGGCAACGCGAGAAGAACGAGGCCTAGCGCGAGGCCCCCGGCAGCGGGTCGCAGCCATTCGGGACCACGCCATAGCCAGTCGGCGAGATCTTCCAGACCGTAGAGACTGCGAACGAATGCGATCCCCGTGAAGGCCGCAAGCACGCCGAGCATGGCGTAGAGGCCGTACTCCGCCAGCGACATCAGCTGAAACGGCGGCAGCGTCAGGAATGCGCTCGACCCGAACGCTGCACGACCGATCACATTGGCGACGACGGACGCCGGAACGACGACGCCGAACGACTCGGCTTCGAAATCGCGCAGGATTAGCTCGAGCGCAAATACGACGCCGGCGATCGGCGCATTGAACGTCGCCGAGATTCCTCCAGCGGCGCCGCAGGCGACGAGCAATCGCAGCCGGGATTCCGGGACGTGCAACAGCTGGCCGATGCTCGATCCGAGCGCAGAGCCGATCTGCACGATGGGCCCTTCACGCCCGACCGAGCCACCAGATCCGATGCAGATCGCCGAGGCAAGCGACTTCACGACCGCGACTTGAGGTCTGATCCGACCACCATGCTCCGCGACCGCGAGCATGACTTCCGGCACGCCGTGGCCTCTGGCTTCGCGTGCGAACCGATCCACTAGCGGGCCGTAGAGCAACCCCCCAACGACCGGCGCGAGCACCACGAACCACGGCCCGAAGGCCGACAGCCATGGATGGGCCGCGTGCGCGGCGGCGCTATAGTCCTCATGCCCACTGAAGAGGATCGTGGACCACAGGATCAAGTAGCGGAAGGTCACGGCACCCACGCCTGCGCCAGCGCCGATACAGAGGGCTAGCGCGAGCAGCCCGGTGGGACTGCCGTGGAGCCAGTCGTACAGGCGCTGGCCGAGTGGACGAGGCAGGCCGAGTGGGTGACCGTCCGACATCGGCTGCGTCACTTTCGGCGCTGGTCGGCGAGCGTCACTTCTTTCTTTGACTCAACGAGCGGCTGAAGCCGGCTGTTCATTCTGCTCTTCGCGCAAGTCACGCTCGCTCGTCGGAAGGCGCACCTTCTGGGCCTTGAGGTCGTCGGCGAGATGCGATCCCGTGTCTGAAGATCTTCGAGTTTCTGTGAGGAGGGCGGCTCGAGGCACGAGGCCAAGTGTATCACTAAGTGACATGGAGTATATCGTAAAGTGATATACTGGCCGGCGATGGCACTCAGCCGGCCGGTCGGCCCGGCAGCTCCCCACCGCCTGGACTATCCAGCCCTCGCGGACCTGCGATATCAGATTCGCCGGTTCTTGCGAGTTCGCGAGACCGCGGCCCGCGCGGCCGGCGTCGAGCCGCAGCAGTATCTGCTGCTGCTGCAGTTGAAGGGTCTCGAGGGCCGGCAACCGGCTACGATCGGCGCGCTGGCGGAACGACTTCAGCTCCGGCATCACTCCGTGGTTCAGCTCGTCAATCGCCTCGTCACGCGTGGGATGGTCGAGCGGCGCCGGGACGGTAGCGACCGCCGGGAAGTGGTTGTGGCTCTTCAGCCCGCCGGCGAGAAAGTCCTGGCCCGACTGGCGGGCTATTCAGTCGATGAGCTGATTACCGAGGGGCCTCGGCTCGTATCGTCCCTGAAGCGACTCGTGATGCAGTCCCTCCGCAGCCGTATGGCGCCCCGCAACGGGGCCAGAAAGGCTCCACGATGAAGACGCAATGGCTGACCGGAAGCATCCTGACGGTCCTGTGACGAGCGTGGAACGGCAGAGTACAACCTTGCGCTCGGTGATAGACGTGCAAAGGCGGCGATGGATTATCTCGTGGCCCAAGGCATCGCCGAGCGACGGATCACGGTCCTCAGCTACGGCAAGGAGCGGCCGGTCTGTTTCGAGCACAGCGAAGCGTGCTGGGCGAAGAATCGCCGCGCCGAGTTTCTCGTGAAGCACGGTTAGGAGGAAGACGCATGAGCTACTCCCCAGGTCGTGTCGTGTTCGCGGCCGGTGCATTGATCGGCTCGATCAGCGCGATCGCCGTTGCCGCACAAGCGCAGATGTCCCATATGACGCACGCTGATGGGCAAGCGCCCGCACCGCAACCGATTCGAGCGACGATGAGCGAGCTCCACGCCCATGGCGGCGTTCCCAAGGGATGGAAGTTCCTGCTGCCGTCGGGTGACGCTGTCGAGGGCCGGAAAGTCTTCGTCGCCATGGAATGCTTCGCCTGCCACGACGTCAAGGGCGAGAGCTTTCCGCAGAGCTCGAAGATACCGCGCGCGAATGGCGGCATGGGGGCGCATCATCCAGCCGAGTACTTTGCCGAATCGATCATCAATCCCAACCGTGTGATCGTTCAGGGGCCGGAGTACACGGGGACGGACGGCTTGTCGAAGATGCCGAGCTACGCCGACTCGATGACACTCAAGCAGCTCGTCGACGTCGTCGCATATCTCAAATCGCTCAAGGGCGGCGAGATGGGTGAGAAGGCTGGTGCGATGAAGATGAAGTGAGACCGACTCTTCCCGCGCACTCGCGGTGGTCCAGCTCTAGGCGTTGTCTCAGGACTCGAAGAAACCTTCGAGGATCTTCTGGTCGACTGGGTCGACCGATGTCAGACGAACCCGCGTGAGCGGCGCGTCCTGACGCTGGTCGATAGCGATGACCTTGCCGTAAAGATCTCCCGAATCGTAGCCGAGTCCTGGATAGTTGAGTCGAAAGCGCAGGTTAGTCAGCATCTGGAGAGTTCCGTCCAGGCGAACATCGACATGGCGGCGCCCGAGTCGGACGACGGTACCGGAGGTCTTGTCCGTGCCGAGCACCTTACCCTCGAACACTCGACAGACGAACGGCAGCGCCACGGGCACCTGCTCGTCGTCGGTCGCTGTCTCTGGAAGCCTCTGCGCGAAGCGGCCGCTCAGCGCTCGCAGCTCATAGAGGAGGAGCGGTTCGGCAATACCTTTGACTTCAACTGAGAGCGGCTCGCCGACCTCGACGAGGTCGCGAATGCACGCGTAGGTACGCGGACTCAAGAGGATCTGTCCGCCGACCGTGCAGCCCTCGACGCGACCCGCGAGGTTGACGGCGGCCCCGACCACTGCGTACTTGGCGCGCTGTTCGGAGCCGATGTTCCCGACGACGGCCTCGCCCGTGCTGATACCGATGCCCATCTCGAAACGCGGTAACCCGCGCTCCGCGTGCGCCTCGTTCACCTGGGCCATCGCGCGCTGCATGGCGATCGCGGCGGCCGCCGCACGCTCGGCATGATCGGAGTAGGTGAGCGGCGCGCCGAAGATGGCGAAGATCGCATCGCCGATGAATTCGTTGATCGTGCCGCCGTGAGCAATGATGACGTCGGTCATCCGCGCCAGGACGTCGTTGAGTACCGCCATGACATTCTCGGCCTCGCCGAGCTCCGCGAACCGCGTGTAGCCGCGGAGGTCAGACATCAGGACCGTCACCTCGCGCTTTTCGCCCCCGAGCCGTTGAGCCTCCGGGGAGGCGAGCAGCTCTTGCGCGACTTCTGGAGAAACGTATCGGCCGAACGTACTGCGGATAAAGTCGCGTTGCCGCAGGCCCTCGATCATCTCGTTGAAGGCACGCGTCAACCGCCCGATCTCGTCGCGGGAACGGACCAGTAGTTCAACACTGAGGTCCCCGGCTTGAACGCGCGCTGCGGTTTGTGTCAAAGCCGTGATCGGACCGGTCACCCGACGGGCGACGATCACTCCGAGGATCAGCGCCGCCATGGCGCCAAGTAGCGACGCGCCAATGATCGTGTTGCGGGCCGCCGCAAGGCGGGACAGGTAGACCGTCACAGAATAATCTACGTCGAGCACCGCGATGGGCGGCCCAGGACCGTTCCTGATGGGCGCGAACGCAGTGATCCACGTCCCGCTTTGATTCCGGTAGATAGCCGTGTGGGTCGCGATGTTGTCGCGAAACGCGCGCCCGAGTGGTTCTATCAGAGCCGGGACCAGCGGGTAGGGCTCGCCTGGTGCGCCAGGACCTCGGCTCGTGACCATGAAGCGCGCCTGCCGCTTCTCGGCGTCGTAGTCGGTGAGGGTATACACCGGGGTCTCGATCCTGTTTTCATCTTGCACGATCGAAAGCGCTTGGCGGACTCGGAGATACGCGCTCGTCTGCTGAGTTAGCGTCCGCTGGACCACCAGGTGTTGGGCGGGATCGATGAGATACGCTCCCGTGCGCGCGATATTGAGCAGCAACGCCCCGAGCGTCGCCTCCGTCTCACGTTTCTGGCGCTCGTACAGCACCTCACCGACGAGGCCCACGGCGAGCAGCGTGACCGCGACGAAGAGCCCGGCAACGCGTACGCTGAGACGCTGCCAGAGCCGAAGCCGGGGGAACTGGTTCGCGGATGTGGATGTCACAGCGGCTATGATAGCGAGAGTTGTCCTGAAAATGACGCTGCTCGAAACGCGTAACGTATTACTTTAGTTGGACGCTCGCGCGCGCCCACCGTGGGCTCGGGACGCTCTACAACCGGGTGGCGGGCAAGAGCGAGACGGCGCGCGCACACCTGGCCACGGCTCACGCGATGGCCCACGAACTGGGACTGCAAGAGCTGACCGCAAGCGACTGATGGCCGTGCCACCTCACCGGAGCTAGCCTCATGACCCAAAGGTCGTCGGTTCAAATCCGGCCGGCTCTGACCCAAGGTGGTGGCGCGAGAGCGACCGGTTCCCCTATCATAGTCGCGATGACTACCTACGGTTTGGGCTGCGGAGGCAGCGCGCGGTCGCGAGTATCCGCGCGCCTTTGAGCGCTTTCCGACCCTGACCATACCCTTTTCCGCGTACCTCCGGCTCGACCCGTGCCGTAGTGCGCTGTTACGGAGCCATAGGTGAGTCATCATGATCGATATCCCTGACAAACCGAGCCTGGACGGGCTCGAGAAACACTGGTCGCGCCGCTGGGAAGAGCGCGGCACCTGCCGGTTCGACCGCACCGCGACGCGCGACCAGGTGTTCTCCATCGACACTCCCCCACCCACGGTGTCCGGCGACCTGCACATCGGGCACGTGTTCTCTTACACCCACACCGACACCGTCGCGCGGTTCCAGCGGATGCGCGGGCGTCGCGTGTTCTACCCCATGGGGTGGGATGACAACGGGCTGCCCACCGAGCGGCGCGTGCAGAACTACTACGGCGTGCGCTGCGACCCGTCGATCCCGTACGACCCGGGCTTTCAGCCGCCTGCCGAGCCGAGCAAGCACCAGATCCCGATCTCCCGGCGCAACTTCATCGAACTGTGCCAGCAACTGACCGCGCGTGACGAGCAGACCTTCGAGGAGCTCTGGCGACGGCTCGGGTTGTCGGTCGACTGGTCGCTGATGTACACCACGATCGGCGACGTGTCCCGGACCGCGTCGCAGCGAGCGTTCCTGCGCAACCTCGCGCGTGGCGAAGCTTACCAGGCCGACGCGCCGACGATGTGGGACGTGACGTTCCAGACCGCGGTCGCCCAAGCGGAGATGGAGGATCGCGATCGGCCGGGTGCTTACTATCGGCTGGCGTTCGATCTGGATGGTGATCAACTCGCGATCGACACCACGCGACCCGAGCTGCTGCCGGCCTGCGTGGCACTCGTGGCGCACCCGGACGACCGACGCTACCGGCCACTGTTCGGGCGGACTTCTCGCACGCCGTTGTTCGGAGTGGAGATCCCGATCCTCGCGCATCATCTCGGCAGCGGGATCGCAATGATCTGTACGTTTGGCGACCTGACCGACGTGACCTGGTGGCGCGAGCTCGCGCTGCCCACGCGGACCGTCATCGGCCGGGACGGGCGCTTCCAGCTAGAACCGCCTGCGGGAGTGCCTGGCTCGCAGTATCGCGAGCTTGCCGGACTCACGGTCAAGCAGGCGCGACGCCGGATCATCGAGTTGCTGGGTGCGTCCGGTGAGCTGCTCGGCGAGCCGCGGCCAATCACGCATGCGGTAAAGTTCTACGAGAAGGGCGAGCTGCCGCTGGAGATCGTGTCCAGCCGGCAGTGGTACATCCGCAACGGCGGCCGCGACGAGTCGCTGCGTGAAGCGATGCTCGCCCGTGGACGCGAGATCCACTGGGTGCCGGAGTTCATGCGGCATCGCTACGAGCACTGGGTGAACGGGCTCAACGGGGACTGGCTGATCAGCCGGCAGCGTTACTTCGGCGTGCCATTCCCGGTGTGGTACCCGTTGCCCGCTTCCGGTGAGCCGGACTACGACCATCCGTTGCTGCCCAGCGAGGACCAGCTGCCGATCGATCCGGCGTCCGACGTGCCCTCGGGCTACACCGAGGACCAGCGCGGCGAGCCCGAAGGCTTCATCGGCGACCCGGACGTGATGGACACGTGGGCCACGTCGTCCCTCTCGCCGCAGATCGTGTGCGGGTCGCTGCCTGACAGGTCGACCGACGGCTACGACCCTGCGTCCGAGGCCTTCGATGCCCAGCTCGGCAGCGGTTCCTTGACCGCGACGTCAGAGCCCGCGACGCACAGGATCGTGACGATCGGCACCCCGGCCTCTGTCGGGAGAGAAAGCTTAACGCGCGTTCATCGATTCCCACCCGTGAAGGATGACGGCCTGACACCGGTTTGACGCCATCGTGGCCCGCCCCCGCCAGTAACTATTGAAAAATCGACGCTAGTGCATGGCAGCGGCCTTGAAGTGTTCTGCGGGACCTCGCAGGCCGACGTGGTGTCGGATCTCGCCACCCGGAGCACATTCGCGTGTCACCAGTCGTCACCCTCTCTGCCGTCGCCATGACACTGACTGCATGGGCGGTGGCCGTGCTGCACGTGTTCCGCGTTGTCAACGTAGCGTTGCAGGAGCACCAGCATGTCGAGAGCGTCGCCGCCCTCGCGTACGTGGTTTTGATCACCGCACTGGTGGCCGGCAGCCTCACGTATCTCTCGGCGCGCTACGGCTATGCCCGGCGCCTCGTGAAACACCGGCCGGCAAGTGATTCGGAGATCGATGCGTTCCGGATGACCGCCGTCCCGTCGGTGACGATCCTCGTACCCTCGTACAAGGAAGACGCGGCGCTGGTCTGGAAGACGCTCCTCTCGGCGGCCCTGCAGGACTATCCGCGACGCGCCGTCGTGCTACTCGTCGACGACCCGCCGGTGGCGGCGACATACGAGGATGCTCGAGGCCTCGACGAGATGCGCGAGCTTGCCGATGCTGTCCAGCGCCACCTCGCGGGGGTGCACGCCCGCGTCAGGTCCGCCGCCGCTGCCTTCGAGCGGCGCGCCGACACCGCCCGGCTTCGACTCTCCGGCGAGGCTCGCGAGCTCGCCGCCCTCTACCGGGAAGTTGCCGCGTGGTTCGTCGAAGAGGCATGTCAGCACCGCACCGTCGATCACACGGACCAGGTATTCGTCGAGGTGACACTGCTCGGCGAGAGTCGCCGGTACCAACAGAAGGCGGCTGACCTGCTGCGCGATGCCGAGATCGGGACGATCGACGAGCCTCGGTTGCGGCGTGGCTATCGGGGGCTCGCGAGCCGCTTCGCGGTCACCGTGCGCACGTTCGAGCGTAAGCGCTACACGAATCTCTCGCACGAGCCGAACAAGGCGATGAACCTCAATACGTACATCGCCTTGATGGGCGCACGCTTTCATGAGCGAGCCAGCGGGGCGCGGCGCTCGCTGGAGAGCGCCACTCCAGGCGAGCCGGGGCTCGAATTCGACGACAGCGACTACGTGGTCGTCCTGGATGCCGACACAGTCGTGCATCCGGAGTACGTCCTGAGACTGGCGCATTGTCTTTCGCGGCCGGAGCATCGGCGGGTCGCGGTCATCCAAACGCCCTACAGCGCGTTTCCCCGGTCTGAACGGCTGCTCGAGAGCGTGGCCGGTGCCACGACCGACATCCAGTATCAGGTGCACCAGGGGTTCACGTACTTCGGCGCGACCTTCTGGGTCGGTGCCAACGCGATGATCCGGAAGGCGGCGCTGGAGGACATCGCCGAGGTGAGGCAGGAACGCGGCTTCGACGTGCGCGTCTTCATCCACGACCGTACCGTGATCGAGGACACCGAATCCACGGTCGACCTGCGTCACCGAGGCTGGCAGCTCTACAATTATCCGGAGCGGATGGCCTTCAGTGCCACGCCGCCGGACTTCGGTGCCCTGCTCATCCAGCGGCGCCGCTGGGCCAACGGCGGGTTGTTGATCGTGCCCAAGCTCTGGCGTTCCCTCGCGACCTCAGCGGGCCGGCGAGCTGGCGCGTCCGAGGTGCTGCTGCGCCTGCATTACCTGACCTCCCTCGCAGTGGCGAATGTCGCGCTGCTCCTTCTCCTCAGCCTCGCGTTCGACGAACGCCTCGCTTCGGTGTGGCTACCGATCACTGCGGCGCCCTACTATCTCCTCTACGCGGTCGATCTGCGGAGCATCGGCTATCAATGGCGCGACGTGCTTCGCGTGTATGCGCTGAACCTGCTGCTGATCCCGGTGAACCTCGGCGGCGTCCTGCGCTCGGTGCAACAGGCATGCACCGGGCGGCGCTCGACATTCGGTCGTACGCCGAAAGTCGCCGGGCGCACCGCGGCGCCCGCGGGCTACGTCCTGGCCGAGGCCGGGCTGCTCGGCTGGTGGATATTCGGAGCCCTCATGGAGCTGGAGGCCGGACGCGAACTGAACGGCGCCTTTGCTCTCGCCAACGCGGCGTTCCTTCTGTATGCCCTCGTCCGGTTCGTCGGCTTACGGGAGGCGTGGGAGGACCTGCGGCCGCTCGTGGCACAGACCGCTCAGGGTCTCGGCAGGTTGCGCGTCGCGTTGGCATTGAGGCGGTTCGTGGCGCCCTTCATTGTTGTCGTGGCCCTGCTGTTCCCGGCCCCGGCGACCGGAACCGAGCTTGCCATTACGATCGACGATCTCCCCACGCACGGCCCGCTGCCGCCTGGTATTACGCGCCTGGCGGTGGCCAACCAGATCATCGAGGTCCTCCGGCGCCGCGGTATCCGCGACGCCATCGGCTTCGTGAACGGAGGGCAGATTGCCGAGGCGCCCGAGCTCGGCATCATTCTGGAGCGCTGGATCGCCGCGGGGTACCAGCTCGGCAATCACACGTTCGGCCACATCGACCTCGACCGGGCCGGGCCAGATGCATTTCTCGCCGACGTCGAGCGTAATGAGCAGGTTATCGTGCGATACGGCGGAACGGAGCCCGACCGGATCTTCCGCTATCCATACTTGCACGAGGGAGCCACGCTGATCGAGAGAGACACTGTACGGCAAGCGCTCCGAGAGCGGCGATACCAGATCGTGCCCGTGACCGTCGACTTTCATGACTGGGCCTGGAATGAGAAGTACGTGCGGTGCGCTGGTAACCCGGGCGCGGTGGATGCGCTGACGCGGAGCTACCGGGGGGCGGCGCTTCGCGCGCTCGACTGGTCCGAGGAGACGGCGAACACCCTCGTGCAGCGGCCGATCAAGCACATCCTGCTCCTTCACGTCAGCGCTCTCGTCGCGCTGACGCTCGATGACTTGCTGTCGGCCTACCAGGAAAAGGGGGGTCGCTTCATCCCCGTGCGGGAGGCGCTCGAGGATCCGGTGTACGGGATCGATCCAAAGGTCACGTGGCGAGGCCAAGAGAACTTTCTGGCGCAGTTGCTGCGCGCCACCGGCCGGCCACGTCCGCGACCGCCGCTCCCGCGCGGAGGCTGTCAGACGGACTGAGCATGCTGTTCAACTCGTACGCCTTCATCCTCGGCTTCATGCCGCTGACGCTGCTGCTGTTCCATGGATTACGCGCCGCCGGGCTGGCGCGCAGCTCGGTCGGTCTCCTCGCGCTGTTGTCGCTCGGCTTCTACGGCTGGTGGAATCCGATCTCCCTGCTGCTGATCGTTCCGTTGATCGTAAGCAACTTCGCGCTCGCGGCCTGCATTGTGCCGCGAGCGGGCCGCCGACCACGTGGCGCCGAGGCCTTGCTCGTCTTCGGCATCGTGCTCAACCTGGCCACTGCCCGTTGACGCTCGGCCGGTGTTTGAACGGTGGGATTAAACCGAAATCGGATGGGCCGTTAGATGCGATGGTCGATTCGCTTCAATGCTCATTCGCTCCCCCGCCCTAGCCGGCTCATACACGACTGAAAGATCAAGAACCGGAGCCCGGTCCGCTCGGAGCTGAGCATCAGCATGCGCTTCGCATTCCTGCAGGTCCTTCTCGTTGCGCATGGCCGCCGTCGGTTTTCGCTAGTCCACTACGTCGGACAATCCACGTCCTGGGGCGAACGCATCAGTTACATCGTCCAGTTCTGGGCTTCGACTTTGGACAGAAAAAGCGTCGGGAATCAAGGCTGCAGCGTCTAACATGACGCGCGTGAGTCGGCAGCTCTGCGCCGCGTGTCTCGCGGCTCTCGTCCTATTGCCGGCGGGCCCTGCGCAGGCCACAGGTCCGACCGACACGTTGCGCGACTTCTTCGCGCGCGTCAACGGTCTGATCCAGGCACCCCAGGATCAGATGACGCTCGCCGAGCGTCTAGCCCTCATCCACCGCATGACGCACCAGGTGTTCAACGTGCGCCTTGCTGCCGCAACTGTGGTCGGCAAGGAATGGACGGCTCGCACGCCAGCGGAGCAGGAGGAATTTGTCGGTCTCTTCGACGATGTCCTGCAGCGTGGTTACGTGGCGCTCATCGGTTCGAAGGCCAGGATCACCGGTGGTGTGGACGTCATGTTCATTGACGAAGCTGTGGCTGGGGATGTGGCCGTAGTCCGCACCGCGATCACAGCGCGGAGCGACGGCGAGCTGTCGATCGACTATCGAATGTCGCGGGCGGACGGCACGTGGCGGGTGGTCGACACGATAATCAGCGGCGTGAGCCTCGTCGCAAACTATCGGGCACAGGTCATGCGCATCCGGCAGCACTCCACGCACCGCGAGCTGATCGCTGTAATGCGGGCCCTCGTCGGAAAGTCGCCGGATCGCGAGACCGCGGTAGCTCAGACCGTGACACCAGCAGACAGCACGACGCCCGCGGGCGCAGACATGCCGGTGACTGCAGCCGTACGGACGCGACCCGTTGAGATGACGGCGGCGAGTGCGACCGCCCCAGGCGCACCTGCACCGCTGCGCACGGCGTCGCTTCTCGTGAACACCGCCCCCATCGCCGCGCCACTGCCGGCGACAAACACACAACGCGGAGACACGGTCCCCAACACGACGGCGCCATCGCTCACGCTCAGATCCGCACAGCGGGATCCGAAACGCTTTTGGGTTCAGATTGGGGCGTTCCTCGACTCGGAATCGGCTGCGCAACTCGTCGAGCATCTCGCCGATTCCGGCGTCACGATCATCACGCTACCGTCGCCAGACCGCCCGCCCGTACCGCTGATGTGGGTGTGTGTCGGTCCCTTCGCCACGCTGTCTGAAGTCGATACAAAGGCCCGCGAGCTCGAGGCCGCTGGCTATCACGCCTTGATCGCTACCGAACTTCCATAGACTGCCCACGCGGGCGCTCGCCGCTCCACGCATCGAACTTATGGCCAGAAGCCTTATGTTAAGTTGGTCCCACCGTCCCGACCGCCGCCGCTCCGGCTCGTGAAGTGTCCCCCGGTGCCAGCACGAGAATCGCTCCGGGGACAATGAGCATCACGAAAGCGCTGACACCCATCGTCCGGCGAGCCTTGTTCGCTGTCCTGTCCTTCTCTTCCGCGTAAGCTAGCCATCGAGGCGCGCACCGGAAACTCTCTTGACCCCTCTTATGCGCGCTCCGATGTCATCATGGCCCCGCTCCTGAAGACCTTCGCTGACCAAGCGGTCATCGCCATCGAGAATGTTCGCCTGTTTAAAGAGCTCGAGCTGCGTAATCGCGACTTGACCGAGGCAGTCGAGCAGCAAACGGCGACCGCCGAGGTCTTAAAGGTAATCAGTCGCTCGGCGTTCGACCTTCAGCCGGTGCTCGATACTCTTATCGAGAACGCGGCGAGGCTGTGCGAATCACGCCGCGGAGTCATCATGAGACGGGACGGGACTCCTATCAGGGAGCGGCCTTCTACAACGTCTCTGCCGAGTTGCTCGACTCCGTCAAGCGACATCCCATCATGCCAGGGCCCCACAGCATTACGGGGAGAGTCGCGCTCGAGCGGTGGACGATTCATGCACTATCAAGAGCCTTCGTCATCCACCCAGATCGACTCGGGCGTACGCTGAACTGAGCCCGATACTGGTGCCTGTTCCAGCGTTCGGCTAGACTGCCGCTGCCATCCCAATCGAGGTGCATGCGTCAGCTTCGTCGTTACCCGACTAGCGGGCGAGGCGCCGTTGGCGGAGGCTGAGGACACACCAAGTTTTCGATCCGGTGCAACTCTACCGAAGGAGAAGGGGTATGGATACGACAGTGAAGAACCGGCTCGCGCGTCGTCTCGTGCCGCTTCTGGTGCCTGTCGTCCTCACGCTTGGAGCGGTCCGGGAGGTGACTGGCCAGACGCTATCCGCGGGAGAGGCGGTGATGGCCTGGCCCATCACCATTGCCCCGAGCTGGTTCGATCCATCGACGGCTCCACCGCAGATCACGCCGTTCGGCATCCTGTATGCGCTTCACGACGCGTTGGTGCGCCCGCTGCCGGGACAGAAGATGGGCAACAGTATGGCGGAGTCGTGGACGGAGAGCCCGGACGGCCTCATCTATGAATTCAAGCTGCGCCGGGGGCTCAAGTTCCACAACGGCGACGACGTTACGGGCGAAGACGTGAAGTTCAGCTTCGAGCGATACAAGGGCGCCGGGGCCAAGGAACTGGCTCTGCGCGTCCGTCAGGTGGACGTCGTCGATCCGCTCACGGTGCGATTCGTGCTCAAAGAGCCGTGGCCGGATTTCATGACCTTCTACGGGACCACCGCCACGGCGGCGGGGATCGTCGTGCCGAAGAAGTACGTCACCCGCGTCGGCGACGACGGATTTCGAAAGCACCCGATCGGCGCGGGCCCATACAAGTTCGTCAGCCATAACCCCGGCGTGGAGGTCGTGCTGGAGGCAAACACCGGATACGTGCGCCGCGTACCCAGCGTCAAGCGGCTGGTCATGAAGAGCGTACCCGAGGGCACCACGCGGCTGGCGATGCTCAAGAAGGGCGAAGCCGACATGGCGTTTCTCCTGGAGGGGCCGGAGGCCGAGAACGTGACGAAGGACCCTCGCCTGTCGCTCCAGGCGACGCGGCACGCGTCGGCGATGTGGATCGAGTTCGCCGAGCAGTGGGATGCCAAATCCCCATGGCACGACCGCCGCGTGCGGCTGGCGGTCAATCACGCGCTCGATCGCAAGGGGATCAGCGACACCGCGTGCCTGGGGCAGTGTCCGCCACTCGGCGTCGTCGTGCCGCCGGTCATGGACTACGCCCTGCACGTCGAGCCTCCCCGTTACGATCCGCAGAAGGCAAAGCAACTGCTCGCCGAGGCCGGGTATCCGCAAGGCTTCGACGCCGGAGATTTCACGCCCTTGACCGGGTTCTCGGTCGCCGGGGAGGCCGCGGTGAACTATCTGAACGCCGTGGGGATCCGGAGCCACATGCGGACTATGGAGCGCGCGGCGTTCTATGCCGCCTGGCAGGAGAAGAAGCTCCGCGGGCTCTTCCTCACCGCGGCCGGGAACTCGGGCAATGCGGCCACGCGCGTGGAGGCGTTCGTCTACTCCAAGGGGAGCCATGCCTACGGCGGTTATCCCGATATCGACGACCTATTCCAGCAGCAGGCGCGGGAGCGGAACGCCGCGAAGCGGGAGGCCCTGCTCCACCGCATCCAGCAGCTCACGCTCGATCGCGTGATGTTCGCGCCGATCTGGAGCACGCGAGTGCTGATCGGGGTCGGACCTCGGATCGCCGATCACACGATCAATCTTGTTCCATTGTCGATCTGGCCCTCCTATGAGGACATGACGCTCAAGAACAAGCAGTGAGGTGCGTGGAGATTTAGGGACGCATGAAGACGTATACCGAGAGCGCCTGGATGTTATGTGCAACTAGCCCGCAACTAACCCGAGGTGGCTTGACCACGGCGACAAGCACCTACCCCTCCAGGCCCGAGTGGTCACCCCCCAAGCCAGGCCTTGCTATAGCTGGCGCCACCCGACGAATCGTGCCTCCGACCGCTGTTGCTGTATCCAGACGCAGACATGTGACTGCGGGCTGTGCCGGTGTAGGTTCGTTGTCGCAGGTGCCCATGCTCATCTTTGTCGTCGCCCGCACCGGCTAGATCGAACTCAACACACGCACGGACGCTTCGATCAATTCGACAGCATGGACGGCGGCAGCTATGCAGGCTCAAATTAGGCTTGACGACACCATGTTATTAGGTAACCCTAATTCAAACGCCACGCCGTATTGATCGCGTGTTCGCAGAGAGGAACCATCCATGCTCTGGCCGCATGTGCTTGCCGGGGTCCTGATCCTTGCCGCCGCGCTCGGCGCGCCCGTCGAGTCCGCGG
>Ga0306920_100004388_pt1 | contig 18070 bp, 16 predicted proteins | sample flu12Cox44000170_FD_204666 | JGI IMG/M metagenome (GOLD analysis project Ga0306920, IMG submission 204666) | Lab enrichment of tropical soil microbial communities from Luquillo Experimental Forest, Puerto Rico - flux4day.12C.oxic.44.000.170 (v2)... | ecosystem: Environmental > Terrestrial >... | reverse complement strand
GGTCCCGGGCGGGCGGCTGACCGCCGCCGTCTCCAGCCAGATCTCGGACGCCGCCTCCGCCATGCTGGTGGTCTCGGAGCCGGCCCTGGCCACCCACCGGCTCACCCCGCGGGCCCGGGTCCACCACCTGAGCGTGCGGGGGGCCGACCCCATCTACATGCTCACCGCGCCCATCCCGGCGACCGCCTACGCCCTCGACCGGGCGGGGATGTCGCTCGGCGACATCGACCTGGTGGAGATCAACGAGGCGTTTGCCTCGGTCGTGCTCGCCTGGCAGAAGGAGACCGGCGCCGACCTGGCCAAGGTCAACGTCAACGGCGGCGCCATCGCCCTCGGCCACCCGCTCGGTGCGACGGGTGCGCGCCTGATGACCACCCTCCTCCACGAGCTCGAGCGCACCGGCGGCCGCTACGGGCTGCAGACGATGTGCGAAGGCGGGGGCCAGGCGAACGTGACGATCATCGAACGCCTGTAATGCCGGGCCCGCTCGATCTCTCCGGGCACGTGGTGCTCGTCACCGGTGGAGCGCGGGGCGTGGGCCGCGGCATCGCCACCAGCTTTCTGGAGGCCGGCGCGTCGGTGGTGATCTGCGGGCGCCACGAACCGGAGTCGCCGCCGGCGGGCGGAGGGCGCACGGCCACGTTCATGTCGGCCGACGTCCGCGATGCGGAGCAGGTCGACGCCCTGCTCGACGCCGTGGTCGAGCGCTTCGGCCGGCTCGACGTGGCCGTCAACAACGCCGGGGGATCGCCGCCGGCCGACAGCGCCACCGCCCCGGCGCGCTTCTCGACGTCGATCGTCAGCCTCAACCTGCTGGCCGCCCTGTTCGTCGCCCAGGCGGCCAACGCCGTGATGCAGCACCAGGCGGAGGGTGGGCTGATCATCAACATCGGCAGCGTCAGCGGCATGAGGCCCTCGCCGTCGACGGCCGCCTACGGCGCGGCCAAGGCCGGCCTCATCAACCTCACGGAGACGCTCGCCGTCGAGTGGGGCCCCAAGGTGCGCGTCAACCTCGTCACCGCCGGCATGGTGCGGACCGAGCAGTCCCACCTGTGGTACGGCGGCGAGGAGGGCATCGCCGCCGTCGGCCGCACGGTGCCGGCCGGCCGCATCGCCGAGCCGGGCGACATCGGCGACGCCTGCGTCCTGCTGGCCACGCCGCTGGCGCGGTACGTCAGCGGGGCCAACCTGGCCGTGCACGGTGGGGGCGAGCGACCCGCGTTCCTCACCGCGTCGCAGGGCGACATCAACCAAGTGAAGGGATAGGACATGGCCGATCTGGGGTTCTGGGCACTGGCGCAGAGCGACCCCGACCACGTGGCGCTGGTGACGCCTGACGGCGAGGAGGTGCGCGCCGGCGACCTGCTGGCGACGAGCAACCAGCTGGTGCACGGTCTGCGCGGGATCGGGCTGGAGGTCGGTGACGTCGTCGCCGTGGTGCTGCCGAACGGGCGCGAGTTCATCGAGCTGTACCTCGCCTGCCTGCAAGCGGGCTGGTACCTCGTCCCGATCAACCACCACCTCGTGGGTCCCGAGATCGCCTACATCCTCGAGGACTCCGAGGCGAAGGTGTTCGTGGCCGACGCCCGCTTCGTCGAGGCGGCCCAGGCCGCCGCCTCGATGTTGGACGTCCGCCGCTTCTCGGTCGGCGCCATCCCGGGCTTCGAGCCGTTCTCCTCGTTGACGGACGGGCAGCCCACGTCGACGCCGGCGGACCGCACCACCGGGGCGGTGATGAACTACACGTCGGGGACCACCGGGCGGCCCAAGGGAGTGCGCCGCGGCCTCCCCGGCGTGGCCCCCGAGCAGATCGCCACCGCGTTCGGCGGGATGCTGCTCATGTTCAGGCTGCAACCCCTCGACGACAACGTGCACATCGTCGGGTCACCCCTGTACCACACCGCCGTGCTGGTCTTCGGGGGTGGGGCCCTGCACATCGGCCACACCATCGTGCTCATGGACAAGTGGACGCCCGAGGAGATGCTGGCGCTCATCGCACGCCATCGGGTCACCTCGAGCCACATGGTGCCCACCCAGTTCCACCGGCTGCTGGCCCTCCCCGACGACGTCCGGACCAGGTACGACGTGTCGTCGCTGCGCCACATGGTGCACGCGGCGGCACCGTGCCCGCCCGACGTCAAGCGGCGGATGATCGAGTGGTGGGGGCCGGTCATCGATGAGTACTACGCGGCCAGCGAGGGCGGTGGCACGATCGTGTTCGCCGACGAGTGGCTGGAGAAGCCGGGGACGGTCGGACGCCCGTGGGCCATCTCGGAGATCGCCATCTTCGACGACGCCGGTGAGCGCCTGACCGAGCCGCACCAGATCGGCACCGTCTACATGAGGATGGGCACCGGCCAGACCTTCGAGTACTACAAGGACCGGGAGAAGACCGAGAAGAACCGGATCGGGAGCTTCTTCACGGTCGGCGACGTCGGCGAGCTGGACGAGGACGGCTGGCTGTTCCTGCGCGACCGCAAGATCGACATGATCATCTCCGGCGGCGCCAACATCTACCCGAGCGAGATCGAGAGCGAGCTGCTCATGCACCCCTCGGTCGGGGACGTCGCCGTCTTCGGCATCCCCCACGAGGACTGGGGCGAGGAGGTCAAGGCCGTCGTCGAGCCCGCCGCCGGAGCCGAGGGCGGCCCCGAGCTGGAGGCGGAGATCCTGGCGTGGTGCCAGGGCCGGCTGGCGAAGTACAAGACGCCGAAGTCGATCGACTTCGTCGACGAGCTGCCCCGCGACCCCAACGGCAAGCTGTACAAGCGCAAGCTCCGGGACCCCTACTGGGCCGGGCGCGAGCGGGCGATCTGACCGTGCAGGCCAACCTCGCCGATCTGTTCGAGCTGGCCGTCGACACCTTCGGCGACCGGGAGTACCTCGTCGCCGGAGACCAGCGGCGGACGTACGCCGAGATGGAGGACCGCGCCAACCGCCTCGCTCACTACCTCCGGTCCCGCGGCGTCCGCCCGGGTGACCACGTGGGCATCTACGCCTACAACAGCGTCGAGTGGGTCGAGTCCCTGTGGGCGATCTTCAAGCTGCGGGCGGTGTGGGTCAACATCAACTACCGCTACGTGGCCGACGAGTTGCGCTTCCTGTTCGGCAACGCCGACCTCGTGGGGCTCATCCACGGACGGGAGTTCGGCGAGCGCGTGGCCCAGGTGGCCGATGCCATGCCGGGTGTCCACTTCTCGCTGGTGATCGACGACGGGAGCGACGTCCCGTACCCGCGGGCCGACAGCGTCTCGTACGAGACGGCCATGGCGGCGGCGGATGGCGGTCGCGACTTCGACCCCCGGTCACCCGACGACCACTACATCCTCTACACCGGCGGCACGACAGGGATGCCCAAGGGCGTCGTGTGGCGCCACGAGGACGTGTTCTACGCCCTCGGCGGCGGCATCAACCCCACCACCAACGAGCGCGTCTCGGATCCGTCGGACCTGGCGGCCCGGGGGCTGGCGTCGGGCTTCCAGCTGACCTCGCTCCCGATCGCGCCGCTCATGCACGGGGCGTCGCAGTGGAGCGTGATGGGCTCGTCGTTCCAGGGCAACCGGGTGGTGCTCGTGTCGCGCTTCGACCCCGATCAGGTGTGGCGCCTGGTGGAACGCGAGAAGGTCAACCTGCTGTTCATCACCGGCGACGCCATGGCCCGGCCCCTGATCGAGGCGGTCGACGGCGCCGCCTACGACACGTCGTCGCTGTTCGCCCTGGCCTCCACGGCGGCGGTGTTCTCGCCGAGCGTCAAGGACCAGTTCCTCGATCGGTTCCCCAACCTGGTGGTGAGCGACGCCGTCGGCGCCTCCGAGACCGGTGCCAACGGCCACATCCAGGTGTCGCGCGGCCATACCGCCATGAAGGGCGGCCCCACGGTCAACGCGGTGACGGGAACCGTCGTGCTCGACGACGACCTCAACGAGGTCGCTCCCGGGACGGGCGTCATCGGCAAGATGGCCCGCAAGGGCCACATCCCGATCGGCTACTACAACGACCCGGTCAAGACGGCGGAGACGTTCGTGTCGGCCAACGGCACGCGGTATTCGATGCCCGGCGACTTCGCCCTGGTCGAGGCGGACGGCACCATCACGCTGCTCGGCCGGGGCTCGGTGTCGATCAACTCGGGCGGGGAGAAGATCTACCCCGAGGAGGTCGAGGCCGCGGTCAAATCCCACCCGGCCGTGTGGGACGCCACCGTGGTGGGCGTGCCCGACGACCGGTGGGGCCAGCGGGTCGTGGCCGTCGTGTCGTTGCGCCCGGGGGCCTCCCTCGAGCTGGCCGGGCTCCAGGACCACTGCCGGCAGACGATCGCCGGCTACAAGGTGCCGCGCGCCCTCGAGCTGGTGGACGAGGTGGTGCGCTCCCCGAGCGGCAAGCCCGACTACCGCTGGGCGGCGGGCGTCGCCGCCGCCACGCGGTGAAGGGCGCCGGCCCGCTCGCCGGGCTCCGGGTGATCGAGTTCGTCGGCCTGGGGCCGGGTCCGTTCGCCGGCATGCTCCTGGCCGACCTCGGCGCCACCGTGCTGCGCGTCGACCGCCTCGACGACGCCCGCACGGCCAAGCGCGAGGCGCCGGCCCGCGGCCCGCTCCATCGGGGCAAGGGGTCGGTGGCGATCGACTTGAAGCACCCCGAGGGGCCGGCGCTGGTGCTCCGCCTGGTCGAGCGGGCGGACGCGCTGATCGACGTGTGGCGGCCCGGGGTGGCCGAGCGGCTGGGCGTCGGCCCGGAGGCGTGCCTGGCGCGCAACCCCCGCCTGATCTACGGCCGGCTCACGGGCTGGGGCCAGACGGGGCCGTGGGCGTCGATGGCCGGCCACGACATCGACTACATCGCCCTGGCCGGGGCGCTCGAGCCGCTCGGCCGGGCCGGCCAACCGCCGACCCCTCCGATCAACGTCCTCGGCGACTTCGCCGGCGGCGGGCTCCTCTTGGCGTTCGGCATCGCCTGTGCGGCGTGGGAGGCGACGCGGTCGGGTCACGGCCAGGTCATCGACGCGGCGATGATCGACGGGGCCGCGCTGCTGATGGCGCCGTTCTATTCGGGGCGGGCGTCGGGGTTCTGGGGCCCGCGCGGCACCAACCTGCTCGACACCGGGGCGCCGTTCTACGAGGTGTACGAGACCGCCGACGGAGGGTGGGTGGCGGTCGGGGCCATCGAGCCGCAGTTCTACGCCGCCCTGCTCAAGGGACTCGAGCTGAGCGACGACCCGCTGTTCGCCGAGCAGCGCGACCGGTCCCGGTGGGCCGAGCAGAAGAAGCGGCTGGCGTCGGTGTTCGCCGGCCGGAGCCGGGCGGCGTGGACCGAGGTCTTCGAGGGCACCGACGCGTGCGTCTCGCCCGTGCTGGATCCGGTGGAAGCGCCATCCCACCCGCACCACGTGGCCCGCGCCACGTTCGTCGACGGTCAGCCCGCCCCGGCGCCGCGCTTCAGCCGCACGCCGGCCGGGCCTCCCGGGCCGGCCCACCATCCCGGAGACGGCGCCGAGCTCGACCAGTGGGGGGTCACGGACGCGGAGGTGGCGGTGCTGCGCGAGTCGGGGGCGATCTGGTAGCGACGTCGCCGGTCCGGCTGCCGACGTTGGTGGCGCTGACGGGGCCAGTGGCCCGATGAGCGCCACCGACGTCGGTCCGGCGGGGCAGCCCTGATCCCTCAGAAACGGTAGAGCCGCTTGGGGTTCTCGTAGAGGATCTTGCGCCGCACGTCCGGGCTGAGGTCGTCCCGGTCGGCGAGCACCCGCATGGTGTGCGGGCACATGCCCTCGGGGTGGCAGTAGTCGGAGCCGATCACGAGCCAGTCGGCCCCGATGGCGTCCACGACCGCCGGCAGGGTCAGCTCGTCGGGGTCGGCCGCGAAGTAGAGCTGGCCGCCCCGCAGATACTCCTCCGGGGTCCGCCCGAGCGGGTGCACCCGGGACCCGAAGGTGGCGTAGCTGCCCTGGAGCCGGTCCATGAAGTACGGCACCCAACCAGCCCCCGTCTCCAGGAAGCAGAACGTCAGGCGGGGGAACCGGTCGAGCACCCCGCCCGTGATCAGGTGGCCCAGCGCCAGCATGCTCGGGATGCCGCCGTAGGCGTGGCCCATGACGGTGTCATCCAGGAACGCCTGGATGGGCGAGATCTGTGCGCCGATGGTGTGGATGCACACGGGCACGTCGAGTGCCTCCGCCGTCGCCCAGATCGGGTCGAGGCCCGGGTCGTCGAGGGTGGTCCCGTTGGCGTGGTGCGGTGGCAACACGACGCCGACCAGACCCAGCTCGCTCACGGCCCGTTCGAGCTCGGCCGCGGCCGACCGTGGCGACTGCATGGCCACCATGGCCACACCCTTGAGCCGGTCGGGAGCGGTCGCGCAGTACCGACCGAGATGCTCGTTGTAGGCACGCAAGGTGGCGTTCGCCACCTCCGACGACTCGACCTTCGAGGAGACGAGAAAGCAATGGCCACCGAACACGACGCAGATGTCGATGCCCATCTCGTCCATGTCCGGTAACCGCGCCGCCGCTTCGAACTCACCTCGCCGCGGTGGGCTCCATCGGGACGGATCGCGTGACCACTCGGCGTTGCGCGCTTCGAGGTTGTGCTCGCCGCCGGGCAGCAGACGACCTTCGACCTCGATGTGGGCGAAGCCCGACGGCTCGTAGACCGTCCGGGGGGCGACGTCGCGCAGCTCCGCCGGCAGCAGCGCCGGCCAGTCGAGCTGGTAGTCGTGGATGTGGGAATCGGCGTCGATGACCGGGTGCCCGTTGAGCATGTGACCCCCGTGGAGTGGAGCGCGCGTCGATGGTAGGTCGCGGTTTGCGGCCGGTGCCCTGATCCAGCGGGCCGTCGAGCCCGGCGCGATGGTCAGAGGCCCATGAAGCTACCGCCGTCGCACACGATGGTCTGACCGGTCACGAACGAGGCGCCGTCACCAGCCAGCCACACGGCGACGGGACCGATGTCGTGCTCGGGGTCGCCGATGCGACGGAGGGCGGTCCGGGAGGCGACGGCGGCGCGCAGGTCCGGATCGGCCTCGAAGGCGGTGCGGAGCGCGGGGCTCTCGGCCACCGGCGCGATGCAGTTGACGGTGATGCCGTCCGGTCCCCACTCCTTGGCCAGCGACTTGGCCAGCGCCCGCTGGGCGCCCTTGACCGCCGAGTAGACGGGCCGGGTGGCGGTGCCCTCCACGCCGGCCGGCGAGCTGAGGAAGATCAGGCGACCGCGGTCACCGGCGGCCCGCAGGTGCGGGTAGGCGGCGCGGGCGCAGAAGAACGAGCCCCATACCGCCGTCCGCGCGTTGGGCGCCCAGATCGTCTCGTCGGCATCCTCGACGCGGTGGGCACGCGTCGGCGTGTAGGCGTTGTGCACCATGATCTCCAGGCCGCCGAAGCGGCTCACCGCGTCGGCGACCGCCGCCTCCACCGAGGGGCCGAGGGTGACGTCCGTCTCGACGCACACCGCCGAGCCGCCCCGGGCGCGGATGGCCGCCGCCACCGGCTCCCCGGTGGCGGCCCGCCGGGCGGCGATGACGACGTGGGCGCCGACGGCGGCGAGCGCCCGGGCGATCCCCTCGCCCACGCCCTGCCCGGCCCCGGTGACGATGGCGGTGCGCCCGTCGAGCGCGGCGGCGGTCACGGCGCCATCCAGATCCCGCCGTCGGCGGTGAGCGTGGCGCCGGTCAGCGCCGACGCGTCCCTGGTGACCAGCCAGATCACCAGCCGGCCCAGAGCGGCCAGGTCCCCGACGGCACCGGACCCGAGCGCGGGCGGCGACAGCGAGACGGGCGGGAGGTCGGGCGTGCCCGGCGCCAGGACGGCCAGGTCCACGGCGACCACGTTGAGACCGATCCCGTCCTCGCCCCACTGGCGGGCCACCGCCTTGACCAGCAGGCGGTGGGCCTCGGCAGCCGCGGCGGTGGCCGCGAACCCCGGGGCCCCGGCCATCGCCGCCGTCGGGACGACGACCACCACCCGGCCGCCGGGCCGGGCCAGGTGGGCGTGGGCGGCGTGCAGCGACCAGAGCACGTCGCGCACGGGCGCGTCGAACGCAGCGGCGAAGGCGTCGTCGGCCAGCTCGGCCAGCGGAGCGCCGGCGCCGACGCGCGACCAGGGCCCGACGTGGACGTAGGCGTCCACGACCGGCACCGGCGACCAGGTCGCCTCCGCCTCGGAGGCGGTTCCGGCGCGGCCCCCGATCACCTCGACGCGCGCGCGGGCGGCGCGCAACGCGGTGACGATGGCGACGGCCACGGGCCCGTCGGCGTGGTCGACGGCGACGAGCGTCCCGTCCAGGCCCACCGCGCTCATGGCGCATCAGGCCGGCACGCGAACGTGGCCACGGCGTGGGCGACGGGGCCGGCGGGTACCGCGGCCGAACGCACGGTCACGTTGACCACCGACGTGCGCCCACCGACGCGGAGGGCCTCGACCTCACCGGTGAGCTCGCCCTCCGGAGCGGCCCGCAGGAACTGCACGGACAACGCCACGGTCATGGCGTCGGAGCCGGGTGGCTGGTGGGCGACGGCCATCATCCACCCGATGGCGTCGACGAACGTCACGATGGCCGGTCCGGAGATGAGGCCGCCGGGCCGGGCATCGAACTCGTGGGCCCGGCGGTGGGCCACCAACCGCGACTCCTCGAGGGCCAGCAGGGTCACCACCCGGGGGTTCGGGCGGCTGCCACCCTGCGCCTGCCGGCTGTCGAACCACGCCTGGAGCTCCGGGAGCGAGTGCGTGAGCACGGCGAGGAGTGTGGTCGGCCCCGGGCGGGTGTGCCAGTCCGGGTTGCCCGGCCCCCCACCGGCCCCTACAACTACGGGCGTGACGTACCGGAGCCTCTACCTCTACGAGGTGATCGACATCGTCGGTCAGGGTCAGTACGAGTACATGGAGCACCTCTGGAAGGACCCCGTACTCGCGATGCCGGACATGAACAATCTGGTGGGCTCCTTCTACATCTGTGGCCAGGGCGGGGGCCGCTGGCCGCAGGTCATCAACCTGTGGGACATGGGTGAGCGGGGATGGACGAGCTGGGCGGTGAACGTGGACCGGCTCAACCTGAAGCGCCGCAAGGCGTTCTACGGCGATTGGTGGGACAAGGCGGCCGAGTGGCGCACCGGCGGCTACGACCGGGTCTGCGCCGCCGCCCCCGGATCACCCACGACCGCCGACCTCGTCGCCCGCCCGCTCAAGGGCACCCTGTTCGTCAACGAGATCCTCACGGTCCGCCCGGGCGCCCAGCTCGAGTTCCTGGCCGCGGTGGCCGAACGCCGGGTGCCGCTCCTCGGCGAGTACGGCCACCGGCCCGTCGGGCTGTACGAGGTGACGAACAACCTGCGCGAGGTGGTCATGGTGTGGGCCACCGACATCGCCTCCCACGCCCGACTCCACCAGAACCGCGACACGGCGCTGGGCCTCTGCGACGAGGGCGAGCCCGACGAGCGACTGCCGGCGTGGGACCGGACCGCCGCCGACTACGTGACCGGCGGGGACACCCACATCATGACGCCCCTGCCGCGGACGATCGTCGGTCCGGACGACTGGGAGGACGCGTCGCTGGAGGACTGGCTGGGACGCCCCGGCTGACCGCCGCGCCCGGCACCCGCCGCCGGGCTGGCGCATCCAGGTGGAACAAGACCGGTCCTACGTGGCCGGGTCGAGCCATCCCCGGGTAGTCCGCCCCGACCATGGGCAAAACCCCCCTGAAGCAAAGGCCGCGCGCGGCCGATCACCATTTCGACCTCGGATCAGGATGAAGGGCGGAGGGGAATGGATTTCCAACTGTGGCAGCTGCTGACGCGCATCCGACGGGCGGTCCGACTCGGCAACCGAGGCGACGAGTCCGGCGCCAGCCTGGTGGAGTACGCGCTGCTCGTGGCGCTCATCGCCGTGGTCTGCATCGTGGCGGTGACCCTGTTGGGCGCCAACGCATCGACGAAGTTCAGCTCGGTCGGCTCAGCGCTCCAGTAGCGCGCTGATCGGGCACAGACCGGCCGGCGGGCCCGGGGGGATCGACCGGCGGGGTGCCAAGCGCCCCCGCTGGTCGTCCCCATGCTCTCTCACGGCTCTCGGGCGATGAGCTGATCGGCGCTGAGTCCGGCGAAGGGTCGGAAGTCGGGGCCGGTGCGCAGGTGATGACCACCGTCGATGTGCAACACCTCGCCGGTGATGAACCTCGACTCCGGGCCGATGAGGAACCGTACGGCGCGGGCGACGTCGTCGGGGCTGGCGATGCCACCGAGAGGCGTGTTGCGGATGTAGCTGTCGAAGACCGAGCTGTCCCTCGGGATGCCCTCCATGATCTCGGTGTCGGTGAAACCGGGCGCCACCGCGTTGAACCGCACGCCGGCGGCGCCGTAGTCGTCGGCGGCGTTGCGCATCATGTGCTCGATGCCCGCCTTGCCGACCGGGTAGGCGCCGAACACGGGATGGGTCACGCTGCCGGCAATCGACGACATCCCGACGAAGGAGCCCCCGCCGGAGGCGACGAGCCTCGGCACGCTGTGCTTGACCGTCAGCATGGTGCCGATCACGTTGAGCTCGAGCACTCTCCGGAACTCGGCCAGGTCCTGGCGGTGGTAGGGCGCCAGCGCGCCGCCGCCACCGGCGTTGGCGACCACGCCCCGCAGGGCGCCCGTCGCCTCCTCGGCCAGGGCCACGGCGGCGGCGACGTCGGCCTCGACGGTCACGTCGGCCACGATCCACTGCACCGGCGGTCCGCCCACGATGGTCTCGACGGCGTCGCGCAGGCGCGACTCGGTCCGCCCGCAGATCGTCACCGCCGCCCCGTCGGCGGCCAGGCGGGCCGCGCACGCCCGGCCGATGCCCGTGCCTCCACCGCTCACCAGCACCGACCAGCCGTCGAGGTCGCCGGCCATCACGCGACCTTGGGGAGGACCTGCTCGGCGCACAGCGTGACGCTCCGCCAGGCCTCGTCGATGGGCATGCCGCCCACGAGGGGGTGCATCGTGAACCCACGGAAGGCATCCCCGCCGGCGCGCGCCCGCTCGATGCACTCCTCGGGGGTCAGGACGGCGTAGATGCCCTCGGCCCGCAGCTCTTCGATGGTGGTCGCGTGCGAGTGGGCAGCCGAGGTCTTGTCGGAGGTCTGCCAGCCGGCGTAGGTGGTCGCCTCGTGGAGGAAGTAGCGACCGAGCTCGGCCCAGGCCTTGTCCGGGTCCTCGGCCACGTGCACGTGCATGGCGCGGGCCGGCGGCATGACGCAGTAGCCGCTGACCCCCAGGGCGGCGCACTGCTCCTCGTAGTACGCCTTGAGGTCGGGGCGGTTGCCGGGGAGGAAGAAGGGCAGGGCGAAGCGGGCCGCCCGCCGCGCCGACACCTTGTGGCTGCCGCCGATCATCAACATCGGATGGGGCTGGGTCACGGGCCGGGGCGTCACCCTCACGGTGGCGCCGCGGAACTCGAAGGGCTCCCCCGTCCACGCCTTGAGCAGGGCGTCGACCGCCTCGTCCATCAGGCGCCCCCGCCCCTCCCAGCTCTTGTCGTGGGCGGCGTACTCGGACGGCCGGTAGCCCAGACCGCCGATGACGATGAGGCGGCCGCCGCTGAGCAGGTCGAGCACGGCGATGTCCTCGGCGATCCGAACGGGATCGTGGAGCGGCACGAGCAACGCCGAGATGATCACGCGGACGGTCCTGGTCCGGCCGAAGATCGCGCCGGCGGTGATCAGCGGGGAGGGACTCCACCCGTCCTCGGCGCCGTGGTGCTCTTCCAGTGAGACCCTCGAGAACCCGTGGCGCTCGCCGTACTCGACCAGATCCAGCGTCGCCTGGTAGCGCGCGGCCATCTCGTCGGGATCGAGTCCGGGCTGGCACTGGTTGAACCGCATCATGGCGCTCACCATCACTCCATCCTCACACGCCGCGGGGCGGGCCCGCCTACCGGCCCGTCCAGCGGGGAGGCCGCTTCTCGATGAACGCGTTGAGGCCCTCGCGGTTGTCCTCGCTGCGCACCGCTTTGCGCATCCCCTCCCCCGAGCGGCGCCATCCCTCCTCGTCGGGGCCGAACGTGCAATCGGCCACGATGGCCCGCGACTCGCGCACGGCGATCGGTGCGTTGGCGAGCACGCGTTCGGCCAGCTCCACGGCGCGGTCGAGGGCGCGGCCGTCGTCGCACAGGACGTTGACCAGTCCGAATCCGTAGGCGCGCTCGGCGGTGATGGGGTCGCCGCTCAGCGCGCACTCCATGGCCACGTTGAGCGGGATCTTGCGGCCCAGGCGGAACAGCCCGCCGGCGCCGGCGACGAGGGACCGCTTGACCTCGGGGATGCCGAAGGTGGCGCTGAACGACGCGACCACCAGGTCACAGGCGAGGACGATCTCCGTGCCACCGGCCAGGGCCGGCCCGTCCACGGCCGCGATCACGGGCTTGACCCGCTCCCGCTGCGTGAACCCGGCGAACCCGCCCCGCTGGGTGTGGATGACGTTGGCCCGCCCGGCGGCCACCTCCTTGAGGTCGGCGCCCGCGCAGAACACCGGAGGCACGCCGGTGAGGATCGCCAGCCACACGTCGTCGTCCCGCTCCGCCCGGTCGACGGCGCCCTCGATGCCCTCGGCGACCGCGCCGTTGACGGCGTTGCGCGCTTCCGGCCGGTTGATGGTGATCACGGCGCAGTGGTCTTCGACCCGGTACTCGACGATGCTCACCCGGCCATCCCTAGCACAGCCACGCGGGACGACCGCAACGCCGGGGTTCATGGTCCGCAGCCGCCCGGCTAAGTTCACCCGAATGAAGCTCGGTCTCACCTTGGGGTACTGGGGAGCAGGCCCGCCGCCCGACGCCCTCGAGAAGGTGCTCGAGGCGGAGCGCCTGGGCTACGACGCCGTGTTCACGGCGGAGTCGTGGGGATCGGACGCGTTCACCCCGCTCGCGTGGTGGGGCTCGCGCACGAGCCGGATCCGCCTCGGCACGTCCATCGTCCAGATCTCGGCGCGCACGCCGGCCGCGTGTGCGATGACCGCCCTCACGCTCGACCACCTGTCCGAGGGCCGGCTCATCCTCGGGTTGGGCGTCTCCGGCCCCCAGGTCGTCGAAGGCTGGTACGGGCAGCCCTTCGGCCGGCCCCTCGCCCGCACCCGCGAGTACATCACCATCATCCGCGACATCCTCGCCCGCGAGGCTCCCGTGACCAACCCCGGGCCCCACTACCCGATGCCGTACTCCGGGCCCTACGGCCTCGACCTGGGCAAGCCCCTCCGGCCGATCACCCACCCGCGGCGCGCCGACCTGCCGATCTGGATGGGCGCCGAAGGACCAAAGAACATCGCGCTGGTGGGCGAGATCGCCGACGGGTGGCTGCCGATCTACTACTCGCCGAAGGTGTCGGCCATGTACAACGGCTGGCTGGCCGAGGGCTTCGCCAAGCGGCAGCGCAGCCGGGAGGGCTTCGAGATCGCCACCAACTGCCAGGTCGTGGTGACCGGTGACCCGAGCTCGGCGGTGCAGGCGATGAAACCGATGCTCGGCTTCTACATCGGGGGCATGGGCGCCCGGGACATGAACTTCCACAAGGACGTGTTCGGGCGCATGGGCTACGAGAAGGAGGTCCAGGAGGTCCAGGACCTGTTCTTCGAGGGCAAGCGGGACGACGCCATCGGCGCCGTCCCCGACCGGCTGGTGACCGACATCAGCCTCATCGGGCCGCTCGGCAAGATCCGCGACGATCTGGCCGAGTGGGAGGAGGCCGGCGTGACGATGCTCGTCGTCGGCGCCCGCACGCTCGACGACCTTCGCATCACCGCCGACGCCGTACTGGGCTGAGACCACAGCAAGGAGCCACCATGCCGCACCCGCTCGACGAGTACCCCATCCACCAGGCCCCGCTCTCGATGCAGTTCCCGATCACCGGCGACCGTGGCGTCTACGACCGCTGCTACTTCAACGCCCACGACCGCACCGGCTCGATCTTCCTGATCACCGGCCTCGGCGTGTACCCGAACCTCGGGGTCATCGACGCGTACGCGTCGGTCGGTCGGGGCCAACGGCTGGTGAGTGTCCACGCCTCTGATGCGCTGGGCGACGACCGCCTCAACCAGAGGGTGGGCCCGTACCGCATCGAGGTGCTCGAGCCGCTCCAGCGGATCCGCCTCGTGTGCGACGGTGACGAGCAGGGAGTCGGATTCGACCTCACGTGGGAGGGGTCGTTCCCCGCCGTGCAGGAGCCCCAGCACGTCGTGCGCACCGGCACCAAGCTGCTCCTCGACGGCTGCCGGTTCACGCAGGTCGGGACGTGGAGCGGCGTGCTCCGCGTCGAGGGCGAGACGATCGAGGTCACCCCCGATCGCTGGGTGGGCGCGCGGGACCGGTCGTGGGGCATCCGGCCGGTGGGCGAGCCCGAACCCCCCGGCCGTTGGGCGGCCGAGAACACGCGTGGGATGTGGTGGCTCTACGTCCCACTCCGGTTCGAGGAGTACGGGCTGATCGTGATCGCCCAGGAGGAGGCCGACGGCACCCGGGTGATCAACGACGCCCGCCGCGTCTTCCCGGCGGCGTCGGGTCGGGCCCCCGAGCAGCTCGGCTGGCCCGAGATCGACATCACCTACCGCTCCGGGACGCGCTACCCCGAGCGGGCGGTCATCCACATGACCGACCGCAACCGCAAGCCGATCGAGCTGGAGATCCAGACCCTGGGCGCGGTCCCGCTCGGACCGGGCACCGGCTACGGCGGGCAGGAATGGACGCACGGCAAGTGGATGGGCCGCGGGTGGGTCGAGGGGGTCGTGCACGACTGGTCGCAACCGGCGCTGGCGGGGCTCACGCCGTTCATGCTCCACGACCACGTGGCCCGGGCCAGCATCAACGGGGACGAGGGATGGGGGCTGTTCGAGCACGCCAGCATCGGCCGCCACGATCCCACCGGCTTCGCCGACTTCAACGCCATGGCGCCGTAACGCGCTCGTCGGTCAGTACGGGTTGCCCCGGCGGTCGAGGTAGTCCTCGGTCGCGACGCGGCCGGCGACGAGCCGGTGGAACTCGACGTCGTCGAGTCCGAGGATCTCCTTGAACACGTACTCGTTGTCCTGTCCCAGCGCCGGCGCGCCGCGCTCCCAGACCAACGGGATGCCCCGGAACGGATGCCCCAGGTGCTCGAACGTGCCGACGTCCCTGCTGGCGAGGGGGCGGACCCACTGGCGCGCCACGACGTGCGGGTCCGACGCGAACCCACGCTCGTCCAGGAACGGCGCGGCGGCCACGCCGGCCTGCTGTAGGCGGTGGAACGCCTCGTCGGCGGTCACCGTCATCGTCCACGCCGCGATCGCGGCGTCGAGCTCGTCGTGCGCCGCCTGCCGTCCGGACACGTCGGCGAGGCGGGCGTCGTCGTACAGAGACGGGTGTCCGAGCACGTCCGTGAGGGACCGCCACACGTCGTCATCGGCGACCGTCACCGCGACGAAGCGACCGTCGGCGCAGGGGTACACCCCCTGGGGCGCCCGCCGTCGGTCGCGGTTGCCCTGCCGCTGCGGACGTTCTCCGAGCTGCAGGTTCACGAACACGTCGCCCAGCTGGGCCAGCACGTTCTCGCTCTGGGCGAGCTCGATGACCTGGCCCCGTCCGGTGGCGGCGCGGTAGTGGAGGGCGGCGAGGACGGCGAACGTACCGGCCGGCGCGGTCACCGCGTCCATGTGCTGGGTCGAGGGCGTGTCCATCAGCCCGGTCCCCCGGTGGCCGACCAGCGACGCGAGCCCGGTGAGGCCGTCGAACTGGCCGCCGAATCCGCTGTAGTGGGCCCAGTCGCCCGTCAGGCCGGCCGGCGGCAGCCGCAGGACGATCATCCGCGGGTTGGCGGTCAGCAGCTGCGTCTCGTGGATCCCCATCTGGTGGAGCGTGGTCATCTTGAGGTTCTCGACGAACACGTCGCTCTGGGCCACCAGCCGGAAGAACAGCTTCCGCTGTTCAGGGTCCCGCACATCGAGCGTGCACGACCGCTTGCCGCGGTTGATCGAGTTGTACAGCGAGTGCCGGTTGTAGGGCCGGTCCGCCTGCCCGGGCGCGATCGGCCCGTACCCGCCGAGGAGGCTGCTCAGTACCATGTTGGGATCAGGACGCGGCGAGTACCCGCGCGTCGTGGGCGGGAACACGTGCGGGTTCTCGAGGCGGATCACCTCGGCGCCGAGGTCGGCGAGGTGCAGTGTGAGCAGCGGTCCGGACCACACCGTGGTCATGTCCAGGACGCGGAGACCGCGTAGAGGCGGCAGTGAAGGGTCGGCCGCGACCGCGGGCGCACCGGCCTGCGTTGCGGGTTCGACGGGAACGGGCGGCTCCCGCTGGTCGAGACGGGGGGCCGACCGCTGCAACTGCCACCCGCCCTCGGCGAACCGGTAGGGCGGGCCGGGAACCAGCACCGGGCCGACGACAGCGTCGGCGATGTGGACCCAGAAGCCGCGCTGGTGCAGGTGGTCGGCCGTGAGCAGCTCCGCCGGGTCGTGGACCGGTGTCACCGGCCAGCCCGCCCGCTGCGCGGCATCGGTGATCTCCTGACGGGTGTGGCTGAGGAGCCACGGGTAGAGGACCCCGTCGAGGAGCTCCTTGGTCTCCGGTCGGACGAACGCGTCCGGCTGCCGGAAGGCGGCGGTGAGCTCGGGGCTGTCGAGGACCTCGAGCATCTCGCCCAGCTGCTGGGGGGTCATCATCATCGCCACGAAGCCGTCGGCGCACGGGAGGTTCCCGAGCGGGAGGAACGTCATGTTGGCGTCGGCGATCAGCGGGCCGAGGTCCTCGCGCCCGCGGTACTCCCACCCGAGGTGCCGCGAGAGGCGGGTCGGGTTGGCGGCCAGCGCTTCCGTCGCCGCGCAGTCGACGAACGCCCCGCAGCCCGTGGCCCTCGCCCGGAGCACCGCCGCCAGACCACCTTCGGCCGCGGTGTGGCCGACCGCGCAGTCGGCGACCGACATCGGCAGGCGGACGGGACCGTGCTCATCCACCAGCAGCGACCCGGCGAAGGCCTGGGCCACCACGTTGCTCCAGGTGTAGTCCGCATACGGGCCGGTCGCGCCGAAGCCGGTGATGGCGACGATCGACACGGCCGGGTGGCGCCTGAACACGTCATCGCGGGAGACCCCCCGGTCATCGAGTGCACCGAGCCCGGGGGCTTCGATCACCAGGTCGGCGCCGTCGAGCAGCTCCCAGAGGACCGGCGCGGCCGCGGGCGTCACCTCGACCACCACGCTGCGCTTGTTGGTGTTGAGGTGGGAAAAGGTGCCCGGGTCCGACCGCATCCCGTCACCCCCGGGCGGCTCCACCTTCACCACGTCGGCTCCGAGGTCGGCGAATGCCTTCCCGCACCAGCTCGACGCCACGCCGCGGCCGAGCTCCACCACCCGGAGATCGCTCAGGGCGTGCCGCACGCCACGCCCCGGTTCTCCGACCCACGACGCCGGTCGATCGCCGGCAGATGGACTGGCCGGGCAGCCCGCGGCTCGTCGGATGCCGGCACGCCGCCAGCCTAGGGCAGGGCCGTGCCGACCCCCGGGCAGCGCGGGCGGCGGCTTCGTGTTCGACACCGGTGGCGACGGCTTCTGTGCTGCGTTCTCGACCGCCGCCGACGCGGCGGCGGCTGTCGACTCTCAGGAGCAACCGCGCGCTAGTTCGGCAGCGAGGTGAACCGCGTTCCCGCGGCCCCCGAGGAGGTGCTCTGGCAACATGGCGGCGTGGATGTCGGCGTGGTCTACCCGCAGATCGAGCTCGGTGGGGATCCGGACGCGGTCCGCCGCCTCGGCCGAGCGGTCGAAGACCTCGGCTACGACCACCTCCTGGCCTACGACCACGTGCTGGGAGCGGTGCACGAAGGGCGACTGCCGCCCCTCAACGGCCCCTATACCGAGCGCGACCCGTTCCACGATCCTCTCGTCATGTTCTCCTACCTCGCCGGCATCACGGAGCGCATCGGTTTCGTGACCGGGGTGCTGATCCTCCCGCAGCGCCAGACTGCCCTCGTGGCGCGCCAAGCCGCGGACCTGGACCTGCTTTCCGGCGGCAGGCTGCGGCTGGGGGTGGGGGTCGGTTGGAACTACGTCGAGTACGACGCGTTGGGTCAGGACTTCCACACCCGTGGTGCCCGGGAGGAGGAGCAGATCG
>Ga0306920_100004387_pt1 | contig 18070 bp, 15 predicted proteins | sample flu12Cox44000170_FD_204666 | JGI IMG/M metagenome (GOLD analysis project Ga0306920, IMG submission 204666) | Lab enrichment of tropical soil microbial communities from Luquillo Experimental Forest, Puerto Rico - flux4day.12C.oxic.44.000.170 (v2)... | ecosystem: Environmental > Terrestrial >... | reverse complement strand
TCGCCGATATTTCATCTCGCGTCTCCTGAGCCTTCTGTCCGCGCCCCTTCGGGTTCGTTTTCAGCGAAAACGATCCTTAGCGGCGATGGTTCACTCCTGGCCACGTGGGATATTTCCATAAATGAATGGTGGACTACTTCGAGGCGAAAATCGGGATCGGTGAAGCTGCCCACCGTAATCCTGTAGGTGTTAGGGAATCCAGAGGCACCTTGCTGCTCGACTACGGAACGCATGGGAGTAATCACCAGTTTCGTTCGCGGTCTTTCCTCGCCAACCTCCTTCCCCGGAGCACAGGCGGGATTGCAGCGGCTCGGGCGAGCCGATCCAAGCTTTCGGCAAGCTCCAAGACCGCTTTCCTTGCGCCAGGATCGGTCAATTGCCCAGCTACCTCCCGCGCTTCCTCGGCGCGGTCGAGCCACTCCAAGGCTTCTTTCAACATCGACAGCATTTGGTCCTCCCTCAATAGTTTGTGTCCTGCCCCCTTTCGCGCGCAAAATTATGTCTGCGTTACCTAGGCCACATCTCGGCCAAAAAGCGGAAACCGCGGGCCAAACCGTGCCCCAGAGCCCGACCGCCAGAAGCAGCGACACGATGAGCGCTGCTCCTGGGTCGAGCCTTGTGATCACATCGCGTGGCACTCCATCTGGGTGAAATCGTCCAGGATGGACGCTGGGAGAAACAGCGGAGTAGAAGGATGATGGCACTACACTGTCGTTCACGGGCCGGTCCTGTCCGCTCTTCTCTGGGCAAGCGAGTGCCGCAGACCCGTAATGCCCAATTAAATTAATCGCGTTACATCAGCGAAATCGAGCCGGATGAACCGTAAAAAAGTCGTCCTACATCGAGCCCGAGCGATGTCGGACAAGATCCTACCGCGTCGTCGATCTCGTGTTGCCCCGATTTCAAGCCCAATCACTCGGCATCCTGCGCAAGCGGGCAGCCTGGTCGTGGCTTAGGCAGATGACCTGATCCCCGATAAAGGGCAGCTCCGCTAGCGTTTCCACCATCCGCTCAGGTATTGTTGTCCGGCAACGATTTTTCGGGATATTCGCGCTGTCGTTCCGCTCGCGACACTGGTTGCGCCAAAAACGTGACATCTGCTGCAACCAGATTGATCGCATTCCCGTTTTCAAGGAACGTATAGGGTCCTATACTCGGTATTGGCGGCTGCCGAGGGTACGCAACTGTTCAGTAAACGTAGGGGTAATCTCGGCCCATCCTTGATCCGAGAGATTTTTCGACGCGCTCTGTTGCGAAGACGGCGATGAACGACAATGCCGTCGATGCCCGTTCATCCTGGCCTTATCGGTGATCCAGGACCATGGTCGCGCAACCTAGGTCGCGGCACAAACAAAGCAGGGCCGAGTGGCGGGCTTCGCTGACCTATCTCGTATTAATCAGCCTGGGGGCGAGTTTCCTCACAGCCTGTACAGGCCAGTGGCTCTACTCACCGTGGCAGTTCTCGGCGCGTCAGTCGTAGGCGTCGGTGTCGCCACCACCTTCTAGGCCGACACGCAAGCATAGGCCGCCCCCGACGACCGACACCAGTGGTGAGGTGCTGGCAAGGGCTGAGCCAGCACCGGCCATTCCAGCTCCCGCCGCGCCTCCGGGCACAGCCAGCCCCTCGCCGCCCGACGCACGGGCGAACCACTCCCCCTTGCCTCAAGAGAGCGAGCTGGTCGGGCTGGACCAACCGGAGGTAACGCGCGTGTTGGGGGCGGCAGCAGAACAATTTGAGCTACCGCCTGCGATGGTCTGGCGATACAAGAACCCACCTGCGAGCTCGACCTGTTCTTTTACCTCGACTTGCGCAGTAACCGGCTGCGGACGTCGCACTACGCGGTGAAGGGGGGACGGCGGGGATCCGGCCAGGCGACAGGATTGCTTGGAATCTCTGCGCGTCGCTCGGAGCAACTAGCGCCACTCACACGATGCCCCATCTCCTCCTCGTCGACGACGACGACCTATTCCGCGAGTCGCTCGGCCTCGATCTGGTCGACGAAGGATATGAGGTCACGAGTTTTGACAACGGCCGGGACGCACTCGCCTATCCGAAGGACGGCAGTGCCGACGTAATGCTGCTGGACTGGCGGATGCCCAACCTCACGGGGATCGACGTGCCGCGCCGAATGCGCGGCGCCGGCATCACCATTCCAGTCATCTTTCTGACTGTGCTCTCCGACGACATCTATGGGCAGGCGGCGCTCGAAGGGGGCGCCGTCGATTTCATCGACAAAGCGCGCCGCTTGCCGATTTTGTTAAAGCGGCTGCAGCTGAACTCAATTGAACAGACATACATTTCAAAAACGTCAAAAAAACGTCAGAACTGCAAACAAAGCTGCGGCGCCTCGACCAAGAGCTTGTCTCCAGAACCGAACCTGAGCACGATCCTGAGAGCGGGCGCGGACTGGAACGCTCGACGAGCCCGACAGAGAGGAACACATGGCTCACACCCGAGCTGCCGATGATTTCCAGGCCATCCGCGCCGACACGGAGACCGGCTAGCCCCCCCGTTCGGGCGGCCTGGTTGCGCCCTAAACAGACCGACTTGGTCCCCGGTAAAGGGCAGCTCCGCTAGCGTTTCCCGTTTCCCCCATCCGCTCAGGTATTGTTGTCCGACAACGATTTTTCGGGATCTCCGCAACCGACACCGACATCCTCTCAGCGCAACACTTCTGGACGGGCGGGCTGGAAACGGGGCTGGGCCCGATTGTTACGATGCGGTCGCGATCGCTCGGGCGGCGGGTTTCCGAATGCTGGTTATGAGCCGCATCCGTCATGCGGCATTGTCCCTTAACCGATCGGAGCCGGCCACAAAGAGCGGCCAAAATATCCCGAAAAATCGTTGTCGGACAACCGTAGCTGAGCGGATGGGGGAAACGCTAGCGGAACTGCCCTTTATCGGGGATCAGGTCGGCTACTTAAGCCACGACTAGGCCGCCCGCAGCGGGAGTAGGAAGACCTTCGCCGCGATCCTGGACAGCCTTTTATCGGGGGTGCAGTCGTGGTTTGTGGTGGCGACCGTTGGGCTCGCCCCCATGCTCGTCTATTGGCTCGCGCGGGTGATCGGACAGGCTCTCCGCCGCAAAGCTCCGGCTCGATCTGCTGGTAAGCCGCCAGCCGAACCGGGGGAAGGGGAGCGAGGGAAGCAGCGTGATCAAGCTCCGCCGGTCCGGCAGTAACCTTTCGGCCCGCTCGATCGCCCGGCTAATCTATCATACGCTTGGGCCGCGCCCAGAGGTGATGCGTGAGCCCGAGGGTGGGCCAGCGCGCGATGAGCCGGCGGGCGCGGCAGCTTCGCGGGTGTGACAGGGTTCGGGCGGGGCAGGAGTGTTCGGCGGTCGCCCCAACGTCGAAATAGGCGGGGTGGCGTGGGAAGGCTGATCTAGCCCGAGTTTCGGGCGCGGATCACCTTCACGTGCTGCACGGGGTCATTACGGCCAATTGGAAGAAGTCACCTTGACGGCTTCGATACGCGATGCGGTATCATCCGCTTGCAGGGAGGAACAAGACATGCGGCTACGGACCAATTTCGCGCTCGCCGTGGGTCTACTCGCGACTTTGCTATGGTCGCCGATCGTTCACGCAGAGCCCAGCGTCTATCCCACTGGCGTAACCCGCTACGATCCGGCCAAAGCGTACAACATCTTCGTCCTATTCAGCGGTGGCGATCAGAAGACCCACCTCATCGACATGGACGGCACCGAAGTGCACGTCTGGGATCACCTTGGCTTCCCAGGCGGGCTTATTGACCCCGCTCTCACTGGTGGCAAGCGGGGTCACGTAATCCTTTGGCTTTCAATGATGACCGGCAGCCAGACCGGTGCGATCCCTGGTTTGCCGCTCGGCTACAAAAACAAAGTGCTTGGGGAACTGGACTGGGATGGCTCAGTCGTTTGGCAATGGGGTGACACCGCACCCGGCGGCGGGGCGCAACAGCACCATGACTGGAGCCGCCTCCCGAATGGTAACACGCTGGTATTGTCGGCTTTGAGCCGTTCGATCCCAGGCTTCGCCCTACCGCAGCAACTCGACGATGTGATCTATGAGGTCACGCCGAAGGCGACATAGCTTGGAAATGGGCCGCCGGGGATCATCTTGACGAATTTGGCTTTACTCCCGAGGCACTGGAACTGGTCCGGAAGTCGGATCATCCGGACTACCTTCATGTCAACAATATGCGGACAGTCGGTCCAAACCACTGGTTCCGTGATGGCGATGCGCGCTTCAATCCGGAGAACATCGTGCTCAGCTCGCGGGACGCGAACTTCACGGTCATTATTGACAAGAAGACCGGGCATGTCGTCTGGCGTCTGGGACCGAGTTACACGCCGAGACCGCTCCCATCAGCTGGCTGGCCGGACGCCGCACGCCAGTTGCCGGCTGACATCGATCAGATCAGCGGCCAGCACGACGCACATATCATCCAGGAGGGCCTGCCAGGTACGGGCAACCTTCTGGTGTTCGACAATCAGGGCGAGGGAGGCTATCCTGCCGTCACGCTGAGGGTGTGGCCGGGGTCGCGCGTCCTCGAAATCGACCCAGTGAAGAACCTCGTCGTTTGGGAATATTCCGGTACGGACAATGATCGCCCGCAATGGAGCTTTTACAGTTCCTTTATCAGCAGCGCCCGTCGGTTGCCCAACGGGAATACTCTCATCGACGAAGGCATGAACGGCCGCCTATTCCAGGTTACCCAAGATGGCGAGATCGTCTGGAGTATGTGAGCCCCTATTTCGGACCAGTGCCGCTAGGCCCAGCCGGCAAGAGGCTGGTGACGAATTGGATCTACCGGGCGCAGCCGGTACCTTATGACTGGGTGCCACCCGGCACGCCTCATGGCGAGCGCGCTGTCGTTGCCCCCGACCTCACTACCTTCCGCGTGCCTGCCGAACGTTGAGAGGCAGGCGTCAACCCGCGCCGACGTGGCAGACGTGGGCCCGGCTGAGGCACGTGTTCCCGCCTTACCCTTGGAGCAATACCTACAGCAGGCGTAGGGGCGCGGCCGCTGCGGCTCGTTCCGGTGTCGCCTTCGCGAAAGTAATGCGGCTGAACGCGACGCCCCCGCACAGCAACCCAATGGCAGCTATCCAGACCTTCTGGCTGCCGCTTCGAGAATGCCTGCTGAGCGCCGAGAGCCGACATTCACCGGGCTTTCCTCAAAATGATCGCAGTGAACTCTAAGCGGTCATTCCGGCGCGCTGGCGAAGGCCATACGCCGACACCTCGATCACGGCCCGCCATGAGATAATCCGACACGTTCGCGAACGGGCGCGATCATATCGGCGTAGGGGCCGACTTCTGACCCGACTTCGACGATGGTGTCGGCTGGGACCCCGAGGCGGCGTGCTGCGGCAAGGATCGCCTCGGCGTTCGGCGCCTCGTAGAGGCAATAGGTCTTTCTCTTATCCGCGCTCAGAAACGAGAACAGCCATTGGATGCCGATCTCGTCGTTGACCGCCTTGACCGTCGCCATCGTTTTAGGATCGGTCTTCACGATCTCGGCAAAATTCCGCTCGATCAAGAACAGGGGCACCGCGGCCTCCTTTGGTCCAGCTCCGTGTTGAACCGAGAATCTGACGAAAGGCTCCCGGAGGCAAGGCCGCAGGCTCATTTCGACATCATTCGTGGTATCCTGCTGACAACCTGCTCGCAGAAGACGGGTGCACCGGCACAATGACCGCCACGCGCCGCCTCGTCGCGATCTTGGCCGCCGACATCGCCGGGTATTCGCGGCTGATGGGTGCGGACGAGGAAGGCACGCTTGCCGCGCTGAAAGCGATCCGGCGCGAGCGGTGGGACGCCAAGGTCGAAGACCATAGAGGCCGCATCGTCAAGACCACCGGCGACGGGCTGCTCGTCGAATTCGCCAGCGTCGTCGATGCGGTGCGCTGCGCCGTCGAGGTACAGCGAGGGATGGCCGAGCGCAACGCGCATGTGCCGGCGGAGAAGCGGATCGAGTTCCGCATCGGCATCAATCTGGGCGACGTGATCCTCGATGAGGGCGATATCTACGGCGACGGCGTCAACATCGCCGCCCGCCTCGAAGCTTTCGCCGAGCCAGGAGAAATCTGTGTCAGCCGGGTGGTGCGCGACCAGGTTCGCGATAGGCTCGAGGTTTCCTTCGAAGACGCAGGCGAGCAGCGGGTCAAGAACATCGCCCGGCCGGTGCATGTCTACCGCATCTCGATCGCCGGGCATGTCTCGACGTCGGCGCAGCAGAAAGGCGACGCTGGTTTCAGGATACGCCGACCGGAGGCTTTTATAGCCGCCACGGCCGACACTTTTGTCGGACGGCAGCGCGAGCTTGAGGTGCTGCGAGGCGCGTTCGAGCAGGCCTGCGCGGGGCATGGGCGCATCGTCATGCTTGCCGGCGAGCCCGGCATCGGCAAGACCCGCACCGCGCTAGAGCTGGCGGGTCATGCCGCGCAGCGGGAGGCGGCAGTGCTGTGGGGCCGCTGCCACGAAGAATCGGGAGCGCCGCCCTATTGGCCCTGGGTGCAGGTCATCCGCGCGTCCTTGCGCGACGCCGATCCCGATCTTCTCGCCGGTTTAGGCGCACAACCTGATCCGCGGTGCAGCGCGCCGATCTGGGTCCGTGCCTGCCCGAGCTGGCGCGCCATTTCCAAGCTGCCGGCAATGATGCCGACAGCGACCGAGCAATCGAATATGCGGTGCGCGCCGGCCGACGGGCGGATGCGCTGCTCGCCTTCGAGGACGCGGTACAGTTTTTTCAGACGGCCCTCGACGCTATCGAGCAGCAGACCGAGCCTGACGAGGCGGCGCGCTGCCGTGTGCTGCTTCTGCTCGGGGAAGCACAACGCAAATCCGGCGACTTCTCAAACGCGCTGGCGACCCTTGGCGAGGCTGCCAGATCCGCGGGCGGGCTGGGGTTGCCCGATGTTCTAGCGAACGCCGCACTGGCATATGAACAGGCCGCGTGGCGCTCGGGCCTTTCGCCTGATCTGCCTTCCCGCCGACTGCTGGAGGAGGCGCTGCGCGAGGTTCCCGAGGCAAAACTGGCGCTCCGCGCTCGATTGTCGGGCGCGCTCGGCAGGGCACTGCTCTATGCCAATGCCGAGACCGAGGGGAGGGCACAGGTTACAGAGGCGGTCGTGATGTCACGGCAAGTCGGCGATCCCGCCGTGCTGGCGACCAATCTTTCCTACCTTTTCGGTTTTTATTGGGGACCGGCGAGCACCGAAGACCTCCTGCATCCCGCGACCGAGATGGTTGCCGCGGCCGAGGAGGCCGGCGATCCGGAGTTGATGCTCAATGCACACGGCTACCGGCTGCCTTTGTCCCTACAGCTAGGCGATATGCAGGCGGTCGCGACCGATCTCGACGCGCTGATGAAGATGGATGCGCGGATCCGGCAGCGAACCTATTCGATTACCCTACGCGGCTATAACATCATGGTGGCGCTGATGCGGGGCGAATTTGCCGAGGCGGAGCGCCTGATCTTGGAGGTGACGGCCCTGGCACGGAACCTCGTCGTCCACGACGACCAAGTCAGCATGCAGATCTTCACGTTGCGCCGGGAGCAAGGCCGACTAGCGGGATTGCGGCCGGTTGTGTCCGCTTTTCTGCAGCAGAGTGCCGCTGCCAGTGTTTGGCGACCGGGATTGATGCTGCTCTACTTCGAGATCGGCCAACCGGAGCAGGCACGGAAAGAATACGAGCAGCTGGTGGGCGATTTCCCTGTCATGCCGCGGGATGGGCGCTGGCATTACTCGCTGGTGTATCTGAGCGAAGTTTGCGCCGCGCTTGGAGACGCCGCGCGCGCGCCGATGCTGTACAGCATGATGCTGCCTTATACCGGGCGCAATATCGTGCTAGGCCTCGCCATTGCCTGTTGCGGATCGGCGGATCGCTATCTCGGCCTGCTCTGCACTGCAATGGCGCGCTGGCCCGAGGCGAAGCAGCATTTCGAAAGGCGCTGGCGATGAACGAGCGGATCGGTGCACGCGTGCCGCTGGCGCACACCCAGCACGACTTTGCCACGATGCTGCTGGCGCGCGGCGAGGCCGGTGGGCGGGAGCGCGCTCTTTCCCTGCTGCAGGCGAGCCTGGACAGCGCGCGCAAGATCGGCATGCGGGCATTGGAGGAGCGCGCCGCCCGGCGCCTTGACGAACTGTCCGTTGCCGGTGCACACGATGATCTAACGGCGCGCGAGACCGAAGTGCTGGGTCTGATCGCCATTGGCCGCAGCAATGCCGACATCGCGACGGCGCTTTCGATCAGCCTCAACACGGTGGCAACGCATGTCCGGAACATTCTCGCCAAGACCGGCTGCGCCAACCGCACCGAGGCCGCCGCCTACCCGATACGGCAGGGCTTGGCGCCTCGCGCGTAGCCGGCTCCCGGACGGATCTCATCATTTCTGGTGAGACCACGGCACCGGCTCCTGTGAGCATGGGATCGTCGGTTCTGACGATTTATTTAATTTCGCCGCTCTGTAGGATCTGCATCCGGCAAGGCAGGAGCCGAGCCGATGCTCTCAGGGAGGCGATAATGCGTGACCAAAAGTATGTCCTATCGGATGAGTTGCTGCGCCAATTCGCGAAGCGATGTGGCGGTTACGACCGCAAAAACCGGTTCTTCCACGAGGATTTCGAGGATTTGCGGGATGCCGGCTATCTGACGATGGCCGTGCCGAAAGAACTGGGCGGGGCCGGACTCGATCTCGCCGAAGTTTGTCGCGAGCAGCGCCGGCTCGGCTATCATGCTCCGGCGACGGCGCTCGGCATCAACATGCATCTCTATTGGGTCGGGCTGGTCGCCGATCTGTGGCGCCGGGGCGACCGTTCGCTTGAATGGCTGCTGGAGGAGGCGATGGCGGGCGAGGTCTTCGCCGCCGGGCATTCCGAGCGCGGCAATGACCTGCCGGTTCTGCTTTCCACCAGCAAGGCCGAGAGGGTGGATGGCGGGTTCCGGATTTCCGGACACAAAATGTTCGGCACCTTGGCACCGGTGTGGACGCGCTATGGCTTGCACGCAACCTGGGCCGATGCCGAAGGCGGCCCAAAAATCGTGCACGCCTTCCTACCGAGGAGCCATGACGGCTGGCGCATCGTCGAGACTTGGGACACGATGGGGATGCGCGCCACCCGCAGCGACGATGTGGTGCTGGAAGGCGCCTTCGTGCCCGACAAATATGTTGCGCGGATCTTGCCGGAAGGTTTCGCCGGCGCCGATGCGTTCGTCTTGGGTATGTTCGCCTGGGCGCTGCTAGGCTATTGCAACATTTACTGTGGCATCGCTCAGCGTGCGATCGACCTCGCGCTGCCGGGGATCAAGAACAAAACCTCGCTGGGGCTGAGCCGCTCGATGGCCTACCACCCCGATATCCAGCACGCAGTGGCCGAAATGATGCTGGATTTCGACCCGATCGGCCCGCATATCGACCGGATCGCACAAGACTGGTCGAACGGGGTCGACCACGGCGGCGTCTGGCCGGCCAAGATCATCTCGGCCAAATACCATGCGGTCGAGGCCTGCTGGCGGATCGTCGACCGGGCCATGGAAGTCTCCGGCGGCGCCGGCATGTTCCGCGCCAACGAGTTGGAACGGCTGTTTCGCGACGCGAGATGCGGCCGCTTTCACCCGGCCAACACCTTCCTGGTGCACGAGCTCGTCGCCAAAACGGCGCTCGGCATCGACCTCGGCGAACAGCCGCGCTGGGGCTAATGAAAGCGCTAGATCAAAATTGGGTGACCCAGCCGTTCACGCGCAGATGACCGCTTTCCATCGGCGGCGCCGGAATCCTGGCCGTGTCAATGAATGACCAAAATGGGGCAAGAAGAGTAGTCCCCGCCCCCGAGGTCGAGCGTCGGCAGCGGGTTCAGTAAGCGGACCTTGGTCGGGACACTCGGCAAGGAGCGAGATGCGCCGATGATCGGGATAGGGGGGCACCTCGCGGTGCCACCCTATCCCGATCATCGACCCTTTCCGGTCTTTTGGCGGTCAGCGTCTTAGCTACAACTAGGTGCCCTTGTGCTAGGATTGCGGCGTTCATGGCCAGGGAGGAAGGCCGTGGGTCATCAGCAGAATGCGGGCCAGCGCAGTCTGATGCTACGGCGGCGCGACTTCATCGCCCTCCTCGGTGGCACCATTAGCTGGCCGCTTACGTCCCGCGCGCAGACGCCAAAACGCCGTCGCATCGCCTTTCTTGTCACTGGGACGCCGCTTATCGGCCAGCCCTACATTGAGACTTTCAGACAAGATCTTCGCACGCTCGGCTACAGCTGATGATCTTGCGATCGAGGCCCGTTTTACGGAAGGACACACGGAGCGCCTTCCCGACCTTGCGGCAGAATTGGTGAGAACCGCCCCAGAAGTCATTGTCACTGGGACGAACGCGGCGGTGCAGGCGGCAAAACAGGCGACGCCGACGATCCCGATCGTCATGTCGGGTTCCGGCGATCCGGTTAGTGCTGGGATCGTCGCCAGCCTCGCGCACCCGGGCGGCAACATCACCGGGCTAACCGCCTCTGACTCTTACGAGATGACGGGGAAATGGCTGGAACTGCTGAAGGAGCGCTTCCGGCTGTCGCGCGTTTTGCGATCCTGCTCAACCCCGGCAACCCTACGCACGGCCCCGTACTAAAGGTCGCGCGGCAAGCGGCCCGAACCCTGGCAGTTGAACTCCTCCCGGTCGAAGCCGGCACTGCCTCTGCGATCGACGGCGGCTTCACCACCATGATTGGTGAGCACTCGAACGCTCTGATCGTTCCGGCCGATGCTCTCTTCCTTTCGGAAAGGACCCGGATCGTCGAACTCGCGGCCAGACATCAGCTACCGACAATCTATCAGTTTCGCGAGGACGTGGCGATCGGCGGTTTGATGAGCTATGGAGCTAATCAAAGGGACATTAATCGGCGGGCGGCGGCTTATGTCGATAAGATCCTCAAAGGCGCCAAGCCGGCCGATCTCCCGATCGAGCAGCCAACAAAGTTCGAGCTCGTGGACAGCCCGGGCCCTCGGCTTCACGGTACCCCAATTGCTGCTGGCCCGCGCTGACGAGGTGATCGAGTAGCGCATTTTAGAAGGCGTCCCTCTGCGCAGGTCGAACTTCCGGTTTTCCACCCAACGGGTGTTGCGAACGGCAGGTGTGGGGCATGAAGGCCAGTTCTCGGGGCCGAGCCCGAGCGGCCGTTGTCGGTTTCGAAAGCGGTCGTTCCGCTGCCGACGAACAGGCCATCTAGACTTTTGCGTCAGGTTCTGAGCCTCGTTGAGCTCGATCGCTCCTCGAAGAATGTCGGGAGGCCCAGCCTGCGCATCGACCGTCTGCACCGGCTGGAGGCACTGTCCGGATCGCCGAGGCAATCACTGTGAAGCCGCGCCAGGAGTCCGAATGCCGGATGATCGGCCTGATGCTCTAGGCAGCGGTGAACCACCGACGCCGTGATCGCCGGTGCGTCGGGGTCAGCGTGGTTTGCCGCGGGAAAGGAGCTCGCGGATCGAGCGGCCTTTAGGACGCGAGCGCTCCGCAACAGCAATCACCAAGACATGTCTACCTTGACCGACGAGATTGCCTGCTGGTGCACCTTTGCGATCATCTCGCACCCGGACACCGGCAAGACCACCTTTGCCGAGAAATTGCTGCTGTCCGGCGGGGCGATCCAGCCGGGGGGCGAGGTCAGGACGCGCGGCGAGCGGCGGCGGACCCGCCCCGCCTGGATGGCGATCGCGCGCAGCGCGGCATCTCCTCTCTTCGACGACGAGGCCTTGAGCATTAGCACCCGGCTTTCAACTGGCTCGAGAGGAAAGTCAGGAGGACATCAAGTCGTTACGAGGGTCACGATCTAGCGATCAGCGGCAAGTGCGATCGCAGCTGCGGTGGGGTCGCGATCCCGGCCGGCTGCCACAGGTGGTAAAACGCCCATTTCGCGCTTTGGGCGAGCAGCAGGTAACTCACGGTCAGCCCTGCAATTGCCAAGAGGAAGTTGGTAGAGGGTGGAGCAAAGCCGAACCACGCGCCTAATGGCGTAAACGGCAGCGCGACCGCAATCACGACGACTGCGATTGAGGTCGCGGCGAGGAGAGGATGCGGGCGGCTCTTGAGCGGGTTGCGCCGTGTGCGAAGCACGAAGATGACCAGCACCTGGGTAGCAAGCGACTCGATGAACCAGCCGGTCTGGAACAGCGCCTGGCCGGCATCGAACACAAGCAGCAATAGGCCGAAGGTCAGAAAGTCGAACACCGAACTCACGGGCCCCAACACCACCGTGAAGTTGCGGATGAATCGCATGTCCCAATGCTCGGGCTTCTCGGTGATCTCGCTGTCGACTTCGTCCAATGGGATCGGCATCTCCGACACGGCGTAGAGCAGGTTATTGAGCAATATCTGCACCGGCAGCATCGGCAGGAACGGCAGTATCAGTGTCGCTCCGGCCATCGAGAACATGTTCCCGAAATTCGAGCTCATTGCCATCATGATGAATTTCATGATATTGCCAAAGGCGCGGCGACCTTCTGTGATCCCGCGCTCGAGCACGCCTAAATCGCGCTGGAGCAAAATGATGTCGGCTGCATCTTTGGCGACGTCGACAGCGGTATCGACAGAGATCCCCACATCGGCAGAGTGCAGCGACGGCGCATCGTTGATCCCGTCGCCGAGAAAACCGACGACATGGCCGCGGTGCCTCAACCCAAGAATGATGCGGTTCTTCTGAGCGGGTGTGACCCGGCAGAACAGGTTTGTCTGTTCCAGGTGCGCGGCGAGCGCTTCGTCGCCAAGCGCTTCGATCTCAGTGCCGGTCAGCACCCCGATGATCGGAATACCCAGCTCGGTGCAAACATGTTGGGTTACGCGCTCGTTGTCACCGCTGAGGATCTTGACGCCGACACTCTTGGCCCCAAGCGCGGCGATGGCTGCCCCCGCGCTCTCCTTTGGCGGATCGAAAAAGACAACAAAGCCGGCAAAAACCAAATCCCGTTCGTCGGCCACCGTTGCGCCCGCACCGTCCAGCTCAAGCTCGCGCCAGGCGACCCCGAGTGCGCGAAATCCGTCCGTGCTAAGCCTCTCGAAGACTTTCGCGGCGCCGGCTCGCGCGGTTTCGTCGAGCGGCTGAGGCTCGGGCTTACCGGGCTCTTCATACCGGCTGGCGAGTTTGATGATATCTTCCGGCGCGCCTTTGGTAACCAGCAGGCGGTGGCCCTCGTGTACGACGACCACCGAAACACGGCGGCGTTGAAAGTCGAACGGTACCTCGTCGCTCTTCGACCAGCCCTCGGCACGCGGTGGACCGGCTTCGAGGATCGCGGTATCGAGCGGGTTCCTCAAACCGTCCTGGAAATGGCTGTTGAGCCAAGCCAGTTCGGCCACGCGCTCGCTGTCGGCGCCCGAGAGCGCAACCTGCCGCGCGAGCCTAATCTTGGCTTCGGTGAGCGTCCCCGTCTTGTCCGTGCAAAGCAGGGTCATGCTGCCCAGATCGTGGATCGCGCCAAGCCGCTTTACGATCACCTGCGCTTTCGCCATGCGAATGGCGCCGCGTGCGAGTGTTACTGAGACGATCATAGGCAAGAGCTCGGGCGTGAGCCCCACAGCGAGAGCCACGGCGAACAGAAAGCTTTCCAGCCAGGGCCGATGGAACAGCAAATTGATCAGCAAGACGAACAATACGAGGACCTCAGTAAAGCGGACGATCAGCATGCCAAATCTGTAGGTGCCTCGATCCAAGGCGGAAGGCGGCGGCGGTCGCCGCAGCGTACTGCTGATCTGGCCGAGCTGGGTTGTCGGGCCGGTGCTGCAGACCATTAGCCGGGCGGTGCCGTTCATCACCGAGCTGCCCATAAAGGCGGCGTTGCTTGCGTCGTCGACTTCCGGGCTGTCGATGCCTTCGTCGTGCGCGTGTTTCTCCGCCGGATATGACTCGCCTGTCAGCAATGCCTCGTTGACGAAGAAATCTTTGGTTTCGAGAAGGCGCCCATCTGCCGGAACCAGATCTCCGGCGGCGAGCAGCACGACATCACCAGGGACGAGGTCCTGCCCGAGCACCGTCACTTCCTGACCGTCGCGCAGCACCTGCTCTTTGAGTGCCACCGAGAGTTTCAGATGCTCGGCCGCCTCCTCGGCGCGATATTCCTGCACGGTATCAAGTCCGGCGCTTATCAGGACAATTGTCGAAATGATGATCAGGCTCGTTAGATCCCCCGTGAGCGCAGAAATCACCGCCGCCGCCAGCAGGACGATCACGAGCGGGTTGCGGAACCGGCTGAGGAATTTGAGCGGCAATGACAGGCGCCGATGCCCCTCCAAAGTGTTGGGGCCGAATCGAAGCCTGCGCTTCGCAGCCTCTGCGGAGCTCAGACCGCTTGGACCAGCCCCAAGCTGCCGCTCGAGATCGGCGAGCGCTATCTGCCAGAACTTATGCCCGGGCTCGCTATCCGATCTCATCGGTAATCCCTCTGCTAGATCACTCAGGGCGACATCCGTTTCGGTTGCACCCGGGGTGCTCAAAACCACGATCGCGGCACTCGCTCAGCCGCCGTTCCCGTTCCAAAGTGAAAATTCAAATCAAACATCGGCGCTAAATCTCCATAGCCCGACACCACCGACGGTGCGAACTCCCTTCGCGGTTTCCTCCCTCGATGCTTTTCCGACGCCTGTCTCCGTGCATCCCATCGCACCTGCGCCTGGCAGGCATCCGAAAACCCTTAACGTTTGCGGACATTAACCGACGCAGTGTCCTCAGCTACTTAGCACCAGCGGGTAATCGGGTAAGCCGCTGGCGCCTGCCGGAGCCGCGCAGTGAGCAATAGCTGGATGCGCTTTTTGGCAAACTCGAGCAGCAAGAGAGCAATCAGGCCGCTGACCAGTGCCACGAGGATATCGTCGCCGTGCAGCGGACCGAAGTGGAACAATTTGCGCGCCGGGGGAAAGAGAATTATCCCGGTAAGGATGGCGGCGCTCGCCGCGACGACCCACCACAGGACCACATTGGGTCGCGCGAACGCGGCAAAAATAGAGGCGCCAAGCGACCGATTGACGAGGACAAGGCCGAGATTGGTCGCGACCAGCGCTGCAAAGGCTAGCGAGCGCGCATCGGATTCCGGGAGGTTCTGGCGCAGGGCCATGACGAAGAGACCGGCGACCAGGGCTAGGACAAGAAATCCCTGCAACAAGCTCCAGATTACAAAGCCGACGGTCAAGAGAGGTGTGGATGGATGGCGTGGCGGGCGACGCATTATGTCGACTTCCTCGCCCTCGGCTTCGAACACGATCGAGCACACAGGATCGATCACCATTTCGAGAAAGGCGATGTGAAGGGGCCAGAACAGCAATGGCAGCCCAGACAAAAGCGGTAGCAGTGCCAGGCCGGCGATGGGCACATGGATAGCGAGGATATAGGCCATAGCCTTGCGCAGATTGTCGTAGATCCGACGCCCAAGGCGGACAGCGGCAACGATCGAGGTAAAATCGTCATCGAGCAGGATCAGCGAAGCGGCCTCGCGCGCGACATCGGTGCCGCGGCCACCCATAGCAATACCGATATGCGCCGCTTTCAGCGAAGGCGCGTCATTGACGCCGTCTCCGGTCATGGCAACGACCTCGCCATTGGCCTTCAGCGCATTGACGATCCGCAATTTCTGCTCGGGCATCGTGCGGGCAAAGATCGTGGCCGAGCGCACGCGCTCTTTAAGATCGCCATCGCTCATGGTTTCGAGCTCGGCGCCGGTGACAATATCGCTGGACTCGAGATTGGCCTGCGCGGCGATGGCGCGTGCCGTTTGCGGATAATCACCGGTGATCATGATGACCCGGATGCCGGCGCTGCGGCACTCCTGGACTGCCGCCGGCACGGTCGGGCGCAAGGGATCTGCAAGACCGACAAGACCCAGGAACTCCAACGGAAATTCGTGCGGCCTCTCTGGACGCACAACAATGGCGGGTACGGGGGCGCACCCGACGGCGAGCATGCGCATGCCTTCTTGCGCCATTTCGTCAACAGTGCGGCGTAGCTCCGCCCGATCGCCTTCCGGCAGCTGACAAAGCTCCGCAATGGCTTCTGGCGCGCCTTTGGCGGCGACAATCAGCTCCGGGGATCCAGCCTGTTCATACACATGAGTAACGGCGAGAAGATCTGGGCACAGCCCGTATTCCCATTTGAGGGTGAGGCCGCCGTGCGGCGGGTCATCCCTCGACAGGTGTTCGGCGCCGAGAGCTTGAAACGCCTTCTCCATGGGATCGAAGGGTTCGCGCGCGCTGGCGAGAATTCCATATTCGAGGAGCGTCGCAAACCTCCCGTCGAGCGGACCTTTGTCTGCTTGGTGCCAATAATCGTTCCCGGCGCGCAGGGCGAGGATCGTCATGCGGTTCTGAGTCAGGGTGCCGGTCTTGTCGGTGCACAGCACCGTAGCCGCGCCGAGGGTCTCGATCGCCCCGACGCGCCGGGTCAGGACCCTGGCGCGCGAGATGCACCAGGCGCCCATCACCATGAAGACGGTCAGGACGAGCGGGAATTCTTCGGGCAGCATTGACATGCCAAGCGCAATGCCGCTCAACAAGGCGTCGAGCCATCCGCCGCGCCAGAGACCATAGAGCACAACAGCAAGCGCGCTCAGGCTCAGACCGACGGCGGCAAAATTGCGGACCAGGCGCCGTGTCTGCAGGCGCAGCCGTGGCGGCTCGGTGTCGATGCGGGTGATCGCAAGGCCAATCTTGCCGATCTCGCTGGCTGCGCCCGTCGCTGTGACTTCGGCCCGGCCGTACCCCCGAACGACCATGCTGCCGGAATAAACATGTGGCAAATCATCGCCCCCCGGACGTGCCAGGGGAGCTTCCGCCGAGGCAATCTTACGCACCGGGACGGCTTCGCCGGTGAGTAGCGATTCATCGCACTGCAGATCGTGCGCCGAAAGCACGGTCGCATCTGCCGGGACGCGGTCGCCTTCGGCAAGGATGACGAGGTCTCCACGGACGACTTCGGCGCCGGCAATGCGCTTCTCAACGCCGTCGCGGATCACGAGTGCACGTGGGCTGGTCGGATCGCGCAGGCTTTCGAGCACGCGCTCGGTACGGGCTTCCTGAACGACGGCGATCAGGACCGAGGTGCACGCAAAAATGCCCAGCACTACGGCCTCTTTGAAATCGCCGAGGACGAGATAGATCGCTGCTGCGCCGAGCAGCAGCGCGAACATCGGCTCGCGCACGATCTCGAGGACAATGCCGATAAAGGTGCGGCGGTCGGCTTGAGGGAGGATGTTGGGCCCCTCCGCCTTAAGACGGGCCGCGGCTTCGCCTTCGGAAAGGCCTCGGAAAAGAGGATTTTGCGAACCGCCGTCCACGCTCACTCCCGGGGGACGAGAACCGAACAGCGAGCGTGGCGCACCACCCGTGCCGCATTGGTGCCGAGCAAGTAATCCTTCATGGCCGGGCGATGCGATCCGACGACAACGAGATCGGCCTCAGTTTCCTCGGCGACCTCCAAAATCTCGGCATAGATGCTCATGCCATGCGTGACGACAATGTTGGGCTTAAGGTCGGAAGCATCGACGCGCCGGATCAGGGCGGCGATGCGGTTTTCGAGATCTGCGGCGATCAAGTCATAGCCCAGCGGCGCTGTCTTGGCTTGCAGGAGGGCCTCGACCTCGCGCACCACGCTCAGGACGTGAAGCCGGGCACCAAAGGTACGGGCAAGTTCGACAGCAGAAAGTAACGGCTTGCGGCAGAAAATTTCGTCATTGAGGTCAATGGCGAGCAGAATATTTTTGTACATTTGAACCTCGCACAGAGGGTCGTCAGGGCTAACATTACCTTGCACTCGCGGTCGCGCACATCTTCGGGGTGGCAGGCGCCAGTTTCGTTCACAGAGAAAATCTCGTGCTTAGCCCGCCTAAGGCGGAAAGCATCCTCACCCTAGCCGCATCATCACCTATCGGCTGCAGAGGGCCGCGGGCGGTCATTCTTGGGTCCGCGATCAAACCGCCGGGTTCGCTAAAGCTTATTTAGAAGACGCGGCTGATACTCTTTCGCAGTTTATCTTAGATCAGCCGCCATTGCCCATCGGGCTGCAAACAGCTGCTGAGCCTATAATGCTCTGGACCGGCAGGCGTGCGCTTAGTT
>Ga0306920_100004386_pt1 | contig 18072 bp, 14 predicted proteins | sample flu12Cox44000170_FD_204666 | JGI IMG/M metagenome (GOLD analysis project Ga0306920, IMG submission 204666) | Lab enrichment of tropical soil microbial communities from Luquillo Experimental Forest, Puerto Rico - flux4day.12C.oxic.44.000.170 (v2)... | ecosystem: Environmental > Terrestrial >... | reverse complement strand
CGCGGCAGCGGTAAGGATTTAGAGCCATACCTTTCGCAATCAGCGGGCAAATAGTCCCGTTTTTCCACGCGTTGACACGTAATGTGCCGCGTTGGATTTTCTTCTTCGCTCCGCTACGTATCGCTGATCGTGGAGGCATCGTTTCGAAAAATTCGTTACTTTGCTTTACGAACCAAACGCCAGGGTAGCTTAGTGGTAGAGCAGTCCCGAAAGCATTCGGGGTTGGTCGTTCGAGAAAATCCGATCGCTTTGCGCAGCAATTAAATGCCAGGGTAGCTCAGTGGTAGAGCAGGGGACTCATAAGCCCTTGGTCGGGAGTTCGAATCTCCCCCCTGGCAGCTTCGACATGCCCTGGGTTTACATTCTTCGAGGATCCAACGGACGGCATTACATCGGTTCCACTGTTGAGCTTAACACCCGATTTGCGCAACACTTGCGAGGTCATACGCACACACCCAAACGGCTTGGCGACGCTATCGAAATCATCGCAAGCAAGGAGGTGCCAACACTTAGAGACGCACGGAGCATTGAACGCACATTGAAGGCGAAAAAGAGTCCGCAGCTTGCGATTTATCATTTGCAGCGGCTTGCTCGGGAGAATCAGTCGGAGTAGAGCAGCCGCGAAAGCTTTCGGGGTTGATCGGGAGTTCAAATCTCCCCCCTGGCAATTTTTCAATTTATTCGGCGTTGGACGTTGGGTGTTCGGCGTTCGACGTTTTCGCGTGGACTCGCGTGAACTGCGAAATTTGATCGGGAAATTTCTCGCGCTGGGAAATTCCTATTGGCTAACGCGCTTCGTTATTCTGCGACTGCTCGGTTTTGTCTATGCAATCGCATTCTTGGTCGCGGCAAACCAACTCGTCCCTTTAATCGGCGAACATGGGTTAACTCCGGCCACGCATTTTCTAGATGCGGTTCAAACGCAACTCGGCTCGCGAAGCGCCGGCATGCTGCGAGTCCCGACGCTCTTCTGGTTCGGAAGTTCCGACGATGCATTGTCAATCTTCTCCTGGGTTGGATTCGCGCTGTCGCTCGTTGTTCTCGGCGGTTACGCGAACGCAATTCTACTCGCGGTTCTTTGGGCGATGTACATGTCGATCGTTCACATCGGCCAGATTTGGTACGGCTACGGCTGGGAAATCCAGCTGCTTGAGACGGGATTCTTATCGATTTTTCTTTGTCCACTGCACGATGGCCGGCCATTCCCTAAGTCCAGGCCACCGATTCTCGTGATCTGGCTTTTTCGCTGGCTCGGGTTTCGCATCATGTTTGGCGCCGGCCTGATTAAATTGCGGGGCGACCCCTGCTGGCGCGATCTGACGTGTCTTTACTATCACTATGAGACGCAGCCAATCCCGAACCCGATCAGTCGCTATCTGCATTTTGCCCCGCTCTGGTTCCACAAATTTGAAGTGCTTTGGAATCACTTCGTTGAGCTGATCGTGCCCTGGTTTTCTTTCGGTCCACGAACCGCGCGGCACATTGCGGGCGTGCTGCTGGTCACATTCCAGATTTTTCTCATCATCAGCGGCAATCTTTCGTTTCTCAATTATCTCACGATCATCCCATTTCTGGCGTGCTTTGATGATAGTTTTCTTGGGCGTTTTCTTCCGGAGTCGATCGTGAGATGCGCACAACGCGCGGCGCAGAATTCGCAGCCGTCGCGCGTCAACAACAGTATTGCTACTGCGTTAACGATTGTGGTGATCTGGCTCAGCATACCGACGGTGCTCAATCTCGCGTCGGGGCGGCAGCTGATGAATTACTCCTACGATCCGCTTGATCTCGTGAACACTTACGGCGCATTCGGGACAGTAGGGCGCGAACGTGACGAGATTATCTTTGAGGGAACCGATGACGCGCTGATTACTGGCGAAACCAAATGGAAAGAATACGAATTCAAAGCCAAGCCCGGTGATCCGAATCGTCGGCCGCCATTTATCGCGCCATATCAACCGCGGATTGATTGGCAAATATGGTTCGCCGCGATGTCGTCACCCGGCGAGTATCCGTGGACACTGCATTTTGTCTGGAAACTTCTGCACAATGATCGTGGGACCTTGTCCTTAATTGCGAACAATCCCTTTCCCGATGCACCGCCCCATTACATTCGGGCGCGACTTTATCGTTACCAATTTGGGCCGGTTGGCGACAAAGCGTGGTGGAAGCGCGAACCCGTCGGAGAATGGCTGCCCGTGCTCTCCGCTGATAATCCGCAATTTCGGAGGTTGCTTGAGTCCATGGATTGGCTCGATGAGTAACGTGCGGGGATCCTGCCTGAACCGAGCGAGTACAACTTAGCTTGGGCGAGATGAAATCTGCTCCGTTTGTTAGCCCGAACTTCCTGGAGCGCGTTGCTGAGCCTCAGTCACCTTCTCATCCTGATTATTTGGCCTACCGAAGAGGCGACATCACGCGCGCGGAGTTGATTCGCCGGTTGCCGTACGTTGCCATGCTCGGCGACAGCGTCTGCATGGGCATTTACATCTCGTCGCCGTGGGGCACGTTGTGGCGCGCCCATACGTCTCGCGGGAAGAATTGGTTTCTTCACCTCGAGGCTGATCCGAGCATTTGCAGTATTTCGAAGAGCCTGGAGACAATCACGCCTTTTGTCGCGATCGAATGCGCGGGCGTTGGTGCGCTCGTGGATGATGAACATGGCCATCAAAATCTTTTTCGCCGTATCCTCGGGACACAAAACTTTTCGGGGCAGGTCGGTGAGTTGGTGCGAGCACGCCGGTTTCCAGATCTGATTTTGATTTCGATCGGACACAATAATGTTGATTGGTCATGGCGCTGTCCGCCGAATGAGCTGGAGGAAGCGGATGAGCGGTTAAAACGGTTGAGTAAGGATTTCCGGCAAAATTACACGCGCGACTTACGGCGCCTGCTTGAGCGCGCGCAAACTCAGCAGCATCCCGTCGCAATAGTCGTCTTCGGATTGATCAATTTTGAGTCGTACTTCAAAGGTCGCGAGGCAGTTGAGCGTCTTCGAGAATCAGACCGAAGCCTCTATCCGTACTTGGAAACGACTTACAAGTATTTCGTGTCATTCCATCCCGCTTACCGGCGCAATTTGATTCGGCTTGCGGCGATGGCGAACCAAGAGCTGCGCGCGATGGTGGAAGAGTTGAATCGCGAACTCGTCCAGCAGACCGAACGCATTGAGTTGCGATATTCTAATGCGCTGGCGACGGCAGACCTGAGCCGCGCGGAATTACTACATCCAGTTGATGGATGGCACGCGTCCGTCGAGGGGCACAATGTTCTCGGTGATGCGGCATTGAGCGATCTAAAACCAAGCTTGCATTTCCTTGGAATCTCTCAGTAACACCGTGCTTCAGCGCGGTGTATCGCTCACGCATGTATGAAAGCCGTTTAAACGGCTTCGTGTGTTGCGCGTCGGCAGAGCACCTCGCTTAAACAAGGTGTTAATGAGATCAGAGCAACCGTAAGCTACCGCGCATTTACACATCGCCCCGTTGTTTCAAGTGCGCGATTGTTTCCCGCATCATGCGATAACCGAAATGTCCTTGTCGCACGCGTAACAGTTCCGACCCGCGCCATGTTTGGTGGATCGCCTCGATTTCTGCAGGTGGAGCAATCGAATCGAATTCCCCGCTGACGAATAAAATCCGCCTGGGATCGCACACCGGACGGCTGTGCAAAGGCGAGCTCAGATGAAAATGCCGCGCAACAAGAGCGCGCTCGACGTTTGCCTGGACAAGTTCGCGCCGAAGACGACGCGCTGCCGGGCTTTGCCAAATGGCGTGTTCAACGTTTACGATCGGCGACATTAACGCCACGAATCGAAAATCGCTTTCGACAAGTGTCAGTAGTGCGCCAATCCATCCACCGTAACTGGTGGCGAGTACGCCAAACTCGCGGCAGCCATGTCCCCGCAGCGATTCCATGATTTGCCGCAGCTCGATGACGCCCTGACGCAATCCTTCCGCGTTACGAATCAAATCCGGTGTGATAGCTAATTCGCCATTCCAGTAACCACTCGGGACACGCGAGAAATGATATGGCAAATGGACAAAACACGCATTCCAGCCGAGTTCATTGAACCTCTCTGCCCAGCGGTAATAGCCAGTCGGACTGGAAGACATCAGGGAATGCAGCAGAAACACTGTCGGCGCTCCAGTCCAACTCCGTTCATCAGTTCGGAAAAAATCCGCGCGCGCGGTATTGTTTGCTGCAAAAGCTGTTTTGATCGGGCTGAGCCATGAAAGTATTGCCATACGTGCATCGCGCTTGCCATTCACTGCTGGTTTTGAATCGGAGGCACCCTTGTTAGCGACCGCTTGCGGAGGGACATAATATTCCTGAGGCGAGAGTCGCTCGCACGCGGTTAGGTAACGCTCCATCTCTTCGCGACTGTGCCCATTCAGCGGGTGACGTCGATGAAGCCAATTGATGGATGCGCAGAGAAGCGAATCGACAGGCGTCGTTCTTACACGGCGAACTTTGGAGCGGACAGACGTGTCGGCAGTTTGCAAGGCGGCGGAATCCTGCGCCACTTCAGCGCGCTCTCGCGGCGACTTCGGCAGGTCATTCGTGGTAAGCCGAAATTTTTCGCGCAATTCAGCGCAAAGATTTTTGAAAGCGGCAGCCAGTTCGGATTCGATTCGTTCACGCGCCTGCGATTTTTGCAACTCTGGAAAACATGAAATCGGTTTTCCAAACGCGATCCACACCGGCGTGCGTCGGAACGGCAGCCACTGTTTTTTGGAATAAAAGCGATCCATACCGAGAATTACGCACGGCACGACCGGAACATCGGCAATCTGCGCCAGAGTGGCTGCGCCCGGACGGAGCGGCGCGCCTTCGAGGAGAGAGCGCGTACCATCGCGAATACCGCCCTCTGGAAAAATGCCCACGATGCGTCCGCTTTTTAGTCGTTTGATTGTCGTGCGAATTGTTTTTAGATCGGCGCGGTCCCGCTCTGCTGGGAACGCGTCAATTGAGCGCAGAAAAAAACCGAGCGCAGGCGGGCGAAAGAATTCGGCCATCGTCATCCAATCGATTTTTCGACGAACGGCCAGGCCTATCAGAAACGGATCGAAATGACTGATGTGATTCGATGCCAGCAAAAATCCACCGGCACAGTTTGCATTCTCACGCCCGAGTACGTAAATACGCGCGACACAGCCAAACAGGAACCTAACTAACAACTTACCAGCGGTATACACGGCCGTTGTCATTTTTGCGTTTCGAGTGTGTCGCGGCTTCGTCGCAATCGAAAAGCTATTTTTTCAGGCTGATTGAATTTTTGAACGTGGTATTGTGTTGTTGGTTCCAAATCAGTTGTCGGTCAGAGTCTATGAAACCGAGGAGTCCTTCCACCGGCGGTAAGGGACGCTTTCCGCAGACGGACTATTTTTTTCATTCCGGTTTTGGTCAATCGCACGGTCATTTCTGGTCTCCTGACGGAGAAGATCGATCTCGGTTCAGAAATCTTTTTAACCTAGGGCGGGAATATCGCATCGAAGCGGCGCGTGAACGAGCAAGAGAAATGGCGGCGTTTGCCGTGATTGTTCTCACCTCAGCGTGGCCGGTGGTCTATATGATTGTGACGGTTGTGAAGTTGCTCAACAAAGGCCGACCGCTGAATTGATCGTCCCGCTCGAGTCCTTAGTGTCGCGGTTTTGGCCAGAGAAATTCGGCGCGATACTCGGGCGACTGTTCAGGAGCGAAGCCGTGGCGGCTCGTGTTTTCGGTCACTACGCGGGGAACGAGAAAGTGCAGAAGATAATCTTCACCACCGGCTTTGGTGCCGCTGCCGCTCATTTTGAATCCACCAAAGGGGTGACGGCCGACGATCGCGCCCGTGCAAGAGCGATTGATGTAAACGTTGCCCGCTTCCAAGCGGGCTTTCACCCGCTCGATGTTATCGGGGCTGCGCGAGAAAAAGCCGCCGGTCAACGCGTAGTCGGTTCCATTCGCGACTTCGAGCGCTTCGTCGAGATCGCGCACTTTCAAGACGCTTAGCACTGGGCCGAAAATTTCTTCGCGCGCGATGCGCATGTTCGGTTTGACGTCGGTGAAAATTGTCGGCGGAATAAAATAGCCATGCGGCGGAACTTCCTTTGCCTGATAAGCGAGTGTGGCCTCTTTTTTCCCGATCTCGATGTATTCCAGAATGCGTCGGTACGCAGGTTCATCGATAACCGGGCCAACCATGATGCCTGGTTGCTCGGGGTTGCCGATTCGCAGACTGGCTGCGGCCGGAATCAAACGCTCCATCACGCGGTCGTAATTTTCATCAAGCAGAATCAGACGCGAGAGCGCCGAACACTTTTGTCCCTGAAAACCAAACGCGGAATAAATTGAATACATGATCGTCTCATCAAGATCTGCGTCTGCATCAACGATCATCGCGTTTTTGCCGCCCATCTCACAAATCACGCGCTTCAGTTCGCGTTGACCGGGGCGGGTGATTCCGGCCGATTCCCAAATTTTCAGTCCGACTTCGCGCGAACCGGTGAATGCGATTAAATCGACGTCCTTGTGATCGACCAAATGCGCTCCGATTACCGAGCCGTGCCCCGACAAAAAATTCAATACACCGGGCGGAACGCCTGCTTCTTCGAACACCTGCATCAGCATGGCGCCGCAGATAATCGACTGCTCGGACGGTTTCATGATCACTGCGTTCCCGGTAACAACTCCGGCTGACGCCATGCCGCAGAGAATCGCGATCGGAAAATTCCACGGAGCGATTACGAAGGCGACACCACGCGGCCAGTAATGGTGATAGCTTTCTTCGCCAGGGACCTGTTGCGTGAGTTTTGGGCGCCCCAATCGCCGCATTTGTTGCGCGTAGAAGGTGCAGAAATCGATCGCTTCGCGGATGTCGGCGTCGGCTTCCGACCATGGCTTTCCGACTTCGAAAACTTCTATTGCCGAAAGTTCGTAGCGCCTCCGCTCCAGGATGTCCGCCGCGCGCTCCAGTAACCGCGCCCGTTCCTCGACAGGCGTCCATCGCCATTTTTCGAATGCCGCACGCGCAGCTTTAACGGCACGCTCGGCTTCCTCGATCCCAGCTTCGGTTCCGTAGCCAACAATCTCGGTCGGCTCGGCTGGATTAACCGAGGGCGTCAAATTATCGGTCCAAATCTTTTCCCCTCCGATGTATAGCGGATGTTTTTCACCGAAGCGCTTTCGTACTTCGCGCAAAGCGCCCTGCATTTTGTCCTGGCTGTCTTTGTAAATGAAGCTCACAAGGGGTGCGTTCCGGAAACTATGGCCAGCTGTTGCGTGAAGTGAAGCGCCATTTTTGTCATTCGATCCACCGATCGCGGCGGGCAAGCCGGTTCCAACTGATGTGGGCTTGATCAGCTCTTTTGGATCGCGCAGCAATTCTTTCGCCGGCACATTCTCGGCAAATTTCGCCCGTAAAAATCCTTCGTTCGACGTGTTTTCGAGCAGGCGCCTAACGAGATAGGCCATGCCCGGCAGCAATTCACCAATCGGGCAATATTCCCTGACGCGATATCCCATCTCCACCAGCGCGCGCTTGATTGGGCCCGCCATACCATAAAGCAGTTGGAATTCGAACCGACCTGGATCAATACCAAGCTCATCCGCGACCGCTTGAGCGTGCGCGATGCTGCGGATGTTGTGCGACCCAAACGCAGGCGTTACCACCGACTCATTTTCAAAAAGCACGCCCGTAAGTTTTTCGAAATTCGCGTCGCTCTCCGGCTTCTGAAGAAAGACCGGAGGATTCGATCCGTTCTGACCCGATTTGGTTGTCTCGTGATCCCAATATGCGCCTTTCACCAATCGAGCCGCGAAGCGAGTGCCGCGTGCACGGCCCCATTCGATTAAATCGCGCAAGTCACTCTCTGAATCTCGCAAATAGGCCTGGATCACAATCCCGGCATGCGGCCAATCTTTGAACTCCGGCTCCGCCAAAATGGTTTTAAACAGCTCGAGCGTCGTATTTTTGAGCGCGTAACTCTCCATGTCGATGTTGATAAATGCCCCGAGCTCGCGCGCGCGACGGAGAAGCGGTCGGAGCTTGGTGCTAACATGGGCAATCGCATCCGCCGGAGCATCCGGAGTTATTTGCGAATACAGAGCAGAGATTTTGACCGACAGATTTACAACCGGGAAAAGCTCCGCGTTTTTTCCGAGCGGGTCGGCCCAGTCCCTGGTTTCGCGCGCCAGTTTCTCCAGTAAATCACCGTAAAATGCTGCGTGTTCATCCGCCTCCGCTTCGCTCACAACAGCTTCGCCCAGAACATCTACTGTGAAGCCGATCTTTTGTGCGCGTCGCTTGCGCAATGTTGCAATGACGTCACCCGCATTTCGTCCGGCAATAAACTGGCGAGCCATTTCGGAAACGTTCCACCGCAGGATTGGAGCGCTTATCCATGGAAAGAGGCGCGCCGTACGAATCCCCGCGCCAACGAGCGGGTGGAAACCATCGTTGCTATCGCTGAAATATTCTTCGAGATGCTGCATAATCTCGCTTGAACTGCGCAGTGACGGCAGAACGGCAACAAAGCGAAACAGTTGCGTCTTAAACCGCTCGTCATGCATCGAGAGCGCCATCAACCGCTGATAAAAGCCGGCCTTGCTGAAAAGTCGCTCCAGATGTTTGTCGACCAGCTCAAAAATACGCGTGCCGCGCTGCTCGACGTCGCTCTGGAGCTCTCTCATTGGCGAAGCTAGCCTCACATCCGCGTTAGGCAATTCGTTCGCAATTCAGTGGTCGCACCCGCCTCTATCGCGTTTCGAATCTGCAACGAAAAAGCGGCATGGGAACCGCAGCTAGGCCTGACTTGCGGCAGCAAAAAAAGTGCAGCCGCATACACGCTCATCTCGCGGCTTCGCTTCGAAATAGAAAATGGAACTCTTGTACGCAATTCGAGGAGCAAAATAGAGGAAGGGATTTGCCTGGCAGATTCGGAGGCCCAGGGCTCCGCTGTCAGGCAAACTCTTTGTGCTCATTGTCAGCCGGCAAAACTCGCGTAATACAGGACCGATGCGCGCCGACACGGTCCGTCACGGGTTTGCCAGTGATAACACGGCCGCGATTTGTCCCGAGGCGTGGAGAGCTTTGGAGCAAGCGAATGCCAGTTATGAGCCGTCTTATGGCGAGGATGAATGGACCGCAGAGGTGTGCGAACGCATCCGACGAATTTTCGAAGTCGATTGCGATGTTTATTTTGTGTTCACCGGCACTGCGGCGAACGCGCTCGGTCTGGCCCAGCTTTGCCAACCTTTTCACGGTGTGATCTGTCACGAGCGCGCCCACATCCAGACCGACGAAGGCGGCGCTACGGAGTTTTACACGCGCGGAGCCAAATTATTTTTGACGAAAACCAATGACGGAAAAATCGATCTAGGCCAGGCAGAAAAACTCGTCGCTGAACAGGTGGAGCTGCACGGGCACATGATGCGCGCCATCAGCATCGCACAGGCGACGGAGCTCGGAACGGTTTACACGGCGGATGAAGTCCTGGCGATTGGCGCCTTCGTGCGGGCGCACAAAATGTTGCTTCATATGGACGGCGCGCGCTTTGCCAATGCCGTCGCATCGCTTGGATGCGCGCCGAAAACGATCACTTGGAAAGCCGGCGTGGATATCCTCAGCTTTGGTGGGACGAAGAATGGCGTTGCGGCGGGCGAGCTGATTGTCTTTTTCGACAAGAAATCCTCGAGTGATTTTCAATATCGGGTGAAACAAGCTGGGCACCTCGGTTCGAAAATGCGCTTTCTCGCTGCGCCGTGGCTGGGCTTGTTGAACGGCGATGTCTGGTTGCGAAACGCGCGGCACGCGAACGAGGAGGCGACCAAGCTAGCGCAGCGCCTTCGAAATGAGGCAGGGATAGAAAACGTATTCCCGGTGGAATCGAATGCTGTGTTCGTGCATTTAGGCGAGCAACTCGTGCGCGGTCTATACGCGCGCGGTTGGCGATTTTACAAATTTGTGGAGCCTGACGTTTATCGTCTGATGTGCTCGTGGTCCACCACTGACGAGGAAATTTCAATGCTGGTTGACGATCTTGTGGCGATTAAATGATTGAACGGATCGCTGAGGGAACGATCTTACAAACGAGATGGATTTACATGAACGAGCAATGGTGTTAGGGGCAGTTTTACTCGCCGGATGCGGAACCACTCGCAACGTGGCCGTGAGTTCGTACCATGTCACACGCGACGTTGCGGTCGGTTCTTTTCGCGTTGCGACCGCACCGGTGCATTACGCTCTGCGACGCCACAGCAACGAGCCAACCATGGTCGGAACGACAGATGCAATCGAATCCGATGTGACTCAGCCGGGTCACCCTGCGACAACGACACAGGTGGCCTCGGCGCCCCAGCCCCGGCGAAAGGCTGATACAACAAGGTCTCAAAAGCCGCCCAAAACAACTCCGCCTGTCGCATACAGCGAAACGACCCAACCTCAACCAAGAACATCCTCGCCGGCGCAAGCGTCCTCGACTTCCACAACGTTTCCAACTGCTAAGGCAGTGCCAGACAAGCCCGGATACGTGTTTAGTCCATTTGATTCGAGCGGCAGATACGTTGACGTGAGCGGTTACACTCCGGGGACCAAGGTAAAAGATCCCTGGACTGACAAAATTTTTATCGTGCCGTAGGTGCTGTAGCCGTCGCTGTGGGCGAGGCGACCGCGGTGAATACCAAGATTGATGTCACGCTTCGCGCGGCGAAGCGGCTACGGCCGAGTAAATTGCCGTCAAGTGCAGCGAATGTTACCTAATCTTATGCGAATTGCGTCGAGATCGTCTGTTTATTCGCTGCTCTGCTGGCTGCTGGTTGCTGTTGCCCCACACGGCCTTGCCCAAACCTACCAGGGAAAACAGCTCGTTAGGGCAGAGCTTTTGGCCGACACAAGCGCGGTTGTTCCCGGCAAGCCGTTCACGGTCGGCTTGTTGTTGCGAATGGCTCCTGGCTGGCACACCTACTGGAGATTTTCCGGCGACGCGGGCCTGCCAACGGAACTGAAATGGAAACTGCCGCCGGGCTGGAAGATCGGCGACATCCAATGGCCAATTCCGCTGAAAACGGTCGACCCCGGCGACATCGAAACCTACGGCTACGAAAATGAAGTCCTGCTGATACAGGAAATCACGCCACCGTCGAAGCTCGACGATTCCTCAGTAAAACTTTCCACCGAAGCGAATTGGCTGGTTTGCGAAAAAATCTGCATTCCCGGCGGCGCCACATTGCAGTTGGATTTGCCTGTAGCATCAACAAACGAGCCCGCGAACACTGACGTTTTCGCGCGTTATCGGCGTTTGCTTCCTCAAAACTTCCCGGGACCAGACGTGGCGCGCGCGGATTGGAGCCGGGTTGGATCCGAACTTCGCTTGAAAATCACCAGCGAAACTTTATCGAAATATCCGGCGCTCGATTTCTTTCCGCTGCCGGAGCAGGAGACGATCGTTGGGCATCCAGCGGTTCAATCGCGGAACAACAATGAAATTGTGTTTCGCGTTCCGCTCGAGTCGGCGCCGAAGAATCTGTCGTCGATGGCAGGTCTGGTGGTATTTGCGCAGCAGCCAAACGGGGACGATCGCGCGGCGTGGCAGATCACGGGCGTACCGCTTGTTTCGGGGCCGCGGTCGACGCAGGCGCATGGAATTTTCAAGTTTCTGCTCTTTGGATTTCTCGGTGGGTTGATTTTGAATTTGATGCCGTGCGTATTGCCGGTGATCTCACTCAAGATCTTCGGCTTTGTCCAACAAGCCGGGCAGAGCCGTCAGAAAATTTTTCGCAGCGGGATTGCGTTCACCCTTGGAATTTTTGCCTGGTTCATCGCGTTGGCGGTCCTGCTGATCGCGCTTAAAGGCGCTGGGCGTGACCTCACGTGGGGTGGTTTTCAGTTCACGAATCCGTACTTCGTCCTCGTTTTGAGTGTAATTGTGCTCGTATTCGCGCTGAATCTCTTTGGCGTATTCGAAGTTTCGCTACCACAATCTGTTACGCGCAGTTTGCTTTCGACAGGCGAACGCAAGGATCTCCTCGGCTCATTTTTCCAAGGTGTGTTCGCGACCGTGCTCGCCACGCCGTGCACAGCGCCATTTCTCGGTACCGCGCTCGGCTTCGCGTTCACGCAATCAGCGGCGATCATTCTCGCGATGTTTGTTGCCGTCGCTGCCGGTATGAGCGCGCCATATCTGCTTTTGAGCGCGCAGCCTGCGTGGCTGCGTTTTTTGCCAAAGCCCGGGCCCTGGATGGTGCACGTGAAACAGTTCATGGGCTTTCTGCTGTTGGCGACACTGCTGTTTCTGCTTTACGTCCTTGGCGCACAACGCGGCTTGGAAGGAGCGATCTGGGCAAGCTGTTTCCTGCTTGTGATCAGTGTCGCGTGTTGGATGAAAGGCGCGTTTGTTGTTCCAACGGCGACAGCTATGAAGCGGATCGTCGTACTCGCGCTCATGCTCCTGCTCGTGATCGGGAGCGGTGTTTATTTTATCGGTGGCAAATTTCAATCAGCAAAAATTGCTTCCGCAGATTCGCAGATCCACGGTGACTGGCAGCCGTTCACTCCCGAGCGCTTGCAAAGCGAACTGGAACAAGGCCGCACTGTCTTTGTCGACTTCACCGCCGCGTGGTGTCTTACGTGCAAATTCAATGAAGCCAGTGTGCTCGAAGCCCAGGATGTGCGGGAGGCGTTCCAGCGCCACGGGATCGTAAAACTGAAAGCCGATTGGACCAACGGTGATCCTGTGATCACAAAATTGTTGAAGCAGTTCGGTCGCCCGGGTGTTCCGCTCTACGTGCTTTATCCCGCCAAGAACGAAGAGCCGATTGTTTTTCCAGAAGTGCTCACCAAAGGTATGATCCTGGACAAGCTCGAAACTGTAGCACGCCGTGTCGCGTCGCAATAATTAGGGTGCCGGGAATCGAGCCGCTCCACGTTGAAATTTCTCCGGCTGCCGCGATTGTTTTACTCGAAGAACTTTAAACATCTCAGCAACTCTGTTTTCTAACAACTCATATGAAGATGAAACTACTCTTAACCGCCCTTACATCATTGATCGGAACCGCAGTCTTTGCCGCGGATGTGCCATCCATTGGAAGCAACGCGCCGGATTTTTCGCTACCGGACGCGAAAGGTACGACGCATTCACTGTTGCAATACAAGGGCAAGTACGTGGTGCTTGAATGGTTTAATCCACAATGCCCATTCGTGAAAAAGCATTACGGCAGCAGCAACATGCAAAACCTGCAGAAAGAGTTTACTGACAAAGGAGTTGTCTGGCTGACCATCGATTCCAATGCGCCCGGGACCGAGGGCAATCTGACGCCTGAAGAGGCACAAAAGATCGTGGCCTCGTGGAAGACTCATGAAACCGCGTTGCTGCTGGATCCCGAGGGGAACGCAGGCCGCGCTTACGGCGCTAAGAACACGCCGAACATGGTCATCATCAATCCCGACGGGAAAATCGTTTACCATGGCGCGATTGACAGCAAAGCTACCCCGAACCCGTCTGATATCCCGAGTTCTACGAACTACGTAAAGGCGGCACTGGATCAATCGTTGGCGGGCAAGTCCGTTAGCACACCAGAGACGAAGCCATACGGTTGCTCGGTTAAATACAAATCATCCTAACGCTATACAAACAGCTGTCTCCAGCCGCAGAAGCTGTCTTTCCGATTTGGCGCTCAAGTGTCCGCCGTAACGTTCGACTCGCTTCTAAATTCCACCGCGTTTGCCAGCAGCTTGTTTCCTAGCCGCCGCCAACAGGGCCACTCCAATTGGCAGTGAAGTTCTTTTTAACAACCGGAGTTCCAGCGCCATGATCTGTGCAAAAAGACGGTGTTGAAGTGAATTTGCGGCAGAATGAAAATCGCGCCCCGTTGAAGAGCCGCCCAGCGTCCGAGCGATCACCGCCAGCGGGAACAGTAAGGTCGTCCAGTAGGTCAAGCGGCAAATGGCAAATTCATTGTCGCGCAGCAATTTCCGAATTTCGCTTTTGCTAAATCGGTGCGCAGTCATAACTGCCTCATCATGAGCGCTGTGGAGAAATCGAAAAGCTGGGACATTCAGTAGCAACAATCCTCCGGGTCTCAAGACGCGGTGTAATTCTCGTACTGCCATAGCAGGGTTCTTTACCCATTGGTGATAAAGGACACTGCAGCAAACCACTATGTCGAACGAGGCGTTAACAAACGGCAACGCGCAAATATCGGCACGATGTACGTTGTTCAGACCTCGTTGCCGGCAGAAGGAAACTGCCTCCGGTGCTAAATCGACACCGACGTTCTTTGCGGGGTTCCCCAGTTGCTTCAAAATCGAACCCGTACCGCAGCCCGCATCCAAAATTTCTTTTTCACGCCAATCAGGCAGCTCGCTCTGCAGCGTTTGAAAGATCAGCCGATGGAGTGCCTGGTACCACCAGTGTGTCTCCTCGATGCGAAACATGTCCCCATATTCTTCTGGTTGCATTGACTCAGTTATGACGGCGCCCGTCTGGTCACCCTCGGTCGCGGGAGAATGCTTCCACTGCTACTTGAAGGGGGCCGCTTTTCGCTCTGAACGATCTTCACCATTGGTTGACACTGCGGCAGGCGGTTCGCCTTTGAAACCAGCCTGCACCTTGTAGCGAACGACGTATTGCGGCGTTCCTGTATGATCAAGATAAAGGCGACCGAGATATTCGCCAACAAGCCCGAGAATCATTAGCTCAACGCCGGCAAAGAAAACAATGCTCGCGAGCACCGTCGGGATCCCCAAGGTCATATTTCGAGTGATCCAAAGTTTGTCGATCACAATCGCAATCAGCGCCACAACGCTAAAACCGGAGGCGAGTAGTCCGACGTAAACTGAAAGTCGCAGCGGCTTGATAGAAAAATTCAAAAACATGTTCAGCCAAAGCCTCACAAGTCTTCGAAACGTGTACCGTGAAGATCTGCTGGTACTGGCGCGGTGCTCCACCGGTATTTGCCCGATCTTTCGCGTCGTGCGGTAGATCAACCCGTCCGTGTAAGGGTACGGGCCATGATATTTGATAATTTCGCTGACTAGAAATCGATTCATGACTTTGAAGCTAGAAAAATAAAGGTCCTTTGGTTTCTGGAGAAGGAACGTCGCGATTCTGTCATTGAACCAGCTGCCCGCATTTCTGAACCTCGAATGTTTTTTCTCGATGTAGTGACCGTAAACGACGTCGAAATTCTTACTCTTTAATTCTTCCAACATCCGCACGATCTCTTCCGGTGGATTCTGGCCGTCATCGTCCAGAACTGCCACATACTGACCCCGAGCGTGGCTGAGACCAGCCAGGACGGCGCTGTGCTCACCGAAATTCCGACTTAGGTGTACGAAGGCCACAGTTCGCGGGAATTTTTCTGCCAATTCGGAGCAGACCATTTCGCTCTCGTCCTCCGAACCGTCATTCACCAAAATGATGTCGAAGGGCTTGGTCGCGAAAATCGTTTGGATGTGCTCAACGAGAGGTCCGATTGTGCGACTGCCGTTGTAGACGGGAATCACTAGCGATAGCTCGACAGCCTGTCGTTCGTCGGTCATAAGGTGGGGCTATAAATAACGCTTCGGACGTCCGCAAAAAAGTGCAAAAGTATAGCAAACGTGTCGCCGAGACTTGGGGTTCACTCATGCCGTTCGGGGACGAACTTTTCTCTGGTGCCAACATTCTAATAACAGGCGGCCTCGGATTCATCGGCTCTTCGCTGGCCCGGCAGCTCGCCGCGCTCCAGGAAAAGGTAACGTTAGTTGATAGTCTGATTTCGGAATATGGTGGCAACCTGTTTAACATCCCATGATTTCCGCACCGAGGCGAGCTTTGAGCTTCTGACGTCTGTGATATAAAGGCTATGGTCACACCAATTAAGAAGCGCGACTTTCTTTTCAATCTTGCCGGTCAGACAAGCCACTTCGATTCGATCGCCGAAACCTTGACCGACTTAAACATCAATGCCGTCGCACAACTGCATATCCTAAAGGCATGTGTTGCATAACAGCTGCGGGATTTTAATTTCGTTGGGACGTGGTAAAAGCACTGTTGTGGGCCGCCGGCGATCCAGAATCTGAAGGTCAACTATTCAACCCAGGGCATTGGGAACGTATCAGCATTGATGAGTTGGCGGCTTTGCTTGTGCAATTAAATAAGTACGGACGTTATAGGCTGATCCCGTCCTCTGCTGATCAAAAGGCGATCGACATTGGCGACTATTATGGCGATTTCAGCAAGACCCAGAACGTGCTTGGCTGGTCTCCTTCGGTCCTCGAAAACGGCCTTGCACTGCTGCTAGCATATTACAGGAAACATCACGCCCATTACCGGAATTCCAAAATATGCTTCTGATGAACAATGTGACGACCGAACCCGAGGAGTTGCGCCGGCGGAAATTGCAGGTAGTCGGATCGGGCTGATAAACAAGCTGTGGATCATTACGTTTACAAATGGCCCTTTGTCGCTTTAAAGGATGAACAGCCATAACAGTGAAAAACCGGCAATCCCTATTGCCCTGCCGAAATCGCAGTTCGATACTCCCTCTGGTCTGGGTCTCTGGACCATTTTATTGGTCGGATTGTCTCTCTTGGTAGTCGGAGTTTTAGTTTTCAGCAACTTCCTACTACTTGATAAAGTACTTTTGTATAAAGATGTAGGGGCCGACTCTGTAAACGATTCGTATCCGTATTTCGTTCATCTCTCGGATTACATCCGTCGTGAGGGTCTTCCTTCATGGTCTTTCTATGTCGGCATGGGCCAAAGTCTCTTTTATCTTACGGGTAGCCTAATCTGGGAGCCTGTTATATGGCTACCTAGACAAGTGATTGCTCATGCACTCGTATTCCAACATTTGTTCAAAACTCTAATAGCTGGATTGCTTTTCTTCCGATTTCTTCAACTGCGCTGTCTTACTTTGTACGCTTCGTTATTGGGTTCGCTGCTGCTCGCTTTTTCAGCCTACATGTGTGCGGGTAGCTGTTGGGTTGTCAGCGCCGATGAGATTGTGGGATTTACCTTTCAGTTGTTCGCGATGGAAGAAGCCATGTCTCGTGGCCGGTGGGTCTATATGCCGGTCGCGGTCGCTCTGATGGGTCTGGTTACTCCATTTCATTTCTACTTGAGCGCGGTATTGGTCTGCTTGTATGTTCCGGCCCGGCTCTTCGAAATACACGGTTGGCAGCAGGTGAAGTTATTCAGTGCTTGCATGCGTCTTGCCGCCGTCGCTCTCCTAGGTGTTGGGTTGGCCGCCGTGATCTGCTTTGGCAGCGCGCAATCCATGCTAAATAGTCCGCGCGGCTCGGGCACCATAGGCAACTTCAACTGGGGACCAACGCCGTCGCTATTTCAACTCGAGTCGGCCCTCTACTATGTGACAGCCGCGCTGCGACCCTTTTCAACTGATATGCTCGGAACCGGGGATGATTTTCGGGGCTGGTTAAACTATTTCGAGGCCCCGATGACCTATTGCGGACTGCTTTGTCTACTTATGGTCCCGCAAGCGTTTACCGGCGCGACTTGCCGGCAGCGAATTCTCTACGGGCTGTTCCTAACTTTTGCAGTTGTCCCAGTGATATTTCCATGGTTTCGGTATTTGTTTTGGGCCTTTAAGGGTGGCTACTTCCGAGCGTTTTCATTGTTCTCCGTTTTTGGAGTCATCACATTAAGCATGACTGCTTTCTCAAAGTATACCCAACGCAAGCCTCTTAATCTATTCGTTCTGGGTGCGAGTTTACTTCTATTATTGAGCGTTCTGTATTTGCCCAATAATGAAATACAGATGCTTATTAGTAATCGGCTCAGACTGACCGTTGCAATCTTCCTTATTCTATACGCAGCCCTCCTGATCAGCGGTCAGATCGCAAAGCGACAAAACATCATCGCACCGATCATTCTGCTCTTAGCCGCAATCGAGCTTGTCCATTTCGATCGAGCAACTGTGAATCGTCCAACTGTTACGAAGCAAGAATTGCGGGAGCGAATCGGTTTTAATGACGAGACTGTTGATGCCATCCGAGATATACGAGCCAACGATAGCTCCTTCTTCCGAATCACCAAAACCTGGTTCTCGGGACCTGCCAACCGTCCTAGTTATAACGACGCGATGATG
>Ga0306920_100004384_pt1 | contig 18073 bp, 26 predicted proteins | sample flu12Cox44000170_FD_204666 | JGI IMG/M metagenome (GOLD analysis project Ga0306920, IMG submission 204666) | Lab enrichment of tropical soil microbial communities from Luquillo Experimental Forest, Puerto Rico - flux4day.12C.oxic.44.000.170 (v2)... | ecosystem: Environmental > Terrestrial >... | reverse complement strand
AGTCCATTCTAGAGTCCTTGCCGCTTGCTAACGAAAACATGCTGGATCACGAGTACATTCCTGTCGGCCCGCTGATGCCGTTACGTCTGCTACTGGGAAGCGCTCCGGCCAAGCAGTAACTCAGTAGTCCGTGCGATTGCAGGCTGCCGTGAGCGGCCTGCCTGCAGCTTCAATGGCACATTCAAGCAAGAGTGCAAAGCGCGCCCGGTGAGACTACGGTCGAGCACGAATGCGTCTCAAGACAGGATGGTAAAGCGACATGAGGAGCGAGAGACAAATTAATGACGGAGTAACCTCGGAAAGCGCGTTGGCCGGTAAGCGCTGGCGAGTGCCAGTTGTGTTGATCCGCTTGAGCGCCGTTCTCTTTGGCGGATTACTGATTGGCCATATGTCGGCATATCCATGGACATCAGCGCATGTCGCGCGCCAAGTGAATCTTGTAGACCAAATGAGAAACATCCCATTTGAGTTCATGGGAGAACACTCGACGTACTGGAATCTCTACTTCGGATGGGGCCTTTTAGTGGGCGTTCTTCTGTTCACCTTGGCCATCACCCTCTGGCTCCTAGCCCGTCTGGTCTACTTTGACGCACGTGGCGTGGGAGCTATTTCTGGCATTTTCTCTGCCGCGAGTGCGGTGGGTGCTTATCTCTCAATTCACTACTTTTACGTGCCGCCGTTTCTATTCTTCTTGGTGATCGCTGCCCTAATGGCGACTGCGGCGGTGCAACTACTCAGACGCCCGGAGCGGATCATCGGGAGCAGTCAATGCTTGACGTGATTTTGAAACGATTCGAGAAACCCGACGAAGTTCGGACGTTCGAAAAAGGCAAGTTCGAAATAGTCCACCTCGGTGGAATGACGATTGGCCGTGCGACCTACTCACCGGGTTGGAAATGGTCGCAACATGTTGGTCCAAACGTTGGGAAAAACCACTGCGACATCGAACATGTGGGATTGGTCGTTTCGGGATGCGCCACGGCCGCGATCGAGGGCCGCGAAGTGATCGAAATGAAAGCGGGCGACCTGTTTTACGTCCCAGCCGGCCCGCCTGGACACGACAGTTGGGTAGTCGGAGACGAGCCGTATGTGTCTTTGCATTTTCTGGGTGCCAGCGCGTACGCGACCCAGAAGCGCTAGACGCCATAGATTGTCCGATGAATGGCCTACAAGCGGCGCGGCTACGCGGACGAAGGACCGGTCATGGCGACCCGAAGCGCAGCTAGGTCTTCGTCGGTTGACCAGCCCAAAAACTGCCGCTCACGCCTGGTGCCGCTGCTCTCGGGGTACGAGAACATCGAATACGCGACTGCGACGCGCTATTCAGCGTCTCGCTCGGGCGTTCTTAACAAGGGGAGTGGATAATGCTTCAGCACCTAGTACTTCAACTGGCAGCCGCATCCGTTCTGGTCGCTGCGGCCCCCGGCGCGCCACCGGCAACACCCATCACTAAGATCCTGGCGATCGGCACGTTTGCGCCGGGCACGGATATGCAGCTAGTACAGCGCACTCTAGCTGCCGAGGTACGTGCGACTGCCGAGCTCTATCTCGAAGGCAAGATCGACCAGTGGTATTCGCTCGAGAACCGCCCGGGGGTGGTGTTCATCCTGAATGTCACCGACATCGGTGCGGCACAGGCCATGCTGGAAGCGCTACCCCTGGGCAAGGCGCACCTGATGACCTTCGAATTCTACCCGATCGGGCCGTTGAACCCGCTGCGCCAGTTATTAAAATCGCCAGAGGCCCACTAGCTCCGGGATACATGGCTTCAGCTGAGTAAGCAAGCTCGGCTGCGCCGTCCTGGCCGACCAGATCAGCACGGCGCTGGGAACGGAGCGAGTAGGGTCACCGCGAATATTGATTGATGACAACAGCGTTAGTGGATTCCCCTTATGTACGCGGGTGCTGCCTGTGTCCGAGTCCCCGCCGTGGACAGAGACCAGCGTCGATCTGCGACCATCGTCAAATGATGAAGGTGGCGAACGGCAGCTTTGTGGAAATTCGAGGCGACTGTCCCAAGGGCCGGAAGTGGGCCGCAACCGGTCATCCGCCGCGACACACAGCATCAGACTCTTCGGTTCGCTTGGGTGGCGGAACGAACACGATCCGCAGCGTTTGCGGTTCCTCGCGAGCCTCCTGAGTAAGTTCCGTGCGCGCCAGCTTCGGCACGTGACACTCGAGAGCGCGCAGGAGCAGCTCTGCCGCTCGCGCTGGGTCCTTCGCCGCGGTGGCGTCCAACCACGTCTGGAGCTTTTGGACATTCGCCTCGGCAAAGTCTGCGATGGCCGCACGAACGTCAGCGGCGACCTTATTCGGCGTTCCCTTTAAGCGCCCGCCTGTCTTATGCCTCACTATTTCCACCTATTTTAGAGACCCTCTCGGATCGCTGAGCAAGGCTGGGCGCATTGCGTATTGCGCGCAGATGCCACTGCACGAATCCGGGGCAGCGGAACGGCGCAGAGGGCGCAGCATCCGTCGCGTACTTCAGGCAAGACCCCAGGCCATGGCCGTTGGTGCCAGCTTTGAAGTGCTGGCAGTCCGAGCAAATAACTTCGCTAGCAAACTCGGCCGAGACTGCATTCCGAGGAAGTCCGCTGGATGAAGTCCCCGAAGTCCCCAAAGTCCCCCCATCCTCACCATTCGGGGGACGTTGGGGACGTGGGGGACTTGGTGCTGGCGACTTTCTCCGGGTAATAGCGATGACCTTCTGGCCGTGGCTCTTGCGACTGCGAGATATCTCGATACCCAGCGTCCGCAGCGCGGGTGCCGCGCGGCGCAACGCATCCGCGAATCCCTTAGGGGATCGCGATTCGCACATCTGCGGCCTCGGCAGGTTCTCGAACAACCACTTCACCCCGTGCTCGCCTTCCCGCTCGGGATGACCATCGAGCCAGTCAATGAGTGAGCTGGCGACGGGGCTCGCGTCGATGGTTCTCCCGACTGCCTCGGCCCTGGCGTCCTCGTAAACCCCTAGAAACCACTCGGCCGACTGGCCCATCGTCACGGCCACGGCGCATCCGAGTCGCGCGTACTCGATGAGCCTAGGACAACGGTCGCGCGGGATCTCGATACTAGGAAGTTTTGCCAGCGCCGCCGCGAACAGGTCGAGGAGCCCTCCGAGAATGCGGCCATGTACGGCATCGAACGCGCGCTCTATGTCGCCTCGCTCGCGGCGGTCCTCGATTGGAGGAAGCTCAAGAGATATCGTGCGATCCTCAAGGTCCTGGGCAGTGATGCTTGCCCCGATCCCATTGATCGAAAGGGGCCCGCTTCGCCCGGATCGTGGCCTCCTCGTGGTTCGTGTAAAGGCGCCGGGTCGCGTGAGTTGCGCCGGTCGCGATCCTGCAAAGCGTATCCTGCAGGTCCGCCGATAAGTGGCTCACGTTGTCGTAGGCAAGCAGCCAGTTGACGCCGGCACCGACGAACACGTCCTCGTTGTTCTTCGGCGCCGAGCGCAGTTCCGTGGTGCTCGGATCAATGACGCTCCTCAGGATGGTCTGCGTAAGCGACTTCGCGGCCCCTGCTCGCCGCGTGAGAGCAAACCATTTTTTCCTCTTGCCATTTGGCTTGAGGTAGAGCGTGTCGGAGGGGTTTGCCATCGGCGGAGATTTGGACTAGGCCAGCTATGCTCGCAGCCTCTGAGGATGATCCGCCGGCACCCCCCTTGGCTCTCGACTCTCGAGGATCTCCACCAAGTGTTCACGCTCTCGACCCTCAAGGATTGCAGCCAGGTGTTCTCCCCAGAGTTCAAGTGCTGCGCGCTTCTCGCGTAGGTAGTCGTGGCGGTCATAGACCTCGGCGATGTCGCCCGCGGAGTGGTTCAGTACCTTCTCAACGTGCAACCGCGGGACCTTCAGCTTCGTCATGAAACTGGCCGCAGTGCGCCGCAAATCGTGCGGAGTGAAACGCTCTTTAAGCCCGAAATGCTTGGCGTTTGCGCGCGCGGCTCGCGACAGGACGCCTTCGCTATATGGATCATCACTGCGCTTGTCAGCCCTTGCTGGCAGGACATATGTCCCATCACCGGTGAGCGTCTTCAGCTTCGAGAGCAGCTCGAGCGCGAGAGCGGAGAGCGGCACCTGATGCGACTCGGGATTCTCCCTGCGGGTGTGGGAGGACTTCAGCAGCTCGACAGGGATCGTCCAGGTCTTTCCATCCAGGTCGAAGTGATCCCAACGAGCTTGCGTTATCTCTCCCCTGCGCTGCGCCGTTGCCAAGAGGAGCTTTAGAGCCAGCCGCGTCGGCTCCGCCATGTCGGCGGTCGAAAGCTTCGTCCAAAACGTCCGCACCTCGGCAGCAGTCAGTACCCGGGCGCGCCGTTTCTCGGTCGAGATGGGGCGGGGGACACCGTACATCGGGCTCATCGCGATAATCTCCCGAGCCACGGCCCAATTCCACATTTGCACGAGGAGCGCGTGCACACGATTGGCGGTGATCGGAGCACCGCGATCTACGATCCCATCGAGGAGCGCAACCAGATCGCGCCGCGTAACATCGCGGGCCTTCTTGTGGCCGAGTTCGGAGATCAGAGTGCGGACGTTCTTACGTTTATCCTTGCGCTTACCACGCGGCTTGTTCGGGTCAAAGTAGCCGAGCAGCGCGGCTGCCTGATCGGGGCATTTCCTTGTTTTCGTGCTAGCCTTGCCTTCCCGTACCCATCGCCTTGATCGCTCGTCCCATTCCTCGCCCCGCAGTTGCCGATGAACGAACTCCTCCACAATGTTCGCAACGGAGTCGGCGCCAGCGCGCTCGAGCCGCATGCGCTCCGCCTCGGCCTGGCGGCGCTGTTGCTCTTCGATAGGATCGATGTGCTTTGCGAGCAGCTTGAGCGCTTCATCATGCGCATCGGCTGCATCGGCGAGCGACAGGCCGGCATCTCCGAAGGCGCCCAGGGGCATAAAGACTCGGGTGCCGTCGGGCCTTGTGTAACGCACCGAGAAGGCCGCTGTGCCGTTGCCGTACACAGTGACCATCAGACTACCTTTGCGGCCCGCTCCCCGATCTACGGTCCTGCGAAAGCGCCTCTTGCCGCGATTCTTGGCGATCTCGGTGCGCAGCCAAGTGTCCGTGACTTTCACGGGGTACCTCGGGGGTACCTCCAGGGGTACCGCGAATCTTGTTCCTTGCTGTTCCGGCTCGTACCGGAGGTTTCAGTGGAAAAATGCCTATGAATGTGGCAAATTTCGCAGCTAGCATGGCACATACGCTAGGATTATACGGGAATGCTGCGGAACGAAACACTAGCATGGCATGCAAGAGGTCGGCGGTTCGATCCCGCCTGGCTCCACCAATTTAATCAGGGAGTTGTGCGCACAGCCTCGATCGCACTTCGGGCTCGGTCCCCATCGTCTAGAGGCCCAGGACATCGCCCTTTCACGGCGGTAACAGGGGTTCGAATCCCCTTGGGGACGCCACTCTAATCAGATACTTAGAAACGTAGAGCGCTTCTGTTCATCTTCGTGGGGAACGCATGGGGAAAACCCCATGCCGGGAGACCACTGAAATCGGTCGTTTTGCTTTCGCCGGGCTAACCGCTGACTTTGCTTTTTCCACGGCTCGGACCTCGGCCCGAATCCAGCCCGGTACTGCTGCAATGACACCCGCTGACCTCATCGCGGGCCTTCGTGCTGCCGGCGATCCGCTGCATCTCCTCGCCCGGCATGCGCTCGCCGCCTGGTATACCGAAGTTGAGAGGCTGCACGCACGCGCGCTGCAGCTCGGGAAGGACTCCGCACGCGGCCCGAGCCATGTTGCCGGCTTTGTGCATGTGCTGCATGCCGTGGAGGGAAACCTGCGGAGCTGGAGTGGGAAACCGGTGAGGCTCACTGGCATGCCGCTCGCCGAGCGCTTCCGCTGGACCGAGCCGAGCCAGAAACCCGTCGCGTTACCTGATCGCTAAAAACGATCCGCGGTTCGCTTTTGCGCCGCCCGCCGATGGGGCGGCGTTCCTTTCTGGAGAGCCTGCGCGGTTCGCGGAGCTCTCCAGACCAAACTTACCTCTGTAGTACAGCTGCCCGTGTGTGGTTTCGCAGTCCAAGTCGAGCGTAGCCACTGTGTTGGTGGACGGGTCGAACTTCTTACCGTCCGGGTCGGTGAATTCGGCGCTTTGTAGCAAGGCTGCCTCTGTGAGCCCGGGCTCGATCGACTCGACCTGCAGCTCGTAACCCGAGATGCCGTGGGAATTGAGACTGAACTGGCAACTAGTCCAGGGGAACGTATCGCGATTCTCCACCCGGAAAATGTGCAGCGTGCGGTTGTAGCCAATAAATGCGGAAAGACTCCGCTCCAGCTGATACGGTCGAGCGATCGCCGTTTCCGGAGAAGTACTGGACGCTACAGTGCCGGTGGCCTCGTCATCTCCCGAGCCGGAATGCCATGCCAGGCCAACCACGCAGATAAAGGCGATGCTGAGACCCCCCACGATTTCGATGGGCAAATGTGATTTCTTGCTGGGACGACCGCAGTGCGGGCAGGACGGCGCTGACGTAGAGACTTCCTTGCAGCAGTCAGGGCATTTACGCAAGCTCACGGCACACCCTCGGCAGAGCAGTGCCACGATTGCAGCGTGAAACTCGAGAGTGCTCCGCGAGCCGAGTCACACACCAAACTCGTGACTCGCGGCAATCCCTTCCAATTGTGATCGCGATACTCCCAGGAAAACGCATACCGATTAAGTCAGCTCGTTATGACCGTGTTCGTGCACGAGAGCGTCATACAGTCCGCGCGCGTCGCGGGCGAGGATTCCGCTAACGAGCCCGCAACGTTCCCGTCGTGGGTCCAAGCCCGATTCTCCGTCGCGTGGAGTGCAGCCTACTGACATATTCGCACGCACTCGAAACGACGTGACACGGCTCACGGTCATCCACAGACATCAGGAGTCTGATGGATGGCGCAGCGCCATTCATGGAGGACAAAAACGTGCTAATGCTTGCGTTGCGTATCGCGATAGCCTGGACGGCCTTCTCGTTGCTGTGCCTCGCCCTCTGGGTGCTATTCCTTGAGAGCGGACGATTCTCTGAAAACGCCAGGAGTGGGAAATTTCACAGAAAGACAGCCGCTGGCTTCGGGCGTAGCTCCAGTTTCCGGTACCCCTAAGGGCCTGAGCGGACATCGACGGGATTTACCGCACGCGCGGCTCCGGCCCGTAGTCGTAGACGCGCAGGACGCAGCACCGCCGCGGATCAGGCAGCGCGCTTCCCGTACCGCCCGGGCGTTCCCCGTGCGTAGGCGAATAATTGTCTCGTCCAAGCGGGTGTGAGTGGCGATCGACAACCTGATCAAGCCGGCACAGCGACAGCGGCATTGAAACGGAAAAGCCGCGCCAGGGCGGGTCGGTCAGCTCGCAAGCCTCGCCGCTAGATCGCAGCGCTCTTGGCTGTCGAGTTCCCAATACTCTTGGCATACCACGCAGTACCCCTCTACTGGTCGACCGCGCCGGAGCAGCGTAGTTAGTGCCAGGTGCGAATACCACTGGGCTTGTTCATGCCCGCATCTGGGACACGTGGACACGAATGGAATGCGTGTCCCATCAGCCACGGCTACCTGAGTCATGGTCGCCCCTCTGGACTGGCGCTACCCGAACCCGCCAAGCTGGGCACTGCCGCCGGCGCTTCTCTACGAGAGCTCGAAATGACGCCGGTGAGTTCGGGCTCCGCTATCGTCGACCGCGGTTTTACGCCTTACGCAGAACGCATACGCTCTCGGCGCAACCGGTAGATCAGCAGACCGGCAATACCGGGGACAAACAGCCCGAGATAGTCCGGTTCAGGGACGGAGTTGATCGCTCCGAAAAGACCGTCCTTCAGGTTGTTCACGCCGGCAGTGAAGTACAGCGTGTTGTTATTACCCGTGACGCCATTTCCGAAGTCCAGTGCCCAGAGACCGACTGGGGAAGTGGAACCGGTGTTTATCGTGATCGAGCCGTCCAGGTGGTTGTGATTGCTCAGATTAAACGCGTCGATCGTGCTGTTGAAGAGATTCCCGACGAGAAGGTCGCCGCCTAATGACCCGAAACCCATTGGGGCGAGCGTCAAGCCCCACGGTGCATTGAGCGGGCCTCCCGTTGCGATCCTTTGAATGAAGTTGCCTGCGGCATCGTATTCGTCGACGTATCCTCCCGCGAGGGGCGCGCCCATACTCGTTGCTGCGGCATACGTCACGAAAAGATTCCCGCCGAGGTTCTGGATATTGTAGGGCCTGAAGCCGGCAACAGGGTTGGGATCCACGAACTTGCCAGCGAATGTGGTGTTGGTGACGTCGCCGAATGAGCCGCTAAATACCCGGATACTGCCGGTGGCATCCGCAGCGTACAGGTAGTTGGTCCCGCCCACGCTATCAAGAGTCAAGCCAGTGAGGACTCCGTGCGGCACTGAAGCGACAATTTCCGCGTTTAGCAGTCCCCCGTTGGAGCCCGGATTCCAGCCCTCGATCGTCCCCTGCAGAGTGGCGAACAGGAAGATCGCCCGCACCGTCGTCCCCGAAGGAGCGGGGATCATGAAGTCGCTGGCTGTCGAGTTGAACACCTGACCCGTCGGGCCTGTCGGTGGCCCGGCGCCCGTCGGAGTGTCCACGGTCAGGTTAACTTTGATGGGGACCGCCAGTGGATCGTAGAGGGTGCTGGTGTTGGAACCTTGGTTCGAAACCCAGATCGGGGTTTTCGCGCCGAAGGACATTCCCCACGGATTCTTCAGGTCCGGATCCGTCTGCGGCGCGAGGCTCGGAATATCCGAGACGAGATCAGTCTGGACGAAGTCGGCGCGACTGACCGCTGGGGTCAATCCGCAGGTCAACAGCAGCGCAGGAAAGGCCAGCAACGTGAGGTTTTTCATGTCGGGTTCCTCCGTCCGCCCTGAAGTAACCGACTCGATGGCCGTGCACCTCATCGTAGTCCTGCACTGAGAAGCCGGTCCACGAGGGCGAGTGCAATGTTTGTTCCCGCCGGGAAACTTTCAGGATCAGCCGCAGTTGTCGCGACTTCGGTCAAGTCAGTGGCACGTGCTGCTGTGGCGACGGTCCCGTCGTGTAGGGCCTGAGCTGCTCTGACGTCCTGGCTGTCCTGATGCCAGGACTTGATCGAGAACCCTTCACGTTCCCCAAAACCCTCGATCTCGGAGCGCTGTGCCTTCCAGTCCCAAGCCGCTGCGCCCCTGGCCCTGGGTGCTGACTCTCAAGTATCCGACTGCTGGTTGCATCGTGAGGCCCTCCCCGTGGATGGCATCACGATATGCCCGCTCACGGCCCCGTGCGGTTTCGACAAGTCAGCCGCCCACCGCAGCCACGCCCTGCGCTCACGCGCCATCGGGAAGCGCTCGAGAATCGCGCGCCGCAGGGTGATCTCGGGACCGCGGATCTGTGCCTGCCTGTCCATGCGCGCCAGAGTCGTACAGTCCGTAATCGGCGTCACTACTTAGAATCTGGCGCGATGCTCGAGAAATGTCATAGGGCAAGCGGATACGCCATGGCTCATCAAAAACAGTACCACTGTTAAATCGGCCTCTTTCGCGAGAGCGTAGGATTAAGCTACAAGCACGCAAGAAATTGCGCCGACGCGGCGCAGAGAACTATAAGTGCGCAAACAACTGACCGGGGCTCTCCGCTCAGCGTCGCACAGCCGATAAGCGACGACCACCAAATATGGCTGAAGAGTATCAGCTGTCCTTTACGCTGCAGCAGATTAACGCATTGATAAAGGCCCTTGAGGAGTGCGGCGTCGTTTCGGGATCTCCTCGGACCGAGCTTGAGCACTTCCATGGTGCTCAGCTCGTCACCGCAGCGAAGTCGGCTTACGAAGTGCTTAAGGCGAAAAGGCAGCGCATCGAGCGCTTGAAGTAAACGCAGCTGCAGCTCCAGGAGGGAGCACATGACAACAACAACGAACCGATTCCCGTCCGCAGGCAGGTCGAGGACGCGCGGGGCCGACAATCCACCGGTCTGGAATCGACCCAAGACCACGTTCGTATCGACATGTCCGAACTGTGGCCACGGCAGGCTTCAGCACGGATATACCCGCCGGACCCTGGTCAAGCTGCTAAGCACGCGCCGTAAGATCGACGCGTACTGCAACCTCTGCAATGTGTGTTGGCCGATCAGCGAAAACGAACGACGCATGATCTCACAACAATAGCGATCGTTGACAAATGCACATACAGCCCGGGCGGGGCTGTCTGTACTGGATTTACGAACCATCGCAGGCTCCCTGCGCTCGGCCAGTGGCTGAGCCCTTCATACTGCGCGAGCGCTGGTTTGATGTCTCTCGGTGAGTTTGAGGCGTTCTTGCACGACTATCCCAGACCACTCGAGGCGCGCCCGCCGCTTACTCAGAAAGCGAAGTTTCGCGAGTGGGTCGATCCGAGCATAGGAGCCTGGCCGGGGAACGCCGTTGGGAAATCCTGGAAGCGGGGCGGATGCCTCGGGTACCAGCTCCGGCTCGATTTAGTGCTCAAGGTGTCGGCGCAGGAGCGGAAGAGTTGCCCGTGGTGTGATTGACGCTGATGGCGCGCAACCTGGAGTTCAGGTGTGAGCGGCCATCACCAGAATTACACTCGTCAGAACGACGACAAAAATGCTTCCGACAAGAACGCCGAGCAAGAATGGCGTCCAGAAACTCAACCCGATAAACGATTCTGTCGCTTCACGCACTGCGCGAACTCGCCGCCGAAGTAACCACGAACGTATGCTTCACGAGTGCGGCATGCTGTCGGTGAATCGGCGGTCCGCGCGTAGGTGGCTGCCGACGTCCTTAACAGTTGCGTAGCGTCCCAGGCCCTATACAGCGCCGCGTATGGCTTAGGACTCAATGGACGCGCACCCGGGCCGCCCCCACGATTCGCGGTATGGGGGTCCTGCCGCACGTCAAGGAACTGAACGACGCGCTCGGCTGCTTCCTCGTACAGATCACCTGCAAGTGCGGCGCCCGGCGAATAGCTGAGCCCGAAGCGCTGGCATACCTCTGCGGATCGTCCGCGACACTCGAGGCGGTAGGGAAGCGGATGCGCTGCTCGATGCACTCTGTGACACATCAGCGAGCGCGATGCCGATGGCTCCGCGCGCGGGCCAAACTGTCGCAGGAGTCTACTGACCCACATCGTTTTGACTATGATGGAGATACCGAGGAGCCTGTGGTGCAAAGCTGCGGTCGGAGAGTTGAGCCATGGCCAGTTACGAAGGTGGATGTCTGTGCGGGAAGGTTAGGTTCCGCGTTGCCGCAGCGGCCATTGACACCGGTTACTGCCACTGCCGCATGTGCCAGCGCAACACCGGGGCGCCGGTCGTCGCGTGGACGACATTTCCTGCTGCGAGTTTTTCCTGGACGGCAGGCTCACCCGCCACATACGTGTCCTCCCCCAAGGTACAGCGGCAGTTCTGCGTAGAATGCGGAAGCTATATGGTCTTCCGGAATGAGGACTCCACCGAGGTGAGCGTCAACACGGCCTCACTGGACGACCCCGCCCCGTTTCCGCCACGGATGCATATCTTCACGGAGAGCCGGATTGCGTGGTTCCGCACGGAAGATGATCTGCCTCGCCACGTCGGTTACGGACCATTCCAGCCAGTTGGCAACGATTAGCATCGCCGGCTTCCATCTCCCCGATTGCGTCTTGAACCACAGTGGCTGGTTCTGGGCGGCCCCTCAACTTCGCCGTTAGACGGACTGACGATGGGCACCACCCTGCGAGACGCGCCGAGACGACCGGAGAGGCTCTTGCCTGCGTTCCCAGCTCGCCGTCGCCGCTCGACGGGTCGGAAGCTTGGTTATGACTCTTGCGAACCCCCGGGGAACTTGCAACAGGGGTTTCATCAACGAGTACGATTCCTTGCAGTAGCTCAGTAAAATTCCGGCTCCGTCCGCTCGTACCGCCGGATATATCCCGCGCTGGGGAGGGCACATGACGCTTAGCCAGAATGCCAGAGTCGCAGGGCTTCTATACCTTGTGGGGTCGCTGCTTGGCATCGTGCGACTCGTCTACGTTCCCAACAAATTGTTCGTGTACGGGGACGCAGCTGCGACGGCCAACAACATCGCGGAGCACGAATCGCTCTTTCGGTTCGGCATGGTCAGTTATCTGCTCTGCGCTGCTCTATGGATTTTTGTCACGCTGGCCCTTTACCGGATGCTTAAGGCAGTGAACCATGCCCTCGCTGTTCTGATGGTGATCCTAGGCAGCCTGATGGTCACGCCGCTCTTCTTCGTCAACACGATCAATGACGCAGCAGCTCTGCGACTTATTCACGGCGGCGGTTACCTGTCCGTTTTCGACAAGCCGCAACGTGACGCCCTCGCCCAGCTATTCCTGGACTTACATCACCAGCTCGACTTAGCCAACTCGATCTTTTGGGGCCTTTGGCTCATTCCCTTCGGGCTGTTGATATATAGGTCGCGTGTCCTACCCCGGATCTTAGGCGTTTGGTTAATCCTCGCCTGCTTCGCCTATCTGGCCCTGAGTTTTACCGGCTTGCTGTTCCCCGCTTACGAAGACCAGGTCAATAACATTGGCACACCGCTGTTTCTGGCGGAGATTGCCACTATGCTCTGGCTCTTGATCATGGGCGCGAAGGAAAAGCCCCTGGCCGTCTGAATAAAGAAACTTGTCCCAGCTCGTTTATGCCGACGCCGCCGAATAATCATTGGAGGGGTTTGTGAACGGTCGGCGGTAACGCACGCGGACACGAGGGTCGCGGAACGACCGCTATCGGGCAGGTGGCGTAGAGAGCTGAACTTCCGCTTCTGGCCGGGAAGAGACGATCCGAGCAAGCACCCAAAGTCATTCGCAACACTCGGGCAGTTCCCGACGGGAACAGAGTACTACAGAGCATCCCTTCGAATTGCTGCGCTTCCGCACCTAGTGTTTGGTGTAACGGCCGTCAAACACGACAACCCACGCGCCTTTACCGTCGGCCGACTCCCAAAGCTGACGAACGCTGCCATCTGGACTGGGTGACCACGTGATTCGCTGTTTGGTCAATAGGTCGCGTGCGGCATGTCTCCACCCGTGTATCCGACCCGCGTCGTCACGCCGAGGCGATTGAGATTAATGCTGGAAGGCCACTGGGACGGAAGGAGCATGCTGTTGGAAGGCATTGCTGGTGGACGTCGAGATGAAACCTTCAGCAGTCGAATCAAGACATCCTCGTGCTTCGCGAGCAGAGTGACAAAATCCGCTGCGCCCCTCCGCAGTTCCTGTCTTGATGGGCTGTAGCGGCTGCGCAGCAGCGGGCTCAAGTGACACATCATCCCGTTTATGCGCTCCTGGGTTGCAAAGTCAGTACGCCGTAAGGTCCGTCCCAAGCGCTCTTCGACGCATTCGAGATGCATCATTCCACGATTAGTTGTATGGACCAAGAGCCACACTTCCTCGCGCAGCATAAAGTAATCGAAAGTCGGAACAGCGCGGCGACAGTGCAAGCAGTCTGCGAACTTTGGCCTAACCTTCACCGGAAGGTTCCTAGAGCGCTATTACTCGGCCCGCCTGCACGGGACCGGCGCCGCAGTGCCCCTGACCGAGGGCACCTCGGTTCCTGCATTGGGGCGAGCCAAGTGCGCTGCCGACGCCTTGGCAGAGCGGTGCGGATAACATGCGCACAGATTGCTACCGCATTGGCGAAAAGACGTTGACGCCAATCAAACCGGCTGACTTTGGCGCGCGTTGGTGCGAAAGAGATGCGGGGAGAGCGAGCACCCGAAACACGCTTACCGTCAGCAGCGCATCGTGGACAAAATCGATGCGCCAGCTCTCAGGTAGCGTTCGGCTCTAACGTGGTAACGACCACGCAGCCTCACTCAATTTTGAGATGTAGCGTTGAGACACCGCGGAAGTCGAGCCAGCACTCTTGCCGATGTGCGGCGGCTCGGATCAGAGTCGCGTGGCATTGAGGGCAGCTGAGGATAGAGCCCATCGGTAGACCGAACAGCCTCAACGTACGCCGTTGGCTGAACGGACTCGCAGGCGACGCAAGTGATGCTGGCTCTCGTGACATCGACGGCGAAGATCTGTTGCAAGAGACCTGCGGCCGCGTTGCCGTCGAGCACCGAAGGTTCAGGGGAGATATTCATATCATCACTTGCGTTCATGTGGATTCTCCTGACCGTCCGAAGCGCTCGGTGCGAATCCGTTCTGCAGGGTAACCGACGCTCACGAGCGCGTCGGCGGCGGCCTCCACCATGGTCGTTGGCCCGCACACAAAGGCGATTGGCTTATCGGATGTCTCGAAAGCCACCTCACGCAGCATTACAGCGTCTATGCGACGCCGATAGCCCGTCCAGTCAGCTGGCGCTGAACGCGTGAGGGTCAGGGCTACGGTGAGTGCTGGGTCGTCGCCTCTCCAGCCCTCGAGTCGTTCCTTGAACATGATGTCCTGAGGCGTCCCAACGGAGTAGAGAACCCGTGTCGGCAGGTACCGCGCGGCCACTGCACGCTGTGAGAGGATCGATGCCAGCGGTGCAATCCCAGAGCGGCCCGCGATCAGTTGCAGCGGGCCGCCGTGTTCCGGCGTCCAGACGAAATAGCCACCGATGGGACCGCGAAGCTCGAACCGATCACCCACCCGCGCTTCGCGTGCGAGATACGGCCAGACTTCACCGCCAGCGACGCAATCGCCCGCAGCTCGAGCTGGGAGGCCTGCGGAGCCGAGCTGATCGAGTAGCTTCGCTCGGCGCCAAAGCGCCCGCGAGACCGACACCGATGATGCTGATTAACTTCATGCCTGGGTCCTCTCGCTCCAGCGAGCGCTCGTAGCGCTGCGCCCGGCAAATCTGATCCGCTTCCCTCATGGCCGAGCCAGAGTGCGATGACCGTGGTGTCGACACCCGCTTCGAGCAGCCGCATTTCCCATGGTGGTGGCCTCTCCAAAGGTCTGGTTCGTTGGTACTTCGCAGTTCCAATCGAACCAGATCGAGGCCACCGCCTCGAAAGTGCGAAAACTACGTTACGTCATCACATTGGGCAGGTTTTGCGGATCGGCAGGTCGGGTTCGGCGCCCGGGAGAGGACTCGAACTCGAGTGATTTCTTGAAGAGATTCAGCGTGTTCCGGAGTCACGCGCGCTTCTTACCCGCTGGATTACCCCCTGACGAGAGCCTGCTTAAACCGACGATTTTGCTAGAGGCGCAGCGGGTAAGAACTCTTCCTCCGGCGCAGTTCGCGGTCGTTCGGCTGAGTGCGTTTTTCCAGCCATATCACTCGCTCGCCGCACCATGCCAGCGCGCATCAGATGGGTGCCGCATGTTCAAGTAGGCTATCGACACGTCGCGGAGCGCGCGCAGGACGCTAACGCGCACGGGCCGGAAAAAAAAGCCCGGCCCGTGCGTCGCGCTGTGGTCGGCCGGCTAGTCGAACTACATGAAAAATTGCTCCGACACTATCTTGCCGTCTTTGACTTCGTAGGCGCAGATCTCCTCAAGCTTGACGCGCCCGCGTCCCTTCATCGTGACATCCATTGTCAGTGTAAAGGCAATGGCGTTGCCGGCGACCAACGGCGCTGAAGTGGTGCAGCCATGTACTTTTTCCACCATCGATTCGAATTTGTGACCCTTTTCGATGATGGCGCGAAGCCCCTTGGTCTCTTTGGGGAAGTCCGGCATCGCTTCTGGCTCGATGCTGACGGCGTTCTCGGCGTAGAGCTCCTTCTGCGCGGCCTCGAACTGCCCCTGGCGGCACAGCTCCGCAAGGCGGCTGGCGATCTGTTCTGTAGTCATGCGGTACTCCTTGTGGGCTTAACGGCTTCGCGCAACATGGTTCTGTCTCTCTGAAACCGGCGACAAGGTAGCGTTTTCTGGGGGGCCGGCACATGAGTCGAAAGAGAGAGCCTTACGGCAGAGCTATAGATTCTCGACCGAGGCTTCCGAGTGAGTGGTCCGTCGGCGCAGATCGCAGGTGTGCAATTTACATGCGCCAGAAACTGAGCGGTTTACGTCCGGCGTTGACACTCATATCCCCACCGACTGACGATTCCGCCGCATGCCTCGCAGACGTTGAGGACCCGAAAACCGCCCGGATCGGCCTTCTCAGGCCCGCGCCCTCTGATACTCAGACCGGTCGCGGTGTCCAATCATCGCACTTGCCCTTCGGATTGGCAGGACCGTTGAATATTGCGCACTTGCCGCAAGCTGTAGCTTCCGCTCCAGGGGTGAAGAAGCGGCACCCGCTACAGGTCTTGCTGGGATCCGGTGACGTCTCGGTGTAGTTGTCCAATATGCGTTGCTGCTTCTCGGCGTCGCTAAGGGCACTCGGCTCGGCGCAGACGAGGTCCTTATTCTCCATTCCGTGCGCGACCGGGATCCCGCTCGTCGCAACAGCGACAAGGCACGCCGTCAGCCGCCGGAGCGCAGCACGTTTGGCCCGATCACAATCCATGTGGACTATTTGAGGGCCGCTTGCGCTTCCGTAGCCGCTTTCCTGGCCGCCGTCAGGTCTTCAGATTTCAGTCCGGCCTGTGCTTTCGCGAGCGCGGCGGTCAGCTTGGCCTTCGACGCTTGATCCGTCGTGTCAGGAATCGCCCCATTCCCAAGCTTCTGGCAAGGATTCCCCGGGTTGGCATCAAATCCCTGCCCCTTGGGGCCCACCAAACAATTGACAGTGTGGTGCAGATGCATATGCACCTGCTCGATACTCGCCCCCTGGGCCGCCAGTCCGGCGTGCTGTCCGGCGGTAGCTGTTTCCTGGGCAGGATCTGCCGTCTGTGCGGAGGCAGGCAAGGCAATGAGGGTACATGTGACGATACCCGCTAGATGAGCCGCCAACCTTGACCTATACAGCATGGGTGACACTCCTTTAAATGGCCTCGATTTGCGAAGCATTCACAACTCATCGCCGAGCGATGGAATTCCCGTCATTTCCAGCTGCGGCGCTGCTTGTGCCCGAAGAGATATTACTCTGACGCGGACGACGGGCATTCAGGCGCGAAGTCTGAAGCGCCTTTGTGGGGAAGCGTCCAGCCCGGGCGTACGAAATGACAGGTATACCCGTTTGGAACACGTTCAAGATAGTCTTGGTGTTCGGGCTCAGCTTCCCAGAACTCACGGGCGGGCACGACCTGTGTGACGACCTTTCCTGGCCAGAGACCCGACGCATCAACGTCCGCGATCGTGTCTTCAGCGATACGCTTTTGCTCGTCGCTCGTATAGAAAATCGCCGAGCGGTAGCTTGTGCCGATGTCGTTGCCCTGACGATTCAAGGTGGTCGGGTCATGAATCTGGAAGAATAATTCCAGCAGCTCTCGATATGTGACTTGCGAGGGGTCGAAGATAATCTCGATGGCCTCGGCGTGACCCCTGTGATTCCGATAGGTCGCGTGCGGAACGTCTCCACTCGTGTATCCGACCCGCCTCGCGATGACCCCGTCGCGTCGCCGAATTAGGTCCTGCATTCCCCAAAAGCAACCACCTGCAAGAACGGCGCATTCAGTGTTCTCATCCACATCCATCACTAACGCCCTCTGTGATCAGCTGCGAGTCCGGGAGGCCACGCTCGGTCGGTCCGGCGCGGGCAATCGCGGTTCACTGGGTGATTTCCAGCGGTCGTCGCAACATCTTGTCATTGGAGGTGTTGCATGGGACGACCAAGAGGTTGGGTTAGGGAGCGGACGGGGCGTGCGCCGATGCGGTCGCCGGGTCGGCCGGGGGTCAATCCGCGGGAAGCCAAGCAGGCGTTCTGGGCACGCATTGCCGCGGGGGCTTCAAGCGAGGACGCAGCATTGGCAAGCGGCGTTTCCCAACCGGTTGGCACGCGCTGGTTCCGCGAGGCCGGTGGGATGGCGCCAATCGGTTTGGTTCCGCTCTCGGGGCGATTCTTGGCATTTGGCGAGCGCGAGGAGCTCGCGTTATTGAACGCGCAGCGCTTGGGAGTTCGCGAGATCGCCCGGCGGATGGGACGGTCGCCATCGACAATTTCGCGCGAGCTACGCCGCAACGCCGCGACCCACGGCGGTGTGCTGCAATATCGGGCCACGGTCGCGCAGTGGAAAGCTGAACGCGCGGCCGCGCGACCCAAAGCCGCCAAACTGGCTGAGAACGCGCGGCTTCGATGCTATGTGCAAGACAGACTCGCCGGCGCAGTTGCCGATGCCCGAGGCATACTGAT
>Ga0306920_100004383_pt1 | contig 18074 bp, 16 predicted proteins | sample flu12Cox44000170_FD_204666 | JGI IMG/M metagenome (GOLD analysis project Ga0306920, IMG submission 204666) | Lab enrichment of tropical soil microbial communities from Luquillo Experimental Forest, Puerto Rico - flux4day.12C.oxic.44.000.170 (v2)... | ecosystem: Environmental > Terrestrial >... | reverse complement strand
ATCTTTTCAAGGGGCCTCGCCCCACGATCTCGGCTGCTCCCGCGCAGTGCACCTACGGCCAGAACATTCAGATCAGCAGTCCCGAAGCCGCAAACATCCGTTGGGCGAACTTGCTCCGCAACTGCGTCACTACCCACTCTTTCGATAGCAGCCAGCGCCTCGTCGACCTCGAGATCACGAGCCGCGCTGGTGGGGTAGTCAGCGCCACAGTTCCTGTCAATCACAACATCGCGCCACCCGGCTGGTACATGTTGTTTCTGGTGGACAGCAACGGTATACCTTCCCTGGCAAATTGGGTACGGCTGAACTAGTCGACATTCAACAGCAAACTGGCTACGAGTCACTATCGCTTGTGCGCCCAGGCCCGTGGCGATTTGGAAAAACGAACGAACGGCGGTTGCCGCATTCCAACCGACCGGAACCCATAAGCCTCACTCCATACCGTTGGTGCGTCAATGGCTTAGTAGAATTGAGCGATGCACCGTTTCCGCACGTTATTGAGACGATTTTCGTCGCTTTCCCGGATGCTTTGATGTTTCTGCGGCTCTGGCTGAGGCCGACGGCTACCGTCGCTGCTGCTGCCAAGATCGATCAGTTGGTCGCGTACGGAAGTAATGCGGAGGAACGGAGGACAACCCCCAACCCGGCGAATCCGAAAATCAAACCGCCGGGCGTGACTCAGCGGGGTTGCGCTTTCAAGAGGTCTCCGAATGAAATGACCTCAAGCGGCTCCCGACATCAGCAGGTCACATGAAGCACAGCATTCGTTTCGGCGGAATCACGCTCCAAAACCCGGATGGCCCGAACCGTTGGCAGGATCAGCAATTCAATGTTGCGCCGCTTGGCTTCGCGCTTCAGTTCCTCCATCACGGGTAACGCGCCGGTGCCAGTGCCCACCACGAGGCGTCGACATTTCCACGGTATCTTTTCTGCCAGAGACAGCGGCGTGTGCCCAAATTCAGCGCGGAATTTTTTGGAAGGTTTCTTCTTGCGCTTGCGTACCTGCCCGCGGTCGATCACCACATCGTGTTCGTAGGTGACGCCATCAATGCGAACGGAACCAAAGGTAAAGCCCTCGAAACGCACGGCCCACCTCTAGAGGTATTATACTCTCGCATGGTCGGAGCTTCGGCCGGTACAACGTTCTTTTAGACGGGTGATTGCGTACTGGCTTGCTGGTAAGTGCTTGAAAACTAAAGACGCCGTTCGGCTAGATCTGGGTGGTTTAGGCACAGTTGGGAGCGTATTGGGATAAAATGGGGATAACGAGTTGACTGTTTACTGATGTACTTGCCTGGCGGACCCTGAAACGGGCAGCACAAAAACAAGTGGAAGAGCAATCCGATGCGCTGTCGTGTTGTTCCTCGCTAAAACTCCGGCCGACTCTGAAATCAATAACATAGCTGCTGTAGTCTCCACCGGTGTTCTGCTATAACCCTCGGCTATGTCTTGTTAGACCGCCATCTTCAGGTAACAGACGAGCTGCGTGATCAGGCTCCGCTGAATTCTTCGTCTTTCCGAGTTCCTCATGAAGCAATTCGGTAAGTTTGTCGACTTCGCCACTTCTTAGGTGCGCCGCATCAATATCAATTTGCCTGCCATTCATTGTGAGTGCAAATTTAAAGGTTGCACCGCGTGCTGAATCAAAAGTCGCACGTATTGCATTGATCAGAGCGACCGCTGCTCCGGAACCAATAAAGGTAAGTGCTAGACTGTAAAGCGATCCTACATCGCTTCGGTATTCGACAGAAGGATCCGGCGTTACGGGTAGTTGTGCTGCGCTCTTAGATGTTATTCCTGACTGAGAAAGGTTGTTTTGTAACGACATAAGTAGACGACGTAACTGAGCAGAATCTTGCGGGCCTTCAACACTAATGACTATGTTTGAATTTAAGTTCATAGATTGCTCCAATTTGTTGTTAGATTTCATTCTCTCAGCGCCTTGATGACGACAACACAATTCACATAGTGGCCCGGCTCAAATTCAGTTATTTTGAAGCCAGCATCCTCAACATACCTTCTAATTTCCTGAAGCGAGTCACGGTTTATTAGATCCTTCATTTCGAGATTTCTCGCATAAGCATCATTCCATTCTTCCTCGATTTGATTGTTCCACATCTTCCTGCTTCTAAGACTTTTCTCTATCTCTGCAAAGAGCTGGTCGATGTCGGTATCGGTGTGTGATGTTGAAAGCGACAACACGCCACCCGGACGGAGCACCCTGAATACCGCTCTCATCACCTCTGAAGGATCCTCTAAGGCAAAAAGTACGTTGCACATCATGCAAGCATCAAAGGTCTGATCCGCCTCCTGCCGTAGGCGGCTAGTAATATCGCCCTTGTATAAAATGATTCTTTTCTTGAGCTCGAGGTCGGCCAAAAGATCTACTTTTCGCCGCATACAATCGACCATTGTGCCGTTCTTTTCGATCGCCAGAACCTCTGCGCTCGGGCATCTCCGAAGCAGCGAAAACGTCACACTCCCGGTGCCAGCTCCAAGGTCAAGGCACCTCCCGGGCTCACCAACCTTGCTGACAACACGCTCTACGAGCTTTGCATGTTCTGGAAAACTTCCTATAATGGTGTCGTATCGCGCGGCATATTTTGACCAGTTTAGTTCGCGCTGAAGGTTTTCGTGCATCTTTTTCCAGAATTTTACGTTTCTTTGGACACTTGAAACGTTGAGATTCACACACCAGGCCCGCAGTCGTCCGTTTTGCCCAATGATTTGAGTAGCGATTTTGTTGAATACGATAAGGCCGTACTCCTTCGACCCATACTCGAGAACTTCGACGTCAACAGACGGTATGGAGTTTGGGCGAAACTTGCCCAGAGACCTCTTTTCAACTTCTTCAGAATTCTGAAGATTGTCTAGAAATACCCCCACATGTTCTCCACGTCGGAGGCCAAGGGGCTGGGCGACAAAACACTCGAACGACGTATTCCAGTCGAGAAAGTGGTATTTCCGGTCAAGAATGTACGATGGCGCGACGTGATCGAGGATATCCTGACTTACCTGATACCACCCCGTCGTGCTCGCAACAGGTTTTGAATTCCTACCCAAGAGAGTTGCCTCGGACATCACGAGTTCCCCGCCACTTTCCACACCCCAAATCATTGGTGTCTGGAGATTTCCATGCTCCAGCTCCATTTTTCGGCAAACGTAGTTGTAGAGGTCACGAACGGTGACGATTTTCTTTTTCCCTTTTCGCGCCGAAACAGTATCTAGCCCGTCTAATATATGCTTGGTGAATATTCCGAAGCCCTTGGCTTTATCTCCCCGGGCCTGTTGAACAGAAGTCGTCGCCGTAATCATTACGACTCCTTTGGCGTTTAACTGATCGAGATTCTCTGAAACAGTTGTTTCTAAAGTCGGAGTCGCTGGTGACATCGGACCCTTTACTTCCATATCTCTCAAACCCGCTCCGCTATAGCAACAGTCAAGTAAAATAATTAGCTGTTGAGGAGCATGAAGCCTAATCCATTTTGCAATATCCGAGACGGGAATAGTTCTGTTCCATGTCTCAGGCTTCGAGTCTTTGGCTGTCAAGTGAAGACGATCATCTGAATCCAAGAGACCGTGACCTGAGTAAAATATCAATCCCAATGTGTCAGGATTAGAGGCTACCTTGATTACATTTTCAATCTTGTCGCGTATGTCCTGAGACTCGGCGTCAGGCACCATGTCAACGTTATTGAATCTCCCTCGAGCGGGATCTAAGAGCGTTTTCCGAAGCCCACGAATATCATTTAGAGGGGTAGTCAAGGCCGGGAGCTCGTCTTCCCGAAAATTCGGGTACGTACAATTTCCGATCAAGACGGCTACGCGATTCTCGCTGGTCATGGTTTCAACAATCTCCGGATTTGCTTCGTAGTCTGGAGTCCCTGACAAAACGGGACGCTGTCCCTCGCATTCCGAGGGGTAAACTCGTTATCCTCACCTCATCTGGTCTTAGCGGTTTACGAAGAGACATAAGCCCCACCTTACGTGTGGCCCATTTGCTGGGATTCTTGAGAAGCAATTTGCACACCAAACCACTACCGTCGTCGCATTTCTCGGAACTCGCAGAAATTCAAAGCCGCGCAGCTAGCGGCATCAAGTTTGCTAACCAACCGGTTTACCTGGCTAACCTTTCGGATAGCATGACCGACTTGCAGTGGCTTCCGAATGGCAATGGCGCTCTGTACGGGTGTAGTGGGCAGGGCTAGAGACGATCGGTGCATCCCCTCATAGTCTCATTTGGCCGAGGTTCAGGATCTCGACTGGCGCTATGGCCAGGCCACGTCAGGATGCCATTTTTGCTCGTAGACGTTACCGAAGCTGCTGGCAAACACTGCGGCGTGAGGTTATAAAGTTAACGGCCGAGCGCTCTACCATTGAGCCACCGGGGAACCGCGCAACCTGCGTACGTGAAGATGCGTGATAGAATGACGTCGTGGGGGTCATAACCAAAAATCCGGAGATCCTCGGTGGAACTCCCGTGTTTCACGGAACACGAGTGCCGATCCAAACGCTGTTCGACTACCTAGAGGGCGGGGAGACACTCAAAGATTTCTTGGAGGGATTTCCTACCGTCACGCGTGAATCAGCTGTGGCTGCGCTGGAGGAAGCAAAGGATCTTTTGCTTTCGCGTCCTTAGAAATGCGTATTCTGATTGACGAGTGCATCGATGACATGACCCGACAGTTTCATTTCCCGCCAAGGACGAAAAACCCATGTGTGCCAGAAGTCCGGCGGGAAGTACTCATTCCCAGAAGTCAGCTTAGTTGACTGAGTCTGTCGGCAGGAATACCATCCGGCCCATGGTTGTTCAACTACCGGCGATCGGAACATTGCTCGGTCATTACCGTGTCCTCGAAGAGATCGGTCACGGGGGCATGGGGATAGTATTTCGTGCGCGTGACGAGCAACTAGAGCGTGATGTGGCAGTAAAGATATTGCCGTCCGGAATCTTTCCTAATGAGAGTGTGCGGAAGCGCTTTCGCCGCGAGGCTCGCGTACTGGCAAAGTTGAATCATCCCAACGTGGCAATGGCCTTCGACTGCGGTGTGCAGGATGGAATCGATTACTTAGTGACGGAGTATGTCGGCGGCATGACTTTGGATGCAAAGCTGGCGAATGGGGCGCTGCCAGAGAAAACGGTGATCCAGCTTGGCATACAATTGGCGAACGGGCTGGCTGCGGCGCACCACGAACACATCATTCATCGGGATTTGAAGCCTGGGAACCTGCGACTGACCGTTGATGGACAATTGAAAATCCTCGATTTCGGGCTCGCCTCCTGGCTGGATCCTGACGCGGACCTTGCCAAGACGTTGTCGTTCAGTGAGCTAGCGCAGGAGAGTGCGGGCGGCACATTGCCGTTCATGGCCCCAGAACAGGTGCGGTGCGACCCGACTGATCAAAGAACGGATATTTGGGGTGCGGGAGCAGTCCTCTATGTAATGGCCACAGGCCAACGTCCGTTTCCCATGGCATCGCGTTTTAAATTGATTGAGGCTATCCAACATCTTGCTCCCCCTGCCCCTAGTCTAATCAACAGACAGCTAACGACTTCAATTGATGCGGTGGTTTTGAAGGCCATGGATAAGGACCCAAACCGTCGTTATCAGTCGGCGGCCGAGTTGGCTGTGGATTTGACCAGACTGTTGCCCGTCAGCGCGGAAAGCGGCACTGTCGCGATTACAGAGTTCAAAAAAGGCGCGCGCAGGATTTCATGGGCTACTTGGTTAGCGTTTGCAATTCTCGCATTAGCTTGTACGTATGGAGGCTATCGCCTGCATGAGAAGTGGAATTCACTAAACCTCGCTCGTCACAGGCTTTTGGCGGTGCTTCCTTTTGATTCCACCGTTCAGGATCAAAGGACGAACGCGCTTATAGTCGGCCTAACAGACACCCTAACCGCAAAGCTGGCCCAGATCCCAAATCAACATTTGCAAGTAATTTCGGCCCGGGATATCAGAGAGCAGGGAGTGAAAACGACCGACCAAGCGTCTCAAGAATTCGGCTCGGACCTCGTACTTGAGGGGAGCGTGCACCTGGTTGGTGAGCAGATTAGGGTTAATTGTTCACTGGTAGATTCCAAAACGCACCAGCAGCTAAATGCGCGTACGATCACAGCCGATGCGAAAGACGCGTTGGGGTTGGAAGATCAAGTTACCAACGAGGTCGCCTCGTTGCTCGCTTCCGATCAAGGGACACAGGGTCAACCGCCTCCAATGGCGAGAACCAAAAGCAGTCCGGAAGCCTACGCGAGTTATTTGCGAGGTCGCGGATATCTTAGCGATTATCAGAAGCCCGAAAACATCGAACTCGCGATTGCCGAGTTGAAGAATTCCGTGGTCCTAGACCCAAAATACCCCAATTCTTATGCGGCTCTCGGCGAAGCCTACCTCTTGGGATACCAACAGACGAATCGCGATCGCGACTGGATAAGACAGGCCCAACAGAACTGTCAGAAGTCACTCGAGGTGGGCGAAACAGCCGAGGGGCGCATCTGCCTCGGAGACGAATACAACCTAACGGGAAAGTATGATCTTGCGGTTCAGGAATTCGGGCGGGCCGTTCAGCTCGATCCCAGTAATGAAGATGGCTTACGAGGTCAGGCCGATGCTTATGTGAAGCTGGGGAATCCCGTCGCAGCGGAAACGGCTTACAAGAAAGCCATTTCGTTACGGCCGAATTACTGGGGTGGCTATAGTTGGCTAGGGACGTTCTACTACAGTCAGGGTCGCTACGCTGACGCGATCACACAATTCATGAAAGTGAACGAACTCGCGCCCCTCAACTATCGGGGTTACTCAAATCTCGGCGCAATGTATGTAGCACAGGGAAAGTACACACAGGCACTCTCGCCGTTAAACAAATCAATCGAGATTCGACCAAATCTTGAAGCCTATAACAACTTGGGAAACGCATACTTTCAACTGCGGCGCTTCTCTGATGCAGCCGATGCGTTTCAGCGCGGCCTTAGTCTCGACGATAGCGACTGGCTTTTATGGGGAAATCTCGGAGATTCCCTATTCTGGGGTGGGGGACGGCCCTCGGAAGCAATAACTGCTTATGAAAAGGCTATTGCTCGAGCCGAAAAGAAATTGGATGTGAATCCGAAGGATTCGACGGTGCTTGCTTATTCAGCCGATTACAACGCAATGAGCCAACACCGCCGAGAGGCAGTCGAACAAATCGAGCAGTCACTTGCGTTGGCTCCGGCAGATGGAGAAGTTAGGTTGCGAGCAGCTATTGTTTATAACCAACTCGGTGATGCAGAACGATGTTTGGCATCCTTAGAGAAGGCCGTGGCACTCGGGTATTCCGCACAGGCGATTCAGGATACCCCTGACTTCGACCATTTGCACAGCAATTCGCGCTTTCAGAAACTGATACATCCTAACTGAGTCATTCACCGCTTTACATTCAAGCCGGTGTCGTGGTCATTGTCAAAATCCTTACAAGGTGGTGGCTGAGGGGTTGCGCTTGGATCGCTAGTGTAAATGGCATATTTGTAGTAATTAGGAGAAGCCGCCTCGACATCGAATTTTCCTGCTGTGGGAGCAACCTTAATGGGTTTGTTACTTGGATCGATCGGACTTCCCAGACCTCCCTGTCTGTTATCGAACAAAATCCAATATGGACCAGACTGCGTCGCCCAAGAAATAGTGTGCTTCGGATTCTGATTTTGCTTCAAGCTGGCCACGGGATAATCCACTTCGCAGGCGCCGCCAGATCCGGGGGAAATTGTCACGAGCCTATCCTGGTTACCGACGGGAACCGCGGGCGGACGGGGCTCGACCGGACTGGGCTTACAACCAGATTGAATTGCGCCTAAAACTACAGTTCCTAGCAGAGCGAGGAACTTGGCATGGCTGGGCTTCATGGTCCCTCCTTGGGCACAGGCAAGCAGTGGACGCAAACAATACAGTTACATAATTGACCTGTCAATTGGAATTCTGGCAGGCAGTCCTGCCTGGCAAAGGAGTGCTCGAGGCGAGGCTCATAAGCGAATAGTGATGTACCCGTGGAAAATCGCGTTTGCGGAACATGAGTAACGCCAACCTATCAATAATGAGGGAAGGCCAATGACAGTGAACTTTTGGTGGCCTGGGGATGATAGAGGATGGGCCCTCGAGCGCTCCTTGCGGAAGAACGCGAAATTCAGCCCGCCGGATCGTCTTCTCGCTAGCCGGAAATCCGCGGAACAATGGCCTGTTCTACTTTTTAGTTCAGCAAACTTCGTACCGGCGACCCCATGGTGTTTACCAATTCTTTTCCCAGGCCGCTGCGGGACGGTGAGGATACACATAGGTTGCACAGTTTTCATCAAATGTATACGGGCCGAGACGTTTTATTGGAAACCGGGGCGCGAATGACGAGTGCCTTTCCCTTCGTATCGCCAACCGCACGTGCGGACTGGCCGTGGAACGCCGAGCACCTGGGAGATGGTGGTTACTTCGAGAACTCCGGCGTTTTTGCGTTAGGAGAGTGGCTGAAGGAGGCTGCTAATCTCGAATCGTCGAGTCAAAACGGATGTTCTGATCTACCGCACGCGCCGAAGAAGATCCTTTTATATCGAATCGAGGCGTTCCCAGTCTGACAGCTTTTTCCTTTGGATCGAAATCGCTCATTACCTTACAGACACGGTAAGTCTGGTGAGAAATACTAAGAGGCAAAGAGCCAACCATGAAGAGTCGCCTCATCGCGTCCTTATTTTTCCTGGTAGGAATATTAATTCCGTCTACAGCCGAAGCTCGGCAAGAAGACCATCAAAGGAACTATAACAACTGCTTGCACGCGTACGTCGCGTGTAATCCATCGCAGCTAACTGACGCCGAGAAGGCGGCGGTTCAACAGGCTGCGCACCAGCGAAACTATAACGCCTGTCTGCACAGGTATGTCGGCTGCGACACCTCTCGTTTGACCGACTCCGAAAAAGCGACCATAGGTTCTCAATCCACATCAACCGCTGTTCCGAATTCATCTCCACGCTACTATACGAACAAAGATGGCCAGCGAGTGCAATCTCCAACGTACTACGACAAAGCTCCCGCGGGTGCGACGGCGCAGTGCCGAGATGGAACCTATAACTTCAGTCAGCATCACCAAGGGACATGTTCTCACCACGGCGGAGTAGTCAAATGGTTTTGATTGAGCCAATCCGCTGGTGCTCTTTTAACGAAGGCAGATATGCACACCCTGGCCACGGATAGCGCGCATCAGAATGCGAGGATTAAAGGACCGGCTTGACAGCCATTGGAGGGGCGGAAGATCGGGTGACCAGTTTGCGGTGTACGTATTTGACCGTTTCATAGTGCCGACTCTGAGTGATGAGCAGAGGCGGCAATTCGGAACCCGCCAGTTGCAGGGCGACGTTCTGACCCGCAACTTCATTCAGCAGTACCTTTCCTATAGGTTTGCGGTAACTCAGTCTTATAAAGAGGCAATGACAATCGAAACCTATCTAGCGAAAGGGCGAAGTTCAGCTGGATTCCCACTTCTCAATGCGAAACGCAAAAACAACCAAGTGTCGGGGATTTGCTCTAAACCATGAAGCTTGAACGGTCTGACGTTGAATTTCCCATCTGGCGGAAGAGTGGACAAATCTCTATTCGAGCACAGCGGCACAACTGTGCCCGAGTGGGCCTGCCGCATGTGGGGTCTTCAGGACATATATGGGCGCGTGACCAGCAAGACAGATAGCGAAACGGCGATTTTATTTTTCAAGGCCGCGAGTTTTGGGTGCAAGCGCTCTAATTGTTCTGTCGATAGGCCGATAGCCGCTTTTTTATAAGTTAATATTGTGACCATAAAAAGGTTCTTGACATACCTAGAATATTAGCTATAGTGGCCGCGATTCAACGGCTCACAAGGACGCCAGATTCTGACGGTATTTCAAAACTGGCCAGGTCAAAACCCACGCTTAGTCATTGAGAACGTTCGCACCCGTCCTTTCGATTGACTTTGGAGATGCCTATGAAGATCCGACAGGTTGTGATTGGTCTGATTGGGTTAATCAGCTTGGGGATCGCCTTTGGAGTTGGTCGCTATTTTCGACCCATTCCCCTCGTAAAACACGACTGGGATCTTTACGTTAGTTCGGATCCCAAAACTACTGGTCATTGCCTAGTAAGTAGCCCAATCCAGCTTATGAGCTATACCAATGATCGAGTACGATGGCTGTCTGAGGACAACAAGTATCGGGTTGACTTCACCAGTATAACTACCCCGATCCCGCCGGATCCGATTACGCACCAACCTTACACCCAGGAAAGTCCATTGGAACCCAGTGCAGATCACGTGCCTTTTGAGAAGGGCAGCCCCACTCGATATTACAACGTTCATCAGAAGGAGAACTACTACTATTACCAGATTGTCGATCAAAGCACTGGCAATCCCTGTAAGGTAGCGACGGAGGATAGGGACACCGGATTAAATGTTAAGCGGTAGCGGTCAGTTCAAGTGTGCCAGCACTCCGACTACACATGGGCTAAGGAGGTCGTCCCGATTCCGGTCTTCTTCAACTTGGAACAATTGAACAATTCACCCGAGATCTTTTAGAAATCACGGATTCCGCGAGGGGGTCCGCCGCGACGAAGGCACTTGTTAGGCTTTCCCTACTTCGCCACTTCGATTCGAGCAAGGCTCCCGCTGGCTTCGGTCCTGAGCAGTTTCGCGGGCTACTTCAAGATTGTTTCTACCGGGTTGCTGGTAGCGGCAGACGATTGGTCAGAGAAGGCCGATGCCTATGACGGGCACTTCCGAATCATGGAGTCCGGCGCGATGTGGTTTCAAGACGCCTTCAATTATGACTTTGCGGCGCTGGTCAGCTCGTCAACCCTGGTTGCCACCCAAGAAGGCGAAATCAGTTTCTCGGCTTACAACGCCAGCGGCTGGCGATGGCGTTGTACGTCATGCGGCAATCATCTCCCTCCCAAGATAATCGCGATGAGTCGTAGAAGAACTGGCCCGACAATCCACACCGTGCAGAGCGGGCTCGACAGATAGTTGTCAGCGATCTCTCTGCCCGTCATTTTGCTGAACTCCCTTGCGGCTAATCTCCAAACGCCTTGTCGATGTTGGGGCGCAGCTTATCGGAGTCGGTTACGCCCAGATAAAGCATCGTGGTCTCCAAACTTTTGTGACCCAGCCAATGTTGGATCGTTCGAATCGGGACTTGGTTCTCATGCCAACGCGTCGCGCACGTCTTGCGGAACCGATGCAGGTACCAATGTTCGCAGACTGGATCGGTCTTGCAAGTGACGTCCGCTTTGTACTTTGTTTCGTAGCGGCCCTTGGTTACTGTCGTCGCGCACTGACCACAGTTCAGCCCCGCGTGCAACGCGATCCGTTTCAGTTTCCGCAGGAAGTGATTATCAGGTCGGCCATCTTCGTTGACGAATATCCACCGAGGATGCGGAGCATGTTTCCGCCGGTCTTTCAGTAGAGCCAGCAATGATTGCGGCAGAGGGACGGTTCGGCTCTCGTGACTCTTTAACGTGAAACCGACATCCGGTTTGCTGCGCAGATGTAGGTTGCCGTTGGATAAGTCGATATCCTGCCACGTAGCGAAGGTTACTTCTTTGTCGCGGCACGCCGTACCAAGGAAGAATTTGTAGTGAGCGATCTGCTCGTCGTTCATCGCGGCGAATATCTTTTTCAGTTCCTCGTCTGTGTACGGGACCGCTTCCTCCTCTTCGACGACAGGCATCTCATCCCAACCGAGCGGGAACTTGATGCCGACCTTCTTACAGAAAATACGAAGAGCGAGCATGCGATTGGATATCGTGTCCGAGTCAAGACCCTCCGCTACCATCTTGTCTTGGAAGTTTTGCAGAACCTTTGTCGTGATGGCCTCGTCCAAGAAGCGGACACCATGAGGAAGCTGTTCCGGAAACTTGTTCAGGTGGTTCCTGTACCCGCCAACGGTTTTCTTCGCCTTGTGCTTCTTCGTTGTGAGGAACTGCTCAATCGCGGCCTTGATGGTGACGCGGTTCTCGTCAGTAAGCGCGTCGAGTTCGAAAACGGTCAGACCTTTCGACTTCGCAAGCAGGGCGTGGCTGAGGGATTCAGCGGATTTGATGGCGTCTTCAATGGTTTCGCAGTCGGGGATGACCTTGAATGGCTGGGAACCATCCTCTGCGGTGTAGCGGAGGTAGAAGGGACTTTTGAGGTTTTTGGGCCGTCGGCCACGGCCTGTATTGTGGCGGAGGAGGAGGGATTCGAACCCCCGAGACCCTCACGGGCCTAACGGTTTTCAAGACCGTCGCATTCAACCACTCTGCCACTCCTCCACATTGATTATAAACAACTTGCTGAAAGTGTGCCGAAGTTCTGTTGCACATTTGGTGGGATTGCACATGCAAAGAGGGCACTTTTATCGACCGATTGGTGCACGTCATCTCCGCTACCGCAATGGCAAACAGGTGTCGGTGAAATTGGCCGACTGCACCGACGAGTATCGCACTCTCAAGAGTGTTCGTCCACTAGGAGAACCGTTGTAGTTCATCAAAACCCTGCACAGGAAAGTGCTATTGTGCGTTGCTCCAAATCCTCGAACTTCCGGGAGGGCTTTTGGAGCAGAGGGCAAATCGAGGGTGTTCCCAACCGGACAAACAGGATGGGAATCCTCGAATACGGTTACACACACCGTGAAGCTGGCCGTAACGGAGGGCCGCTCGTCTACGCTGCCACTGCGTAGCGATGATGCAGGCCACCAAGCCGAGGAAACGATCGAATCGTACTTCCGCTTGGTGGAGGGCTACCAATCGGCCGGCCTGCTGGCGTATCCTTCGCGAGCCCCAGATGCGTCCGATCCTCATGGTAGTAGCGTAGGTATTCAGCCATAAGTCGTTTCAGGTGTCGCTCGTTGAGGACGATCACGTGATCGAGCAAGTCTCTTCGGCAGCTTCCCACCCACCGTTCCGCGACACCGTTCTGCCAGGGGCTGCGATACGCGGTACGCACTGGCTGGCTTCCCAGCCTCCTGACCGCCGACACCACATCCCTGCCAAACTTAGAGTCGTGATCAAAGAACAAGAATCTGTGCGTCGACGCGTAGGGCCACGCTTCTCGCATCTGCTGCACGATCCAGGGGGTAGTGGGGTTGCGCGTCACATTGAAATGCAGAATCTTGCGCCGCTCATGGCTGATAACAAAGAAGCAGTACAGGACACCAAAGGTGATCGTGGGTACCGTGAAGAAGTCCATCGCCGCAATCGCGTCGCGATGATTCCGCAAAAACGCCAGCCAGCGCTTGCCCACATCTGGGTTCCTCGGCGCTCGTCGAAGCCAGCGTGAGACCGTTGGCTGCGATAAATGGAAGCCCAGCTTCAGCAACTCGCCGTGAATGCGCGGTGCTCCCCATGTGGGGTTCTCCGCAGCCATACGAAAAATCAGCGCCCGAATCTCCTGGCTCAACGGCTTTCGGCCACCGACCTGCCTCGCTCTGGAGAGCCAGTTCCAATACAGGAGAAAGCCAGCGCGATGCCACTCCACCACGGTTCGTGGCGTGACCAGAAGAAGAGGCGTTTTCCATCCCGAGCAAAGCCGTCGCAGAAGAACCCAGAACAGCTTGTGCCTCACCGATAATCGAGGGCGGCGACGTTGGGCGTGCAGGGCTAAGAGTTGTTGACGAAGTGCGAGATTTTCTAGGATGAGGTCCTTACGCGAACCCAAGGCGCTGACAATCCAGCCGATGAGGTGCCGGAGCGACCAGAACATGGCCCAAATCTTATCGAAACGCCGGCAACAAAACAGCTCTAAGTCGTTCATTTTACGAGTGCACGACGTTTGATGAGGGACAGGTGGAATTACTAGGACACGTTGGAGCAGCGACCATTCACGAATCCTGGTCTTGCTGATCCGGACGGCTGGGCTGCTCTCGTGGCGTGGACATGACTGATCGGATCAGCCCACTCACCGGGCCGTTTTGACAACGTCGTACTGCGCTGAAATACCCCCCGTCGTTGATAACCCCTTTTGCCCCGGCCCGTCCTAATCCCTGAGTGTTCCGAGGCACAGGGTCTCCGGCCCGCTTCAGATCGAGGCCCCAACTCCGACAATGGAAGGAGCAATCCAATGTCCCTGAATGATTTCAACCGCTGTTTGTTGGCTGCCGTTGTTTTAGGCACGGCCATGTGGATTGGGTGTAACAAGGCGAGTGAAAACGGAAAGTCCGCCCGTCTTTCAGCCGACACCGGCAAGGTCCCGATCACGACCAAGTCGGAAGAGGCGAGAAAAGAATTCCTGCGGGGACGTGACCTCTCCGAACGGCTTCTTGGCCAGGAATCCGTAGAGCATTTTGACAAGGCCATCCAGCTAGACCCCGATTTTGCGTCGGCGGAGCTGGCCCGGGCCAATGCCTCTGCGACTGCCAAGGAGTTCTTCGAGCATCTGAAGAAGGCGGAGGGCCTGGCCGACAAAGCGTCTGATGGAGAGAAGCTTCTGATTCTTGCGAACGTCGCAGGAGTAAACGGCGAAACCGTGAAACAGCAAAATTATCTTGAAAAGGTGGTGGCTGCATATCCGAATGATGAACGAGCGCAGTTCGCTCTGGGTGTCTACCACTTTGGCCAGCAGGAGTACGCCCCGGCAATTGACCACTGCGCCAAAGCCGGCGAACTGGCCTCAAATTACTCTCCCAGTTACAACATCCTGGGCTACGCTTACCGGCAACGAGGCGATTACGGGAACGCCGAAAAGGCATTTCAAAAGTACATCGAACTGATTCCCAACGACCCCAACCCCTACGACTCCTACGCCGAACTGCTGCTCAAAATGGGCAAGTTCGACGACTCCATCGCCCAGTACCGCAAGGCCCTGTCGGTCGATTCGCACTTTGTACCCTCGCACTCCGGGATCGCGGCAGATTTGACGTACATGGGGAAGACGAACGAAGCGATGACTGAGCTGCTACGGTTGGCTGACCAGGCCCGCAATGATGGCGAGCTCCGGCTTGCCTACTTTGGTCTGGCCGTCGTCGCCGCCGACGGCGGCAAGCTGGACAATGCGGTTCAACAGATCGACAGGGAGTACGCGATCGCCGAAAAGAAAAACGACGCAGGCTTTATGGCCGCCGACCTTCAGGCCAAGGGGAACATCCTGCTTGAAGAGCAGAAGTACGACGACGCCAAGCGCCAGTTCGACCGCTCTCTGCAGACGATCGAAGGCTCAGGTCTGTCACAAGAGATCAAGGAGAACGCAAGGCTCTTCCATCACTTCAACGAGGCTGCGGTTGCAGTGGGAAAGAAGGACTATGCGGCCGCAAAGACTCAGGCGGAGGAATTCCGCAAGGGCGCTGAGGCCTCCCAGAATCCTGTGCAGGTGAGGCAGGCCCATGAACTGGCAGGCAGGATTGCTCTCGCTCAGAAGCAATACGACAACGCTATAGCCGAGCTTCAGCAGGCCAACCAGGAGGACCCACAAAATCTTTATCGCTTGTGCCAGGCCTACCAGGGCAAAGGCGACACGGCGAAGGCGCAGGATTACTGTTCCAAAGCGGCCGCATTCAATTCGCTCCTGCAACTAAATTATGCCTTCGTCCGAACGCGGGCTCAAAAGATGACAGCCGGGAAGAAGTCGTAGCGGCTCGTGCACCGGGGACATGCGCCACGATCCCAAGTTAGAATACGGCGCTCACGAAAGGCATAGCGTTTACTAATCGACGGTCCGGGTAAGCTAACCCCAACCGCTTAAGTCGTTCATTTTACGAGTGCACGACGTTTTGATGAGGGACAAGGTAGAACCGACGGCGAGCTAGCTGCGACACTCAATTGGGCCAATTGGGCGACCGTCAAAAATCCCCGGCTGTCGCCAAATTGTCACTAAAAATGGTGCAAAATGGGCTAAAACGAAGCAAATGCAAAAAAATAGAAATCCTCGCTATCTCGCGGCGGGTAAAGGGATTTAATTGAATTTCTGCTAAGATAGCGAATCGGCGATTTTATTTTTCGAGACCGCCGCATTCAACCGCTCTGGCACTCCTCCGTTTCTACACCCCAAAACGATGTAGCACTGTGTAAGGTGGGAGTCTGACATACGTGCCGGCAGTCGTCTGGTATGCGACGATCCTTGCGTTTATAGCTGCCGTTTTAATTTTTGGGCAAAACGGCCCTACCGCGTTGCTCTACGCACCCAAGAAGTGAGCTAGGAACGGAAGATTTCGTTCAGTCCCGCTCGCGAGGTTTCCGCAAGTCTCTCCGGACTCACCTTTCGTCCGGCAGCCATGGGCGCAGCCTCCCGAATCACATCGTCTACTTTGCCGAAGAGCTTCCTGGCAGCGCCTTCGATTTCCGCTCTTCTTCGTGGATGGAGTTGTGGAGCGACGTCGTTTTGATAAATCGTTTGCAATTCTTCCAGACTCTCGGAAAAGACCTCGATCGTGTCGTGTATATAGAGGAGGTCTTTGGCCCGGTCCTTGTAATTGCGCCCCCGGTGAATGAGTATTTTTTGCACCAGAAAACTCGCAGGATTCGCGATCCGTACGTTGCGTTTCGCTGAGAATGGGTAGCCATTCTCTTTGCCCAATTCGACTTTCCAGGGTGAAAGCATCAGGATTTCGATGTAACGAAGCAACTGAGACGATATGCCGCCGACTTCCTTCGTCGCCCTTCGCCTTCCACGGCGGTCATACTCGCTTCCTACGAGCGGCGTTAGAAATTCCGCGTAGAATCCGCCGCCTTTTCCATAATGATAGTGCGTTGACGGCGGCTGGTCCTCTCCAACAAACTCTTCTTCGAAACCCGCGTCCAGCAGCTGCTGTCGAACCGTCGCCTCCTGTGCCTTGAGTCTCGGCGGCACGGCAACGTCCCCGTCGAGCGTCGTGAGAGGAAGATAGTCGAGCTTTCGGGCGAGTGGATGAATGCGGTATAGGCGATGCGCCCATCCTCCGATCAGGACGACCTCTCCGAGCCAAGGGGCAAGGGCATCAACGAACTTCGAAAACGCCTCAAGCTCGGGATTCGCTTCGCTCATCACCCGTTTGACTCCAGCACCGGGGCAAGAATCTTTCGCCAGATCAGATCGGCTTGCTCTTTGCCTCGCGCCGGATGCTGGCTGACATCGAGCCAAACCTGGAGAATATCGCTGACGGGCAGTCCGCCCTTTTCTACCGCCCCACGGAATACGCTTTCGCGGTTGCCCGGAACACGCATATAGAGGTCCGGCTTTCTTTCCTCGGTGTGCTCCGAAACGCCGAGTTCCTCGAGTACGTCCGCGTTTAAACGCTCTACATATATATAAGGTTGCGCGCCGTGCACAAACCCGATACCCAGGGCCTCGGCTGCTTCAAACAAGGCAAGGCATACGCGCGGTCTCGGCAATGGAAGGGGACCAGCGGAATCTCCCGCAGGCCTCTTTTCCTTTGATTGGTAAGAGCGCAGCGCGCCCCGAAGAGCTCTTTTCCCTTTGTGCAGGACCCACCACAGGGGGACTTCCGAAACGCGGCGCTGACTCGCGGCCAGCCATCGGTTCAGTAGTTCCTTCAATCGCACCAGTTGGAGCAGACGTTGCCCCGAATCGAGGAATCCTTCTTTGGAGAATTCTTCGATGAAGCGAAACGCGGTCATCACCGAAACGCCGGCCGCGGCCGCGAGCTGTGACGCTCCTTGATACCGACCTCTCGGAGCGGATAGATGGGACTCAGAAATCCGAGGTGCAAGAAGCACCTTGAGCATCCATTGGTTCAAGTCCGAAAAGAGCTGTGGTGTTCCCGAACGCAACTTCGGCGACCGAATCTGCTTTTCCGATCGTCTTGCCGAGTTGAGCGATTCGAGTCCGTGGCCCGCGAACGAACGAAACCCTTCGAGATCAACCAGTCCCACTGCCACTTCAGGCGCCCGTTCCTGCAAAAAACGTTTTGCCTCCTCGGCAACCAGCTCCGGCATGTGATTGGCACCGACGATTGCCACGGGTAGCGGATGACCGGGGATGTTTCGAGAATAAAAAGATGCTTCGAGAGCGGCCTGAGACAATAGGGGGATCACGCGGTCCTTGCGGCCTTCCGACGCCCGTTTGATTTCGACAACCAGCTTCTTCCCAGGGCGCGAAGCAATCAAGTCGGGGACTACCCCGTGATCGCG
>Ga0306920_100004382_pt1 | contig 18075 bp, 19 predicted proteins | sample flu12Cox44000170_FD_204666 | JGI IMG/M metagenome (GOLD analysis project Ga0306920, IMG submission 204666) | Lab enrichment of tropical soil microbial communities from Luquillo Experimental Forest, Puerto Rico - flux4day.12C.oxic.44.000.170 (v2)... | ecosystem: Environmental > Terrestrial >... | reverse complement strand
GGCCCGTAACGGTCATAGTCCACCGGACTCGCGTACCGCGCCGGGGACGCCGGGCCAGCGGGTGTCGTCATGCTCGCCTCCGGTCTGTGCCGTTACCGGCCAGGCTAACGGCCGGCCGGCCACCGGTCACCGGCGGTCAGCCGATCGTGGCGGGGGCCCCGAAACGGTGCAGCACCTCGGGCACGGCGACCGTGCCACCCTCGTCCTGGAAGTTCTCCATGATCGCGAGCAGCGCGCGGGCGGTCGCGCCGGTTCCGTTCAGGGTGTGCACGAACTCCAGCTGGCCGTCCCGGCGGAACCTGATGTTCAGCCGCCGGGCCTGGTAGTCCGTGGTGTTCGAGCACGAGGTGATCTCCCGGTAGCGCTGCTGGGCCGGGAACCAGGCCTCGATGTCGTACTTCTTGGCAGCCGAGCCGCCGAGATCGCCGACGGCGATGTTCTGCACCCGGTAGGGCAGGCCGAGCGCCTGGGTGATCTCCTCCTCGTGCGCAAGCAGCTCATCGTGGATGTCCCGGGAGTGTTCCGGCAGGCAGTAGACGTACATCTCCACCTTGTCGAACTGGTGGACGCGGAACATGCCGCGGGTGTCCTTGCCGGCTGCCCCGGCCTCGCGCCGGAAGCAGGTGCTGAACGCGGTGTACCGGGCGGGCAGGTCGGACTCGTCCAGCCGCTCGTCCATGTGGATGCCGGCCAGCGCTACCTCGGAGGTGCCGGTCAGGTACAGTTCGTCCTTCTCCACCCGGTACAGGTTGGACTCGTCGGTCGGCAGGAAGCCGGTGCCGTACATGGCCCGCTCCCCCACCATGACCGGCCCCAGCACCGGCAGGAAGCCCTTGCCCACCAGCCGGTCGAGGACGAACCGGTAGAGCGCCAGCTCGGCCAGTGCCACGTCGCCGATCCGGTAGGCGAACCGGGAGCCGGACAGCCGCGCGGCACGGGCCATGTCGATCCACCCGCGCGGGGATCCAAGGTCCGCGGCGTCCCGCGGGGCGAACGCGAACGACGGCTGCTCGCCCCAGGTGCGCAACGTCTGCGCGTCCTCCTCGGCCATGCCGTCCGCGGCACTGGGATCGGGCAGGTTGGGGATCCGGTCGAGCAGCGCCTGCCGCTCGTGATCCGCATGCCCCAGCTCGGTTTGGGCCCTGGCCAGCTCATCCGCCAGCCGCCGCAGGTCGGCGACCTGGTCAGGGCTGGGCGGGCCGCCTTTGGACGCTTTCTTCTGCCTGGCCCGCAGGGATTCGGTCCGCTCGGTCAGCTCGCGCCAGCGGGCATCAGCGGCCAGCAGCTCGTCGAAGTCGTCCGCGGCTCCGCGGCGGGCCAGCGCGGCCCGGTAGCGGTCGGGCTCCTGCCGCGCTGCTTTGAGGTCAATCACGCCGGTGAGTCTAGCCGCGGGCGGCGTCACCAGCCGGGGCATTTTCCCCGGCGCCGGCGGCTGCGGCCGAACCGGCCGTGGCAGCCCGGCCCCGCCCCGGCCGGGCCGGGGCCGCCACCTTCGGCGGGACTCGCCCGCCGGGCCGGGTGGCCAGTACCGAACCGGCCAGGATCAGCACAAAGGCGACCAGGATCGCCGGCGTCAGCGGCTCACCCAGCACCGCCACCCCGAGCGCCACCGCCACCGCCGGGTTGACGTAGGTGATCACCAGTGCCCGGGCCGGCCCGGCTTCGGCGATGAGCTTGAAGAACAGCACGAACGCGAGCGCGGTGCAGATCACGCCGAGGCCCGCGAGCGAGGCCAGGACCTGTGCCGACGGCATCGCCGTGGGCCAGGTCAGGGCGGCGGCCGGAACGTAAACGAGGGCGGCGAAGCTCAGGCAGAAGGCGTTGACCGCCAGCACCGGCAGATCGGCGAGCTTGCGGTTGGCGATGATCGGGCCGGTGGCGTAGCCGAGCGCGACCAGCATGACCTGGGCGACGGACCAGGCGTCCCCGCCGAGCGCACCCCGATCGGCCAGCACCGCCACCCCGGCCAGCCCGGTCACCAGGCCGGCCCAGCGCACCGCGGTCAGCCGCTCTGCGCCACCGGTCAGCCGGGCCAGCACCACCGTGAGGATCGGCACCGAGGCGATGAGCAGCCCGCTCATGGACGTCGTGAGCTGCCGCTCGGCGTTGGCCAGCAGCGCCCACGGCAAGATCATCTCGACCAGGGCGAACGCCAGCAGCCACCGCCAGTGCCGCCACAATCCGCCGAACTCGCGCCGGCGCAGCGCGAGCGGCAGCAGCAGCGCGGCCGCGATCGTCACCCGCGCGAACACCAGCACGGGCACCGACACCCCGCCGTCCGCGACCTTGATGAACAGATAGGGGATTCCCCAGATGACGCTCATCAGGCTGAACAGCACCCAGCCCCGGCGGCTCACCGCAGCCACCTCCCATCGCCTGCTGGCTGCAGGCTACCTAGCCGTCCGGGCCGGCCCGGACGGCTAGGTAGCAGTTAGCAGCGGCTCGGGGTGACGCTGATGGCCCCGGCGGCCGGTTACCCTCGCAGAAGCAAACATTGTTCTTACCCCTGGCAGGAGGGCCGGTGACGCTGACCGGCGCAAGCGGTGACCACTCCCGCGCGGCCGCGGCGGAGGGAACGGCGGCGGCCACGAGCCAGGCCGCCGCACCGGCTGCGCCGCGGGTGGCAGCCGCTGCCCCCGGCCGGGCCCGGGCGCTGATGGCCGCACCTGGCCCGGTGCGGGCGGCAGCTGGCGTCCTCCGCCTGCCGTGGGCGCTGGCGGCCGCCCTGGCCGGCGGCCTGGCACTGGCGGCCGCCTTCCCGCCGGCCGGGATCTGGCCGCTCGCCCCGGCCGGGCCGGCCCTGCTGGCAGTGGCCCTGTGGCGGCGCGGCCTGTGGGCCTGTTTGCTGACCGGGCTGGTATTCGGGCTTGCTTTCTTCGTCCCGCTGCTGTCCTGGCTGGTCAACCTGGCCTGGTATGCCTGGTGGGCGCTGGCTGTGGCCGAGGCGGTCATCTTCGCGGTACTCGCCGTCGGCCAGCGGCTGCTGCTCAACCTGCGGGCCTGGCCGCTAGCGGCCGCGGGCTGGTGGGTAGGCGCCGAGGCACTGCGCAGCCGGTGGCCATACCCGTTCCCCTGGGGCCGGCTGGCGATGAGCCAGGCGGGCACGCCGACGGCGCCCTGGGTGGCGGTCGGCGGAGTCGCCCTGCTCAGCTTCCTGCTGGCACTGGCTGGCACCAGCCTGGCCTGGGTGCTGCTGGGCCGGGGCGCGGCAGCACCCGCCACCGGCCCAGATGCGCCCGCCGCCGGTGAGCGGCCAGGGTGGCCCGGCACCGGCTGGTGGCCGGCGCTGCGCGGCCGGGCGCTGCCTCTGCTCGCGTTCGCCGGAGTGGTGGCGCTGGCGCTGGCCGGCTTCCTGCTGCCGGTTGACCAGCCAGTTCCCGGCGGCCCGACCGCGGTGGTGGCGGCGATCCAGGGCAACGTGCCGCACGCGCGGAACCTGCCCGATCTGCTCCGGGCAACCACGGTCACCGCCAACCACGCCGCCGCCACCGAGGAACTGGCCCGCCAGGTCCGGGCGGGCCGGCGGCCCGCGCCGCAGCTGGTGATCTGGCCGGAGAACTCCACCGACCTGGATCCGCGCTTCTACCTGCCGGTGTACGCGACGATTTCGGCAGCGGCGCGGGCCATCGGCTCGCCGCTGCTGGTCGGCGCCGTGCTCGGCGACCCGCTCCGCAACACCGGCCTGCTCTGGCTGCCCGGCCGCGGGCCGGCCACCGTCTACGTCAAACGCCAGCTAGTGCCGTTCGGCGAATACATCCCGTTCCGCGGGCTGCTCAGCCGCATCACCTCGCTGGTCGCACTGCAGCCGAAGAACTTCACGGGCGGGCACCGGGCGGTGGTGTTCCATGTCGGGCGGATCCGGCTGGGGGATGTCATCTGCTATGAGGTCGGATTCGACGGCCTGGTCTCGTCGGAGGTCAGGGCCGGGGCGAATCTGCTGGCCATGCAGACCAACGACGCCAGCTTCGAAGTGGACGGCCAGCGTGGCGAGACCCTTCAGCAGCTGGCGATGGCCCGCATCCGGGCGGTGGAGTCCGACCGGGCGGTGGTGGTCGCCTCCACCACCGGGGTGAGCGCGGTCATTGCCCCGGACGGGCGGCTGCTCGCCCATACCGCCAGCTGGCGGCGGGCCGAGCTGGACGTCCGGGTGCCGCTGCTCACCACGCGCACCCTGGCAGACCGGCTGGGTGCCTGGCCCGAGGCAGTGATCATCCTGCTCACACTGGCAGCCTTCGGCTGGGCGGTGACCGCGGCCGTCCGGCGGCGGCTGGCCAGCCGCCGGCAGCATGCCGCCTGACCGTGCGGTCCGCGCCGGAACTGGCGCCACCATCCTGGCCCGCCGCCCGGGCCGGAGCTATGGTGAGGCTGTGCGGGTGGAAGCGAGCGCCGAGGCCGTGGCCTTCGTGCAGGCCCGGGGCGGTCGGCTGTGGGTCTGGGCCGCACATCCGCGCATGTGCTGCGCTGGCACACCGGCCTACATGCATGCCGCGACGCAGGCACCGGCCGGCCTGACCGGTTTCATCCGGCTGCCGTCGGATGAGCTGGAACTATGGTTCCGGGTCCCGGCCGGGGCACCGCCGGAGGTGCTGGAGATCGGGCTGCGCGGCCGGCGCCGGCCCCGGGTCGAGGCGTACTGGGACGGCTGCGCGTTCGCGCTCAGCGCCTGAACCCGCTCCCTGATCGACCCGCTCCTGCCGGAACCGGGTGGGCGAGCGTGGGCCCGCGCACCGCCCGCCGCCCGCCAGCGGTGCGAGGTGCCCGTTGCGCAGCTAGCCCGCAGGCGGGCTGGCGCGGGTGCCCCCTGCCTGCCCGTCCGGCCGTGCCGCCCGGCGATCGGCCGGTGTGGCCTGGCCGTTGGCGAGTATGGGCGGGCGGTGATCAGGGGCCGGGACCGCCGGCCCGGCCGCCGCTGGGACGGGCCGCTGGCCGTTGCGCCACGGCTGAGTGCGAGCCAGCCAGTAACCGCCACCGGCCAGCGCCACCGCGCACAGGATCCAGCCCAGCGCGGTGGTGCCGACCCCGACATATTTCAGGCCGGACGCGAAGATCACGAAGGTGATGATCGGCCGGATGTAGCGGTCCGGCGCCCGCGACGACAGGAACGAGCCGATCAGCACCGCTGGCACGCTGCCCAGGACAATGGAGGCGGTCACCCCGAAGTCGACATGGCCGAAGACCAGCGCACCCAGGGCGGCTGCGGCGGTCAGCGGCACCGCCTGGGTCAGGTCGGTCCCGACGAGCTGGCCCGCGCTCAGCAGCGGGTAGAGGAACAGCATCAGCACGATCATGAGAGAGCCGGAACCCACCGACGTCATGCCGACGATCAGGCCACCGATCATGCCGATCGCGATGGTGGGCACCGGGCGGACTTTGATCTGCGCGATCGTGGCCGTGCGCCGGTTCCCGGACCTGCGGTCCAGTACATAACGCAGCACCATGGCGCCGGCGCCGACCAGCAAGGCCACCCCGAGCGCGATCTCGACCTTGGACTGCGCCGCCGAGCCGGCGCCAAGCTGGCGCAGCAGGAAGGCGCCGAAGAACGCCATCGGCACTGACCCGGCCACCATCCAGCCGACCAGGCGCAGGTTGACCGTTCCCTTGATGAGATGGACGGTCGCACCAACCGGCCGCATCAGCACCGCGGCGACCAGGTCGCTGGAGATGGCCGAGGACGGTTTCACCCCGAAGAGCAGGATCAGCATCGGGGTCATCAGGGCGCCGCCGCCGGCTCCGGTCAGCCCGACCAGCAGGCCGACCACCGCACTGCCGAGGACGATATACGGGTTGAGGTGCATCGCTCGCCTTTCTCCCACCCGCCGTTGTGCTGCCGGGCCCAGCGATTCCCTAGCTATCCAATGTCAAATCTGGACTATAGACGACGAACCTGGCCGGGCAATCGCCGCCTGCCTCTGGCCGGCCGCTAGCCCGCTGACCCGGGGTGGCGGCGCAGGTCGGACCGGATCTCCTGGGCCAGCCGGTGGGTTTCCCGGCGGTTGAGGACAGCGCCAGCCACGGCACCGGTGAGCAGCGGGCCCAGCGAGAAGGCGCTCCGGCTCGCCCGGGCCGCCAGCCGCAGGCGCAGCCGCCGGGCCAGCGGGGAGCCGGCGGCCAGGACCAGCCCGCCGGGTACCAGGAAGACTCCCCGGCGGTGCGCCCAGGCGGCGACGTAGGCGGTCATCCGCTCCACCACATTGCCGCTGGCGGGCAGGCCGTAGATCTCATGCAGTTCGGCGACCAGCTTGATCTCTATGCCGACCAGGGCCAGCGTCTCGGCCACGATCTCGGCTGGGAAGGCGGGCGGGACCGGCAGGACAGCCCACGCGCCGACCGCGGCGCCGACCGCTGCTGATGCCCGCGACGCACCCTCGACCAGTGCGTCGGCGACGTCCTCGGTGGACAGCCCCGGGAACTGTGCCTGCAGCGCTGCCCGGTCGCGCACCCGCAGCCGGGGGGCCATCACAGCGACCTGGGCAGCCAGCCAGCTGGTGCCTGCCCCCACGCCGCGCCGGGCCACCCGTGTCCCGCGGCCGGCTGCCCGCGCTCCGGAGCGCGCCAGCTTCGCCAGTGACCTGGCCAGCCGCCGCCGGTCGGGGGGCGCCTTCGCCTCGCTGACCTGGGTCGCCAGCTCGGCCGCCTGCTCCGCGATCACGTCATCCGCGGCCACCGGCTGCCCATCAGCATCACCGTGCATCTCGGCCATGACAGCCACCTACCCGCTGGCGATCACCGCGATCCCCGGCGACCCGGCCGATCCGGACTGATGGAGCAGCCATTACCGGCCCGCCCGGGCAGGCGGTGAACAGCAGCCACTCCTCCGGAGACAGCCCGGGCAGCAGCGCCAGCAGTTCGGGCCGAAGCGCGCGAGCAATGGTGACGCATCCACCCTCAGCCAGGCCATGCGCCCAGCCTGTCAGCCAGGCCACCGCCATCGCCTGTCATAGCCTGCGGGCGAGGGCCGGGCAATGCCGTCCGTTACCCGCCAGCAATGCGGCCGCCGGGCCACCACCCTGGAGACATGAATGGCATCGAGTACGTGGCAATCGACCCGCAGCGGCTGGACGCCATGCGCGGCCGCGGCACGGACGAGTTCGGTAACCCCTGGCAGCGGCGGGCAGCGGGAGGCTGGGAGCCGCTGCGCTGCTGCCTGCGCACCGCGGTGGCGGGCGAGGACATCGCGCTCATCAGCTACAGCCCGTGGCCACTGCCGTGGACCACCCCGTGGGCCGAGGCAGGGCCGGTGTTCGTCTGCTTCCGCCGCTGCCCGGGCTACCGGACACCCGGTGAGTATCCACCCGATCTGAGGAAGTCCTACAGCCTGCTCAATCCCTTCGGCCACGACGGCGCCCGGGCCTACCAGCACATCACCTTCGTCGAGCCCGGCGCGGACCACGACGCTGCCGTCCGCACCGTGCTGGCCCAGCCCGGCGTGGCGCAACTGCACGTCCGCAGCGCGGTGGCCCAGTGCTTCACGTTCGCGGTCCGGCCCGGCTGAGTCCGGCCCAGACCGCTGGCACGGGCGCAGCTCACCTCGGCTAGCCGGCCGGCCGGCCGCGGTGGGCGGGCCGCTGATAGGCCAGCACGGTGACGGTAGCGGCGGCGGCCACGGCCGGGACCAGCAGCAAGCCGATCGACAGCAGCCCGAGCAGGGTGGCGCCGGCCAGCAGCAAAGTCGCCGCGAACAGGGCCAGCCGGACCGGCCGGGCGGCCGCCGCAAGCCCGAGCGGGATGGCCGCGGCCACCAGGACCGCGATCAGCCACCAGGCAGGAGCGTTGCCCTGGCTGTGGATCAGGGTGAGGTAGAACACGGTGAAGCCAGCGACCCAGGCCACGGCTCCGCCGGCCAGCCAGCGGGATACCACGCGTCCATTGTCCCCCGCCCCGGCCCGCCGGCGCCGGCGGGCTGCGCTTGAATGGACACGATGACCGAGATCGCCGCGCTGCCCGGCATTTCTCGGCTGAGCGGGCCGTACCACCGGCACCCAAGGAGGAACAATGCCCACCCGCAGCGCACGCACCACCTGGACCGGCGGCCTGAACGACGGCTCCGGCACCGTCACGCTGGTAAGTTCCGGCCTTGCCAGTTACCAGGTCAGCTTCCCCAAGCGGGTGGCTGACAGCGCCGACGGCACCACGAGCCCAGAGGAACTCATCGCCGCCGCCCACTCGTCCTGTTTCGCGATGCAGTTCTCCGCCCTGCTCGGCGAGGCAGGCGGCAGCGGGCAGTCCTTCGACGTCTCCGCCGATGTCACCCTCCGCCCCGATCCAGCAGGCGGCCTCAGGATCAGCGGCATCACGCTGAACGTCAGCGGTTCCGCCGACGGTCTCAGCTCAGCTGATTTCGCCAAGATCGCGCAAGACGCCAAAAACACCTGCCCGGTCAGCAAGGCGCTGACTGGCACCGACATCTCGCTGGTGGTTTCCAGCTGACCATCCGCCGTGGCCCGGCGCTGAGCTTCGCCGATGGCGGGACCGGCTCTAAGGTATGACCCATGACAGGCGAGGTATCCCCGCTCGGGCACGGCGACCAGACTGGCGCCGGCGGTGACCTGCGGGCCTCGCACGAGGACCGGGACCAGGTCGTGGAGGTGCTCCGGGTCGCCGCTGGTGACGGCCGGCTGACCGCCGAAGAACTGGACGAACGGCTGGAAGCAGCGCTGACCGCCCGCACCCACGCCGAACTGGCAGTGCTCACCCGCGACCTGCCGGCCGGGCCGGGACTGGCCCCGGCGGCGCCGAAGGACCTGGTGCGGATCGACCTTCGCAGCGGGCACACCAAGCGGGAGGGCCGCTGGCTGGTGCCCCGGCAGATGCAGGTGCGGGTCACCAGCGGCCACGCCCGGCTGGACTTCACCCAGGCGGTCATCTCGGGGCGCTCGCTCCATATCGACGCCGACGTGCGCAGCGGCTCGCTGACGCTGCTGACCAAGCCGGGGGTGGTCGTCGACACCGACGATGTCGCGGTCCGCAGCGGGCACGTCAAGATCCGCGCCCCCTGGGGCCCGGACGTGCCGGTCATCCTGCAGGTCACCGTGTCCGGCAAGGTCGGCAGCGGGCACATCGTCGCCCGGCCGCCGCGCCGCACTCTCTGGCAGTGGCTGCTCCGCCGCCCCCGGCCTTACCAGCTCCCCGCACCCTGAGCCAAGCACAGCGCCGATAGCGTTGGCGCATGGCATCGATGGCGAAGATCGAGGCATTCCTGGCCGAACGGCGCAACCTCATCCTGGCCGGGATCAGGCGGGACGGGCGGCCGCAGCTGAGCCCGAACTGGTTCGCCTGGGACGGCCAGCACTTCTACGTATCGACCCTGCGGCGCCGGGCGAAGTATGCGATCTTCCGCCGGGATCCCCGGGCCCAGTTGCTGGTGGACGACTCGACCGGGTTCCGCGCGGTGCTCCTCCCGGCGACGGTCGAGGTCCGCGAGGATCTCGCCAGCGAACTGCCCCGGTTCCGGGCCATCCGGGAGAAGTACGGAGTACCGGTGCCGGACGAGGCCAAGCAGCTGCGGGGACTGGCCGAAGAGGGCCGGGTGCTGCTGGCGATCACCCCGGACGGGCCGCCGGACAGCTGGATCTGCTGGGGCCTGGACTGACGCCGGGCCAGGGCGCTCGGCCCAGCCCGCCCGATCACCGGCCGGCCGCGGCCCGGCGGCTGCGGTAGGCGGCCACGTTCGTGCGGTTGGAGCAGGAGAGACTGCAGAACCGGCGAGACCGGTTCTTGGACAGGTCGACGTGGACGTGGTCGCAGTCGTGCGCGGCACACAGCCGGAGCCGGTCCAGCTGCCCGGTGCGGATCACGTCGGTGAATGCCATCGCCGCCTCGACGGCCATCCGGTCGGCCAGCGGCGCATCGGGCTGGGTGGCGTGCAGGTGATATCCCCAGCTGTCGTGCTTGACAAGTTGCGGCAGCGCTGACGACTCCCGCAGCAAGGCGTTGACCAGATCGGCGGCGTCGTCTTCGGCCAGCTCCCACACCCGTTCCAGCCGCGGCCGCAGCGCCAGCACGGCAGCCAGCTCGGCCTGGTCGTGGGTACGCTCCCCGGTCCAGCCCCAGTCCAGCACGAACTGGTCCAGCGCGGCCAGGTCAGGCAGCAGCTCGTGGTCACCCCGGCCGGTGTTCACCAGGGCCGCGGCAGCCGCCAGTGCGACCTCGGTGTCATGGGCAAAAAGCAATTTGACTCCTTTCGCGGCCCTCGCTAGTGTCATGAGTATACATCATTTTACTCATTACATAGGAGGTGTGCGGTGACGACCCGCCAGCCCCGTGACACCGGGTCCGCCCGGGGCGGCGCCGGCCTGACCCTGGCCGTGCTGTCGGCCGCCACCTTCGGGACCTCGGGCACCTTCGGTTCTTCGCTGATCGCGGCCGGCTGGAGCCCGGCAGCCGCGGTGATCGCCCGGATCGCGGTGGCGGCGGTCATCCTCACCATTCCAGCTCTGCTGCAACTGCGCGGCCGGTGGGGGCTGCTCCGCCGGGGGGCTGGCCAGGCGGCGGCCTACGGCCTGGTCGCGGTGGCGGGCTGCCAGCTGTTCTACTTCAGCGCCATCCAGCGCATCCCGGTGGGCGTCGCGCTGCTGCTGGAGTACCTGGGCGTGGTGCTGGTGGTCGGCTGGCTGTGGCTGCGGCACGGCCAGCGGCCCCGGCGGCTGACCGCGATTGGCGGATCGGCCGCGATCATCGGTCTGGTGCTGGTGCTCAACCTGGCCGGTTCGGCCCACGTCAACCCGATAGGGGTGCTCTGGGGGCTGCTGGCCGCGGTCGGGCTGGCGGTCTATTTCCTGCTGTCAGCGGCCGAGCGCGCCGAGCCGCTGCCGCCGATCGTCATGGCCTGGGCCGCGATGTGCACCGGCGCGGCCGCACTGGCCGTGCTCGGCTGGCTCGGTCTGCTGCCCATCAGCTACCGGGCCGGCGACGTCGTGTTCCTCGGCCACCGCGTCAGCTGGATCGTGCCGGTGCTGGGCCTGTCGCTGGTGGCCGCGGTCATCGCCTACGTGGCCGGAATCGGTGCCGCCCGCCGGCTTGGTGCGAAGCTGGCATCGTTCATCGGCCTGGCCGAAGTGCTGTTCGGGATCGGCTTCGCGTGGCTGCTGCTCGGCCAGCTGCCGTCGCCGGTGCAGTTCGCCGGCGGCGTGTTCATCCTGGCCGGCGTCGCCTGCGTCCGGGCGGACGAATTGCGCCACGTGCCTGCCGCCGAGCCTGCGCCGCGGGCGGCGGCCCCGGCGGCCACCCAGGTGCTGGCCAGCGCCCGCGGTGCCCGGGACTAGGGCAGCCGCACCGGCCCGGCGGGGCTCAGCCGCTCTTGCGCCGGAACGAGCGCCGGTGCCGGGCCGGGCCGTGCGCACCGTGGATCTTGCCGGTTCCCTTGCCCTGGCCAGAGCCGCTGGCCCCGGCATCCCGGGCCTGCTTGCGGTCCAGCGCCTCCCGGAACTTGCGTCGTGCCTCGTCTTCGGGAGCCGGCCCGTCCCCGGGATCTGCCCCCTCCCCGGGACCCGCCGCGTCCTCAGCCCCGGCTGGCCCCGCCGCGGTCTCCGCCATGACGGCCTCCTGTCTGCGACCGGTACCTGCCCAGCCTGGCATATCCGCTAACACCGCCGTGCCCCGCAGCCCGTCCACGATAGCCGCAACGGCGGTGCGCGCGGCTCCGGTCACCTCGCTCCGGCAAGCGGCGCACAATGGGGGTCATGGCGGTGTGGCGTGCCCTGACCAACCCGATCAGGTACGCCGCCCTGGTCGCCGGCGCGCTGCCGGTGCTGGCCTTCCCCGCTGCCAATCTCGAGTTCCTGGCCTGGTTCGGGCTGGTGCCAGGGCTGCTCATCATGCACGCGGCAGCGTCGGCGCGGGAAGCGGCGGTCCGGGGCTGGTGGTTCGGCGCGGGCTTCATCCTGGCCGCCCACTACTGGCTCACCCCCAACATTGGCCCGGGCCTGCTGCTGGTGGCGATCGCGCTGGGCGCGCTGTGGATACCGGTGGCGATCAGCACCTGGCTGCTGCTGGGCACACCGGCTGGCCAGGGCACCACGGGTGCGCGGGCGGCCCGCGCGGCGGCCGCGCTGCTGGTGGTGCCCAGCTGGTGGCTGGTGATCGAGTGGATCCGGTCCTGGCAGGCGCTGGGCGGGCCGTGGGCGCTGCTCGGGGCCAGCCAGTGGCAGCACCCGGCGGTGCTGGGACTGGCCGCGGCCGGCGGAGTGTGGCTGGTCAGCTTCGCGATCGTGGCCGCCAACACCGGCATCGTCATCCTGCTCACCGGAGGCCCGCCGGTCATCCGGGTGCTGGGCGCCGCAGCGGTGGCGGTGGCGGTCGCGGCCGGGCCGATCGCCTTCGCACTCACGCCGCCGCCGCACCCCACCCGGTTCCTGACGGTGGCACTGGTGCAGCCGGGCAGCGATCCGGGGCCGGACGCCAGCCAGCTGCTCTCGGCCGGGCTGGCCAGCCACCACCCGGGCCTGATCGTGTGGGGTGAAAGCAGCGTCGACCGTGACATCGCCCGGTCGCCGGGCGTCCGGGCCCAGCTGACCGCGCTGTCCGCGGCCGACGGTGCGCAAATCCTGGCCAACCAGGACACCGTGATAGGCGGGAAGAAGTCGAAGACCGCGATCCTGCTCGGGCCGCACGGGATCGTGGCCACCTACACCAAGACCCGGCTGGTGCCGTTCGGCGAGTACATCCCGTTCCGCCAGCAGCTCGGCTGGCTGACCAAGATCAGCCGGGCGGCGCCGGTGAACATGGTGCCTGGCCCCGGTGCGAAGACGATGCGGATCACCGCCCCCGGCGGCCGCCAGATTCCCATCGGGGTGCTGATCTGTTTCGAGTCCGCGTTCCCGGACATGTCGCGGGCAGATACCCTGCATGGCGCGGAACTGATCGTCTACCAGACCTCCGACTCCACCTTCCAGCGGAGCTGGGCGCCCGCCCAGCACGCGTCACTCGGCGCGGTGCGGGCCGCGGAAACCGGCCGGCCGGTCGTGCAGGCCGCACTGACCGGGGACAGCGTGGCATTCGATGCGCAGGGGCGGCTGCTGGCCAGGCTCAGCACCAGCCAGCGCGGGGTGCTGGTCGTGCGGCTCGGGCTGGCCCCGGCCACGGCGCTGACCCTGTTCGACCGCATCGGCGAGGCCGTCCCCTGGACCGCCATCGGCATCGCATTGCTGTCCGTTTTGCTGCTGATCTATCTGACCCCGGGCAGCCGGAGAGCGATACAGTTGGACGTGAACCCCCGGCCTGTCACATCCGTATCTACACTGAGCACTTTGACCGACCGCGAGGCCGGTCCCGGGCCCACCGGACAGGGCGAGGGTTCAGCGCCGTCGCAGTCAGGCCGGTGAGCCAGGCCACGGGCAGGGACCGCCCATGGCTTTCGGATCAGCGCAACAGGAGGACCAGGGTGCGGGAGAAGTTCCACACTCGCCCAGACCGGCGCTACCACCCCAGCCGCCGGGTCAGGCTGGGCGTCATCGCGGTCAGCGGAGCCGCTGCCCTGCTGGCGGCGGCCTGTTCCAGCGCCCCGGGCCACCAGGCAGGCGGCACCACCGGTCACACCTCACCGCCGGCCTCGCCAGCGGCTTTGCTGACCATCACCCCGGCAAACGGCACCAGGCACGTGAACCCCAGCAAGGGCGTCACGGTCACCGTCGCCCAGGGCAAGATCAGCAAGGTGACCGTCACCACCGGCAGGGGCGGGGTGGCCGGGGTGCTTGCACCCAGCGGGCAGTCCTGGCAGACCAGGTGGCCGCTGCATCTGGGCGCGAAGTACAGCGTGACGGCGACCGCGGTCAACTCGTCGGGCAAGACCGTCACGGCGACCAGTTCGTTCCGCACCCTGACCCCCTCGGCCACCATGTCGGCGAGCACCGCGCTGGGCGACCAGGCCTATGGCGTGGGCATGCCGATCATGATCACCTTCAGCTCGCCGGTCACCCGCCGGGCCGCGGTGGAGAAGGCGATCCAGATCAGGAGCTCGAAGCCGGTGGTCGGGGCGTGGATGTGGGACGGCAACCAGGCACTGGACTTCCGGACTCAGGTCTACTGGCCGCAGCACACCGCCGTCAGCTTCGTGGCCCATTTCAACGGCCTGGAATTCGCGGCGGGCGTATTCGGCACGGCCAACCTGAGCCAGGCGTTCCACATCGGCAACTCGCTGATCGGGGTGACCAGCACCCGGACTCACCACACCCGGATCTACTGGCGGGGCAAGCTGTACGGGGTGTGGGCGGACTCCAGCGGCATGCCCGGTGACGACACCGCCAACGGTGCCTACCTGACCATCGAGAAGGCTAACCCCACGCTGATGAGCGGGCCCGGCTACCACAACCTCCCGGTCTACTGGTCGGTCCGGTTCACCTGGAGCGGCGACTACTATCACGCCGCGCCGTGGTCGCTGTTTGAGCAGGGGTTCACCAACGTCAGCCACGGCTGCATTAACCTGTCCCCGGCCCACGCCCAGACGTACTACAACTGGGCGGTCCCCGGCGACCCGATCACGATCACCGGCAGCCCGGCCACCGGTATCTGGAACGACGGCTACACCGAGTGGTTCTACAGCTGGCATCAGCTGCTCAAGCACAGCGCCACGCACCTGGCAGTGCAGGCCGGCCCGGCCGGCAGCACGCTGGTCAACCCGGCCACGCTGCCCGCGGCGCCGACCGGGGTGCTGTACGCGCCGAAGCCCCTCAACTACCTCGCCGGATGAGCTAGTACCGGAGCGTCAGCTCGCTTCCTGACTGCGGGCCCGGGCTGCGGGCATCCGCGGGTGCCGGCCGCCCGGCGCCGCGCCCAGCGGCCAGCCCGGCGGCGCGCTGGACCAGTGCCGCGGTCCAGGCGGCCGGGCGCGGCTGCGCCCCGTTCACCAGGCCGTTCCAGTACAGCGACCAGGTGCCAGCCACCAGCCGGCGCACCCCGGGCGCGGTGATCAGCCGCACCCCGGCGGAGGCCACCCGCGGCCGCCGGAGCAGCAGCGACTGCAGGGCGCTGGCCCCGGGCAGGTAGCTGCCAAACGCCGCGGCCAGCGCGTGCGTGTAACCGGGCCCGGGATCGGCCGGGCAGTCGAGCACCGCCTGGGCGGCCAGCCGCGCGCTGACCATGGCCGGCCCGATCCCCTCCCCCTGCAGCGGATTGATCAGCCCGGCGGCGTCGCCGACGAGCAGCACGTTCCCGGCCGCGGGCGGCGTGCCGCTGCCACCCATCCGCAGCCAGCCGCCCATCACCGGCCCGGGCTGGACACCGGGACGAATATCGCCCCGCCGGGCCAGCAGCCCGCAGAACCGGGCCAGGTCGTCGCGCAGCGGCACCGACCGGCGGGTACTGCCGAGCCCGACCCCAATGCCCAAGTTTGCCTGGCCGTCTTCGCCCGGGAAGAGCCACCCATAGCCGGGATAGATCCGCCACGGCGCGGCATCCAGCAGCACCAGCAACGGCAGCGGCACCTGCGCGGGCAGGTAAGCACGGATGGCAAATCCCCACAGCGCCGTCTCCGGCCGCAGCATCCCGGCCAGCCGGGCGACCGGGCTGAGCGCCCCATCAGCACCGATAACCGCGCCAGCCGCCAGCCGCTGCCCGTCGCTGGCGACGACCGCGCGCAGCGAGCCTGCATGGGCCGCCTCAACGGCGGCGATCCGGGCCCGCACCGGATGCGCCCCGGCAGCGATCGCCGCCTCCCGCAAGGCGTGGTCGAAGCCGGCCCGCGGCGCCACCACGCCGTGCCCCGGATAGCTGCGCCCGGGAAAGGCAGGCAGCCGGCTCGCCCGACCGGACGGGCCTACCGCCAGCAGGTCAGACCCCTGCCCCGCGTCCGGCACGGTCAGGCCCAGGTCGGCCAGTACCTGCACACCCCGCGGGCCGACCAGGTCACCGCAGGCCTTGTCGCGCGGAAAGGCTGCCTTGTCGACGAGCGCGACACGGGCCCCCGCCTGGGCCAGCACCAGCGCGGCGACGCTGCCGGCCGGCCCCGCACCCACCACGACCGCGTCAAACGACCGTCCCGTCATCGGGCGAGCACCATGGCCAGCGCCACCGCGCCGGTCGCCCAGACGAAAAAGCGCAGCGCCCGTTCGATCGGGGCCAGCAGGTCGGCGCGGGCCAGCTGGCGTTCCGCGCCGTCGGTGAAGGTGATCCGCACCGACACCCCGCTCACCCGCCGCCGCAGGGTCCGGGCCGGTGTGCTCAGCGCCCGCTGGCCCAGCGACAGGAAAAATGCGGCCGCTGCGGTCACCCCTGCCGCCCAGGACAGGGTCCAGTGCTGGGCGTACGCGCCCACCAGTGCCGGGAACGACCCCCAGGACAGCGCGAACCAGACATCGTTGTGCAGCAGGCCGCCGAACAGCTCCAGGTTGTAACCAAACACCAGCAGCCCGCCCACCACCACGAACGGCAGCAGCCGCAGCCCGCCCACGACCAGGCCCATCACCATGGCGCAGCCGATGGCGACGGCGGCAGTGACGGCCAGCACCGTGCTGCTGATGCCGGTGCCGAGCGGCCGCCCCTTCAGCTCGTCCAGCGCGTGCGCGCCGATCCCCACCGCCAGGAAGAACGCGAGTACGGTGCCGCCCAGCCGCCACCAGATCAGCGGCGGCATGACGGCGGCGCCCATCACCACGTAGGACAGGTGCCAGAGGGTGTAGGGCGGGTGGAGCAGGGTCACCCAGTCGCCAGGTCCCCCGGTGCCGCGGCCGACCGCGTAGAAGGCGGGCCGCTCCGGGGAGCTGCTCACGAACCCCCCTTGCGGCCCCACATGATCAGCCCGCCGCCGAGGCTCATCAGGGTGGTCCCGACGTCAGTCATCCCCGCCGCCCGCCACGCGTCAACGTGCGCAGGCAGCGGATGCCGCTGGTAATGGGTACTGATGCTCGGCCCCAGGAACCGGCCGACCTCGAACCAGGCCGGGCCACCGGTGACCGCGCCCAGCACCGGCAGCGCCAGCCGGGTGTAGCACCACCAGGCGGCGTGCCAGATCGGCGGTGCCGGGACGGCGAACTCCAGGCTGGCCATGGTCCCGCCGGGACGCAGGCAGCGTGCCATCTCGGCGACGGTCGCGGCCGGGTCCGGCACGTACCGCAGCAGGTAGGAGAAGGTCACCGCGTCGAAGGTGGCGCCGGCGAAGGGCAGCTGGTCGGCCCGGCCGGCCGCCAGCGCGACCCGGCCACGCTGGCGCGGCCGCCGCACCTGGGCCAGGCCGGCCCGCAGCATCGGCTCATTGAGATCAACCCCGGCGACATCCGCGCCAGTCCGGCTGGCCACCGCCAGCGCTATCCCGGCCGGGCCGGTGGCCACGTCCAGCACCAGCCGCGGCGACCCGGCCGCGGTCCGGTCCACCACGGCGCGGCGCCAGCGCCGGTCCTGCCCGAGTGAGAGCAGGTAGGCGAGCCGGTCGTAGCGTGCGGGCAGGCCCGCGAAGACGGCGCGAGCCACCGGCTCGCCGCGCAGGCGGGCGTCGCTCGCAGGCGGTGCCGTCACCGGGCCCAGGGCCCGGGGCTTGCCATCACGGTCGCTCCCACCTGCTGCCGGTTCGGGCCGCCGGAGCACGGCGGTACGGTCACGGTTGCCCGGCAAGCCGGTCACCTCTGGTGATAGTGGCATGAGCCAACCGATCGGGCAAGAAGCCCGCCCGCGCGCGGCCAGGGTGCGGGCAGGCCGCCCCTGCCCGCACCGAAACCGGTCAGTCCTCGCGTTTCTCGAACCGGCTGACCGCGATCAGCCCCGCCACGAAGACGACCACCATCCCGATCAGCAGGGCGAGCTCGGTGTTGTCCTTCGGCCCGTACGTACTGAGCAGGACGAGGATCCGCCGGATCACCGCCACCAGCCCGACCACGATGAACGGCTGCGCGGCCAGCCGGTGTGACCGCAGCGACAGCACCACGGTGTGCACGATCTCCACCAGGATGAGTACCAGCAGCACCTGGTCGAGCAGCCCGCTCGCCCGGATGGCGAGCGGGCGGCCCGAACTGACGAAGCCGGCCAGCGCCGCCACCACCAGGACCGCCGCCAGCGCGATCAGCACCACCCCGACCGCGACGGTGACCGCGTCCTGGGCGTGCTCCAGCAGCCAGATCGATCCCGCCACCCCGCGCAGGCGGGCGCGTTTGC
>Ga0306920_100004381_pt1 | contig 18078 bp, 12 predicted proteins | sample flu12Cox44000170_FD_204666 | JGI IMG/M metagenome (GOLD analysis project Ga0306920, IMG submission 204666) | Lab enrichment of tropical soil microbial communities from Luquillo Experimental Forest, Puerto Rico - flux4day.12C.oxic.44.000.170 (v2)... | ecosystem: Environmental > Terrestrial >... | reverse complement strand
GACACCGACCTGTTTGTTCCGCTCATGAAACGCGCGGCTCGGCTATGCGGCGTGGACTTCGCCCGTGAAGAGAAGCTGGAAGAAGGCAAAGGGGGAGCCGCTTCGCTCCGCGTGATCGCGGACCACGCCCGCGCCACGGTGTTTCTCTTGACCGACGGAGTTCTACCTTCAAATGAAGGGCGCGGCTACGTGCTTCGGAAAATCATTCGCCGTGCCATTCGGCACGGCCGTCTGCTCGGCGCAAGCAAGCCTTTTCTTTTTGAGACCGTCGAAACCGTCCGCGAATTGATGGGTTCGGCATACCCCGAGCTGCTCGAGCCGGCCGCCGCGCGCGTGCCTGAAATCGTGCTCTCGGAAGAGCGCCGCTTCGGAGCTACTCTCAACATCGGTCTCACCAGGCTAACCGACGAATTGCGTCCGCTGCTTGACTTGCGATCGCAGTACGACCAGGCAGGCAAACGCATCGACTTGCTTCCGGACGGCCAGGAGAAAACCGACCTGGTCCAAAAGCGCGCCGCACTTCTGCGCGAAATGAGCTATCCGGGAGAATCGGCGTTTAAACTGTTCGACACTTACGGGCTTCCTCGCGATTTTGTTGCCGACGTCTGTCGCGACGCGGGTATTCCGGTCAACTGGGATGGCTTTGAGCGGGCGATGGAGGAGCAGCGGACGAAGGCGCGGGCGTCATGGAAGGGTACGCACAAAGAAGCCGCCCATCCGGCTTACGCCAAGATCGCGGAGACGTTTAAGACCGAGCCGGGATTCTATTACGCAACCTCAGCGAAGGATTGCCGGATCGAAGCCATCGTTCTGACCAGCGGCGCCAACCCCACTGCGACCGGCCCCGTCAACGAGTTGAAACCGGGTGAATCCGGCGAAGTGGTGCTGGATCGCACGACGATTTACGCCGAGTCCGGCGGACAGATCCACGATGTCGGCGGATTTTACGACGCTTCGGAGACCCAGCAGCTGGCGGCGGTAACCGGGGCCTACTACCCCGTTGCGGGGCTGGTCGCGCATCGCGTCACCGCCAACGAGACCTTGCGCGTCGGGGACCGCGTCACCGTGGTGGCCGATGCCGAGCGTCGCGCGCGAGTGATGCGCAACCATAGCGGGACGCACTTGGTGCACGCGGCGCTGCGCAATATTCTGGGAACACATGTGAAGCAGGCGGGCTCGCTAAATGCTCCCGACCGCCTGCGTTTCGATTTTTCGCACTTCGCTCCGGTAGCGGCGGAGGAGTTGCGCGACATCGAGCAGCAGGTTAACGACCAGATTCGCTCCAATGCGGAAATCGAGACCAGCGTGACCTCGCTCGACGAAGCGCTGGCTTCGGGTGCGCTGGCTTTTTTCGGCGACAAATATCCCGAGCATAATGTCCGCGTGGTGACCATTCCCGATGCGCGCGCGCCGCGCGGTTTCTACTCGAAGGAGCTGTGCGGAGGCACGCACGTGAAGGGCGTCGGCGACATCGGGGTTTTGAAGATCGTGCAGGAAGAGTCGGTGGCGGCTGGAGTGCGCCGCATTGAGGCCATGACCGGAATCGGAGCGCTCGACCACTACCAGCACCAAGCCGATGTCCTGGCTGCGGTGGCCAGGCAACTCAATGTAGGCGAAGACGGCGTCCTCGCTCAGATCGAGAAGTTGACCCAGACCACGCGGCAGCTCGAAAAACAGCTTGCCGAACAGCGCCGCAAAGAAGCCCTGAACCAGCTCGAGGAGCTCTTCGCGAAGACTCAGATGATCAAGGGCACCAAAGTAGTGGTCGGCGAGGTAGAAGGCGCGGACCGCGAGACCCTGCGGCAGCTGGTAGACCGTCTGAGGCAAAAACTCGGGTCTGGGGTGGTAGTGCTGGGGCAGGCCGAAGACGGCAAAGTGGCCCTGATCGCTGCGGTGACCAGAGACCTAACCGCTAAAGTCCATGCTGGCAAGGTGATACAGGCACTTGCCCACCAGGTGGGCGGCAAGGGTGGCGGCCGGCCCGATTTGGCAGAGGGTGGCGGAGAAGACACAAAAGCCCTAAATAGTACTCTTGGGGGAGTGCCGGCACTCCTGGAGCCGTTGCTATGATCGGGATGCGCCTGAGACGTGTTTGCCGGGAGACGCTTTACCCGGTGGGTCCGATTTCGCTCGAGGAACGGCTTCGGCATGGCTCGAGCCGCCCGTTCTGCGAGCTCTGTCGAGATCCTGAAGCAAGGTTAGCGCAGGGTTTCGAAGCGGAACCGCTCGATCCGAGGGGTCTTGCAAAAGCCCTTGGAACCCTGAAGTCCGAGCCTTCCCGCGAAAGGCCATGGGCAAACGAAGCTCCAACCCGGTCCTTGTCGCCACGGCGATCTTCGTATTCTGCTGGGCGTTTGGTGCGGACTCCGCCGAAGCGCAGATCACCAAGGTTGCCAACGATGACGGCCGAATGCTGTTCGTCAACGCGGAACCGCCCGCTGCCTTGCGGCTGGCTCCGCGCAAGCCGCGTGGCATCTTCCTGCCCGCCGAAGTTTCCTTTACCGGAGGCAGCCGTCCGGCGATCGATCTGGACCGCGACGGCGCAGAGAAACTGGTAAGGGAAGCAGCCGAACGCCATAGCGTGGACCCGGCTTTGGTCCGCGCCGTAATCGAGACCGAATCCAACTGGAATGCTGGGGCGATCTCCCGTAAGGGTGCGGTCGGCCTGATGCAGCTGATTCCGACTACAGCACAACGTTTCGGCGTCAATGACCTCTACAGCCCGCAACAGAACATCGACGCCGGGGTTCGATACCTGAAAACGTTGCTGGAACGCTACAATGGCAACCTGGAACTGGCCTTGGCAGCGTACAATGCGGGAGAGGGCGCCGTGGACCGGGCGCACGGCATCCCGCGCTTCCGGGAAACCCAGGATTACGTGCAACGGGTGCAGAGTGCTTACTTTCGGCCGGGATCGGGACGTTTGGATGGCGCGTTTGTCAATCCGCACGCGATCCGCAAGACCAGCGACTCCGCCGGAAGAACCATCTTTACGAACGATTGAGGGCGGCAAAGAGCCCAGGCCGGGTCCTGTGCCGCCACGGGTAATCTGCAACCGTCCGGGCCATTCTGCGCAGCACATCGTTTTGGGGCAGCGGGTTGGGGGATGAGCGACAGGATTTTTGCTTGTAAAGTGCGTGGTGTATTGGTTTCCGGCGGCGGCTTGCCTGGGCGCGTTCTTTCGGCGATTTTTTTGCACCAGCGCTTCGCCAGCGCTTCGCCGGTTTTTGCTGCCGTGGCCATCGCCTGCCTTTCGTTTTCGCCCGCTTCACTACTCGCCCGGGAAGCGCTCAGCGATCCGCCGGCCGGCCGTTCGGCCAGCGCATCAGGAAATGCCGCCGATCCGGCTGGGCCGGAACGCCGCCAGGCGGCGAGCGCGCAATTCGGCCGCGCGGAGGAGCAACGCGAGGCGCTCCATAACAAGCCTGCCGAGAAACGCACCCTCAACGACTACAAGCAGGTGGTCAACAGCTATCGCCGCGTCTATCTGATTACGCCGCACGCCGCAGAAGTGCCGGATGCGCTGCTCGCGGTGGCGCAGCTGTATACGGAAATGGGTGACCGCTTCGGGCGGGCCTACTACCAGTCGGCCGTGAACAGCTATCAGTTCCTGATGCGCGAGTATCCGCAGAGCCGCTATTGCCCGGATGCCTACCTGCGGTCGGCGCAGCTCGAGAAAGACCGGCTGGGCGATATTGCAGGAGCGATCCGTACCTACGACACTTTTCTCAAGAAATTTCCGCACTCCAAGCAACGCCGGGAAGCCCAGGAAGCGCGCGCTGAGCTGGCCCTGCTGCAGAATTCCGCGCCGGCTGACTCCGGGAAAAGCGCCCTTTCAAAGAGCGCCGGCTCGGAGGCGGAAAGCGCGCCGCGCGCGGTGGCGCCCGCGGATAAACCTGTGGAAATGGCGATGGGCAACGCGGCCGGCAATCAGACGCCCACCGGTGCAAGCGCCCGGATCCCTAGAGTCGAGAGAATCAGCACCAAGGCCGCCCAGGACTCGGTCCGCGTGACCATCGATCTTGACAGCAGCGTACAGTTTTTTTCCGGGCGCATCGCCAACCCCGACCGCATCTATTTTGATTTGCGCGGGGCGAAGCTCGCGCCCCAGCTGCTGCACGACAAAATCACCAGCGAAAGCGCGATGGTCTCGGCGATTCGCGTGGCTCAGAATGCCTCCGGCGTGGTGCGGGTGGTGCTCGATGTGAACGGCGTGACCGATTACTTGGCTTCCCTGCTAAGCAATCCGCCGCGACTGGCCATCGATTTGTACGCCAGCTCGAAGGCCCTGCAGCTCGCGCAGGCGAAAAACGCTTCGGCCGGTGCGGTTGCGTCGGAAGCTCCTGGGGGCCAGGTCCCGGCGACCGCGGGGGGCAAGGCCGCCCCGTCCGCGGCAACGAGCGGCGAAGCCGCGACTGCCATACCCGACCCCAAGCGGACGCTCGGTTCAGCGAAGAGCGGCCGCAAGCCTGACTTAGTGCAGCCCGCGTCTACTCCCCTGCCGACGCACGACGGGCAATCTACGCTGACGCGGGCGCTCGGGCTAAAGATCGGGCGCATCGTGATCGATGCCGGGCACGGCGGCCATGACACCGGAACCATCGGACCTACCGGACTGATGGAGAAGGATCTGTGCCTGGACGTGGCCCTGCGGCTCGGGAAAATCATTCAGCAGCGTCTGCCCGGCGCGGATGTGGTACTGACGCGGTCAGATGACACGTTCATTCCGCTCGAGGAACGCACGCGCATCGCGAACGAAGCCAAAGCGGACATGTTTGTCTCAATTCACGCCAATTCGAGCCAGGATTCCGGCGCACGCGGGATCGAGACGTATTATTTGAATCTGAAAGGCTCGCCGGAGGCCATGGAAGTGGCGGCACGTGAAAATGCCACTTCCGAACAGGGCGTTCACGAGCTGGAAGATCTGGTGAAGCAGATCGCGCGCACGGAAAAGATTGACGAGTCGCGTGAGTTTGCTGAGGATGTTCAGGACTCGCTGTCGAAGCGCGTTCAGAAAACGGCGCGGACGGTGAAAAACCGCGGCGTGCGCAAAGCGCCGTTCGTGGTGCTGATTGGCGCGGATATGCCGTCGATTTTGACGGAGATCTCGTTCCTCAGTAATCCCGCCGACGAGAAGCTCCTGAAGCAGCCGGACCACCGCCAGCGCGTGGCGGAAGGGATCTTCCAGGGCATCGCCGGTTACCTCGAGAGTCTGAACAGCATGAGCGTCAATGAAAGCGGAACACCGGCTCCACGCAAGACGACAACTTCAGCCGCCTCGGCAGCGGATCCGTCGCGCAACCGAAACTAGTCTTTCGGTGTCTAATAGAGTTACAGGGATGAGCGCTTCCTACAGTTCAAGATGGTTAGTGGTTGCTGCCCTTCTGCTGGCGGCCAGGTCGGCCGTCGCCGAGCAGGGCATTCTGCCTGCCCGGTTTGCTTCGTGGAACGCCACCCCCAGCGCCGCGTCCAGCAGTTCCTTTCCGCCACCGTTACATCAGGAGCTCGGCGGCGGCAATCCCGAAGCGGCGGACTATACCAGCGGGCCCAAAACCATTCATGCAGTGCTCGAGAAGTACAAGGATCCGAGCAGTGCGTACTCCGCCTATACGGAACTGTTGCGGGTGGGAATGCAGCCAACCGATGTGCGGACCTATTCGGCGGTCGATGGCGATCGCATGATGCTGCTGATCGGGAATTTTCTGTTGCACGTGGACCGGGTAAGAAGCATCTCGGCGGCGGACTTGCGGGAGCTAGCGCTCGAGATCGAAGGGCATGCAGATCGCTCTCCGCTGCCGCCGATTCGCAACTATCTGCCGGAGGAACGGCTGATCCAAGGGACGCAGCGGTACGCACTGGGACCGGCAGGATTCGAGAATGCTCTGGGCGCGCTGGGGCAAGGCAAGTTTGCGGCGCTGGCGTCGGAAATCGGGTTTCCGGCAGGCGCCGAGGCTATGTTCGCCGGTTACCTGCTCGCGCCGGGCAGCCAGCAGACCCTGCTGATTATAGAATATCCGACCCCGCAGCTCGCGGAGCAGCATTTGCGGCACATTCAGTCGGCGCTCGCCGCAAATCCGGAATTGGCAAATACCACCGTGGAGCGCAAGGCTTCTCTGCTGTCTTTGGTGCTGTCTCCGGTAAACCAGCGTGTGGCGTCGGAACTGCGCGCGGAGATCGACTATGGGACGCAGGTGACCTGGAACGAGCCATCGCACACGCTGACCGATCCGCCCTGGCTGCTGGTGGTCAAGAATATTTTCCTCGGGACACTGGCGTTTTGTGGCCTGGCGCTGGCGCTGGGGCTGGCGTTCGGCGGTGTGCGCGTGGCCACCAAGCGGCTGCTTCCCGGCAAGATTTTCGACCGCCCCGAAGACATGGAAGTCTTACAATTGGGGCTCTCCGGCAAGCGCATCGATCCGCGCGATTTCTACTGACGACCTCCTCGCCAGAGACGCAAGTCGATATAACCCTGGTACTTGCGCCGCGTCTAATGAGAGACGTAGGGGATTGTCTCTTTGCGGCATACCGGCGGTGTCGTACCATTTCACGGCAGCGATTCTTTCAGCATCTAAGAGGGCGGACCTTTGCGACTAGAGTTCCCAACGAGTTATCGGCGAGCAGGGCGACGCGCGCGGGCTGTGCCGCTGCTAGTGCTGCTGGCGGCCGGCGTGGTTGCAGGCTGCGGACAGAAGACGGCCGCCGATGGTCCCGCGGGAGGCCCTTCCGCCGGGATGCCGGTCGAGGTCGAGCCGGTCAAAAGCGTGACCATCCCCGACACCACGGAGTACCTTTCGGTGCTGAAGTCGCGGCGCTCCGCGAACATCAATCCGCAGGTGGAAGGGCAGGTGGTGCGGATTTTCGTCAAGTCGGGTGACCGGGTGACGGCGGGCCAGGCCTTGCTCGAGATCGATCCGATCAAGCAGCAAGCGACGGTGAGCAGCGGGGAAGCTTCGCGGGCGGCGCAGGAGGCGAATGTCTCGCTGTCGAAGATATCGTTCGAACGATCGAAAAAGCTCTACGAAGCCGGGGTGATCAGCAAAGCCGACTTTGATTCAGCACAATCGAACTACGACGCCGCCGTGGCGCAGTTGAAAGCCCTCGAGGAGCAGGTCAACACGCAGAAGGCGGAACTGAAATACTACACGGTGGGCGCGCCGATGGACGGCATCGTGGGCGATATTCCGGTGCGCATGGGCGACCGCGTGCAGGTCACCACGCTGCTGACCACGGTCGATGAGCCCGGGGCGCTCGAAGCGTACATCTACATTCCGCTCGAGCGTTCCCGCTCGCTGCGGCTGGGTTTGCCGGTTAAACTGCTGGCCGCGGGCGGAGCGCTGCTAGCCAATACGACAATCACCTTCGTCTCTCCGCAGGTGGAACCGGACACCCAGACAGTGCTGGCCAAGGCTGCAGTGCCGAACTCGGAAACCCGCTTGCGTGTTTCACAACAAGTGCGGGCGCAGCTGAGGTGGGGCGAGCGGCAAGGCGCGACGATTCCTTTTCTGAGCATCAACCGGATCAACGGGCAGTATTTTGCATTCGTTTCCGTGAACGAAGGCAAAGGCACGGTGGCCCGGCAGAAGCTGTTGAGAATCGGCGACAATATCGGAAACGATGTGGAAGTGCTCGACGGCATCAAGGCCGGCGACCACCTGATCGTTTCCGGCACGCAATTCCTGCAGGACGGCGCGCCGGTGGCAGAGCACCTGGGGTCCCCGGCGGGCGCCCCGGCTCCGCAGGCAAATTCGAAGGCGGTCTCCGACTAGGCTTGCCCTTAAACATGACGCCAACGGCTCCCTCCGCCAACGCAATCGCACGGCACATTGTTTTTCAGGAAGCAGGGTTCGCGCCTGCTCGGCATTCATTTCTGGCCCGGCTGTCTTTCTTGCCGCGAGGACGGTGACAGAGTTTCCGCATGTTCGTTGACTTTTTCATCAATCGGCCGGTGTTCGCAAGCGTGTGCGCGATGGTGATCGTGCTGGGGGGAGCGATTTCCATTCCGACCCTGCCGGTCGCGGAGCTGCCCGACCTGGCTCCTCCGCAGGTGGTGGTGTCCAGCACTTACATCGGCGCGAATGCACAGACGGTGGAATCGGCGGTGACCATTCCGCTCGAACAGACCATCAACGGCGTGCAGGGTATGAAGTACATCACGTCGTCAAGCAGCAACACCGGCGCAAGCGAGATCAATGTGGTCTTCGATGTTACCCGGCCGATTGATTTAGCCGCCGTGGACGTGCAAAACCGCGTGAGCCAGGCACTGGCCCGCCTGCCGAACGAAGTCAAGAATACCGGCGTCATTGTCACCAAGCAGACCAGCGGATTTGTGTTTGGCGGTGGCGTGTACTCTGAGAACGGGCAGTACGACAGCCTGTTCCTCAGCAACTACATCGACGTATACATCAAGGATGCCCTCAAAAGGGTGCCCGGCGTCGGCGATGTCATTATTTTCGGCGAGCGCAAGTACGCCATGCGCCTGTGGTTAGACCCGGGGAAGCTGGCAGAGCGCGGCTTGACCGCGAGCTCGGTAGTCAACGCGCTGCAGGAACAAAACGTCGAGGTGGCCGCCGGGCAGATCGGGCAGCCGCCATCGCCGAGCGGGCAGGCCTACCAGGTGAGTGTGCGAGCCGTGGGACGGCTCTCCGAACCGGCGGAGTTCGACAACATTGTGATCAAGACCGGATCGGACGGGACCCTCGTGCGAATCAAGGATGTCGGCCGCTCCGAGCTGGGCGCAGAGGACTACGGGTCGCTTCTGCGGTTTAACGGACATGATGCGGTCGGACTGGGACTGTCGCAGCTGCCCGGCGCGAACGCACTCGACGTGGATCGCGCGGCCAAGGCGGAACTGGTGCGTCTGTCGAAAAATTTTCCGCCCGGGCTAAAAGTGGCCGTGGCCTTCGACACCACCACGGTGATCGGCGAGTCGATTCGGGATGTACTGCAAACGTTACTGGAAGCGATCATCCTGGTGGTTATCGTGATTTATGTGTTCCTGCAGGACTGGCGAAGCACGCTGATTCCGGCGATCACGATTCCGGTCTCTTTGGTGGGCACGTTCATTTTCGTGAAGGCTTTCGGGTTTTCGATAAATACGCTGACTCTGTTCGGTATCACGCTGGCCACCGGGCTGGTGGTGGACGACGCGATCGTGGTGATCGAAAACGTGGAGCGGCACATCACCGAAGGAATCACGGAGCCGCACAACGCCGCGTTCGTGGCCATGCGAGAGGTGGCCGGCGCGGTGATTGCTACCTCGCTCGTGTTGGTGTCGGTATTCGTGCCGGTGGCCCTGTTTCCGGGGACGACGGGCATCTTGTTCCGGCAGTTCGCTCTGACCATCGCATTTTCCGTGTCCATTTCGGCATTCAACGCGTTGACGCTGACGCCTTCGCTCTCCGCTCTTCTTCTCGGCAAATATCGCGAGCGCGCCAAGGGCGTGTTTTTCAGCGCCTTCAACAAGGCGGTGGCCGCGGGCACGGCAGCCTACGAGCGCGTGGTCGAACGCGTGCTTGAGTGGCGAAAGCTTGCGGTGGTGGCGTTTTTCGGCACGTTGGCGCTGACTTACTGGGTATACACGCGCGTGCCCACCGCTTTTATACCCGAAGATGATCAGGGCTACCTGATGGTGGTGGTGCAGGCGCCGCAGGGCGCATCGCTCGAGTACACGGGAGACGTATGCACCCGCATTGAGAAAGAGCTGCTGAAGATTCCGGATGTTGAAGGAACGTTCTCGGTGGTGGGATTCAGCTTCAGCGGAACTGCCTCGAATCAGGCCATCGTGTTCGTTCCGCTGAAGTCGTTCGACGAACGCAAGGGCGACCAGCATTCCGCCGCGACGGTGCTCGAGAACATGCGCGCGCCGCTGGCAACCATTGGGGGAGCGCTGGTGGTGCCGTTTAATCCGCCAGCGGTGCAGGGGCTCGGCAACTTCGGCGGATTCACCTTTGAAGTGGAGGATCTGGGGCGCAATTCGGTGCAGCAGATTGCTAACGCCGCTTACAGCCTGATCGGCCAGGGGAACTCGAGCGGTACGCTCACGGGACTATTCACCAGCTTTACCGCGAACGATCCGCAATACCTGGTGAAGATCGACCGCGAAAAGGCGAAGAGTCTGCAGGTCCCGTTTACACAGATCACCGACGCACTACAGGTGTATATGGGATCGGTATATGTGAACGACTTTAACTTCAACAACAGGTCGTATCGCGTATATGTACAGGCCGAAGCACGCTATCGGGCACAGCCCAAGGACATCAGCCAGTATTATCTGAAATCGGACAAGGGCAACCTGATTCCCCTCGACAATTTTGTGCAGGTAGAGCAGACGGCGAATCCCCAGGTCATCAGCCACTTCAATCTGTTCCGGTCGGCGGAAATCAACGGTTCGCCGGCGCCCGGACGCAGTTCGGGACAAGCGATCGCGGATATGGAGGCGCTCGCAAAGAAGTCGCTGCCCAGCGGAATGACCTATGAATGGAGCGGATTGTCGCTCGAAGAGCTGGAGTCCGGCGGTAAAGCGGTGGTTTTGTTTGCCCTGGGACTGGCGTTCGTATATCTGACGCTGGCGGCGCAATATGAAAGCTTCGTGCTGCCGTTTATCGTGCTGCTGGCAGTTCCGGTGGCGCTGCTCGGAGCGGTGGGAGCCCTGGCGCTGCGCGGGCTCGACAACAATGTCTATTGTCAGATTGGGCTGGTGATGCTCATCGGATTGTCGAGCAAGAACGCCATACTGATCGTGGAGTTTGCAGAGCAACTGCGCGCCCAGGGCCGCTCCATCGCCGAGGCGGCCGTAGAGGCTGCGCGGATCCGGTTGCGGCCGATTCTCATGACGTCCCTCGCGTTTATTCTCGGCGTAGTGCCGCTGGTTTTTGCGACCGGCGCTGGGAAAGCGGGACGCGTTTCGGTAGGGACAACCGTGTTTGGCGGAATGATCGCGGCGACGTCCCTGAACCTGATCTTTATTCCGCTCCTCTATTCGATGGTCCGCACGCTCTTCCCTGGCGGCGGGAAAGCGGCGGCTCTGCGCCGGGAGCTGCCGGCAGCCTGAAAGCTGCTATCGCCGGAGTTCGCCGTTTGTGCCAAACTACCCTCCGACAGATTGTGGAGCCACACCATGCACAGCGACTACCCAGGTAATCTCAGCGGGTGTTCACGCAGGTCATTTCTCCAGATCGGGATGGGCAGTTCGGCGGCGCTGGCATCAGGTGTTCTCAGCGAACCGTTCTTTGCCGCTGCTGCTCGCGCAACTTCCCTTCCGCGCGGCCCTTTTCCGAAAGATGCTGTAGTGATCGACGAGAACGAAAATCCTTTGGGGCCATGCGCCTCGGCGCGCGACGCGATTGCGGAAGTCAGCGCAAATTCCGGGCGCTACCAACACTGGCTTACCGAAGGCTTGATCCAGCAATTCGCTGCCCAGGAAGGTCTCAAGCCGAACTACGTTTGCGCTTTCCCCGGCTCCGGCGAGCCTCTGCATTTCACAGTGCTGGCATTCACGTCAGCGGCACGCAGCTATGTCACGGCGGACCCCGGCTACGAGGCGGGGATGCACGCGGCGAAACTAAGTGGCGCGCGGATAGTCAAAGTGCCGCTGACCTCTTCCTATGCACACGATGTGAAGGCCACGCTCGCGGCAGCGCCTGATGCCGGCGTCTTTTATGTGTGCACGCCCAATAACCCCACCGGAACCCTAACCCCGCACTCGGACATTGAATATTTGGTTGAGCACAAACCACAGGGCTCGGTTGTGCTCGTGGACGAAGCGTATATCCATTTCTCTGACGCGGTGAGCTCGCTCGACCTGGTGAAGGCCGACCAAGATGTCGTGGTGTTGCGCACGTTTTCAAAGATCTACGGAATGGCTGGATTGCGCTGCGGGCTCGCCATTGGCCGGCCGGACCTCGTTGAAAAGTTGGCCAGTTTCAGCGGATGGAATCGTTTGCCGGTAACGGCTGTGGCGGCCGCCATCAACAGCCTCAGTGATCCTGCGCTGGTGCCGGAGCGCAAGAAGATCAACGCATCGGTCCGCAGTGAGACCTTTGCTTGGCTGGACCGCAATGGGTACAGCTATACGCCCTCAGTTGCGAACTTTTTCATGCTGGACACTAAGCGCCCCGCCAGAGAGATCATCGAGGCTATGGCAAAGAGAAACGTTTTTGTTGGACGCTCCTGGCCGGTGTGGCCAACGCATGTCCGCATTACCGTGGGAACCGGTCCGGAGATGGAGAAATTTCAGGCGGCTTTTCACGAAGTAATGCAGAGCAAGCCGGCGCGCCTGTTGGTTCCTGAGGAGCGCAGCCTTGCGGCGAAGCTGGACGGGAAGCGCGATCCCCGCACACTTGCGGAGAATTGGTGATCGGCAGGATCGCCGCCGCAGCGCTAACCGAAGTGTTCCAAAATGCGCCGTATACCTTCGGCAAAGTCCGCCGTGGGCACAATCAGGCTGACCACCAGGTGGCCCGGCTGCGCGAAATCGTAAAAATGCCCTGCATGAATGTGCACGGCGCGTTCCTTCAGCAGCGCGATCGCCAACTCCTCGTCGCTGGCAAGAGCTGGAACGCGCAAGACGGCGGTCCAGCCGCCTTCGCACGCCAGACGAGCGCAAACCGTTGGCCGCGACAGTTGCTCGTCTAACGCAAGCAGATTCGCGCGGATACGGGCCATGGTCTGAGCGTGAAATGCATGGCGCATCTCGAGCAGCAACTTCGCGGCTAGCTGCACTGGCATGCCGACGGAAAGATAGGAATCGGCGATGAGCTCCAACCGCTCGAGCGCTTCCCTTTTTGGGGCTGCGGGGCCGCCCACCGTGATCCACGCCAACTTCATCTGCGGCAAGCCGCAGATCTTCGACAGACCGCTCAGGGTAAAACTGAGAGCCTCGTTGCGCCGCGTGAAACTGTGATGCCCGTCCCGTAGCGAGAAAGGCAGAAACACCTCGTCGGCAATCAGCGCTAACCCGCGGCTCTGACAGAACTCCGAGAGCTGTCCCTGTTCCGACTCCGAGACATAGTGACCGGTGGGGTTGTTCGGATGAACCACGACCACCGCTCGAGTCCGTTCTGTGGTCGCGCCCGCCAGAGCCGTAAAATCGATTTGCCAGCCGTGGTCGTAGGCCAGGGGGAAACGAACCAGCTTCACGTCGCACAGGTCTGCGAGAAACTCAAAAAGGGGATACCCCGGCGAGGGTATCAGCACCTCGTCTCCGGGATTGCAGAGCAGCCGGAAGAGGAACGAATAGCCTTCGCTCGTTCCGCTGGTCAGAATGAGATCTCCAGCGCCCAGAGGCGCGCCGAGCTCGCGGTAGTAGCAGGAAACCGCTTCCCGTGCCTCGAGAATGCCTTGCGGATCGGGCTGGTAGAGCGCAACGCCGGGCTGCGCCAACGCTTGACGGAGGCACGCTCCATCGGAGAAGAGACCGCACTCGGTGGGATTGGAACGGGCCAAGTCCAAGATGGGAACACCAGCCGCCCGCAGCTCCGTCAAAGTACGGCTAATGCGATTTTCCTCGCGGTTCCAGCGCGTGCGGTCAGAGAACATGATTGCAGGCAAAGCAGAGTTTCATTATAGACGGCTGGCTGCTGCCGCGGCACTGCTCATCCCTGTTATTTTCAATCGGTTATGTAGCGCCCACCCTTGGCAACTTTTTGCGCCTAGCGGGGTTAAATCTAGCGAGGATAGCTTCCCCAGGCGAACCTGCCGGGAAGCACAAAGGCTCGAAAATTTGAGCCTTACAGGCTAAAGCAATGCGATACCTTAAATACGCTGTCTTGCTCGGAGTTTTCGCTTTGTTCTGCGGGGGAACCTCTCAGGCGCAAGTGCGCGTGGGAGTCGGAATCGGGGTCGGGCCGGTTTATGGACCAGCGCCAGTCTGCCCGTATGGGTACTATGGCTATTATCCTTACGGTTGCGCTCCTTACGGCTACTATGGACCCGACTGGTTCGTGAATGGCATCTTCATTGGCGCCGGCCCCTGGTTCCACGGCTTCTACGGGCGCGGCTTCGGTTACTACGGCGGCGGTTACTATGGTCGTCCCGGAGTTTATGGCCGCGGTTTCGCGGGCCGTGGCGGGTTCGCCGGACGCCCACCGGCTGCTCGCGGTTTCGCGGGCCCTGCAATCCGCGGCGGTAGCGCTGGCGGCTTTCACGGCAGCGGCGGTGGTTTTCACGGCGGCAGTTTTCATGGCGGCGGCCACCGCTAAGAATTGAGCTGGAAACCCAGCTCTGAAGCTAACACCAAAGCGCCAGCGAACACTGATGGTTCGCTGGCGCTTTTGGCTGCGAGCAGAGGCAACCCTCCTTCCACCGGTTCTTTCGGCCCGCAGTTCTGCTGAAAAACGCAACGAATGGCGTTGGTGGACGATCAGAAAGGCGCTAAAGTAGGTCGTCTGTTCCGTGCCACGTCTATGGCCCACGATCTCGAAAAGGAAGCCGCCGCTCGCGCCAGCATGCGCTTTGTGAGCGACGGGCAGGTTGTTGGGCTAGGCTCCGGCTCTACTGCTGCCCACGTGGTTGAGCTTTTGGGCGAGCGCGTGCGGGCGGGCCTCAAAATTCTCGGAATTCCCACTTCCAACCACACCAAGGAGCTTGCGGCAAGTTTGGGAATTCGTGTGGTGACTTTCGATGAAGTACAGGAAATCGATGTCACCATTGACGGAGCCGACGAATTTGATCCGCAGCTCTCGCTAATAAAAGGAGGCGGAGGCGCCTTGCTACACGAGAAGGTGGTTGCCTCAGCCTCGCGCCAGCTGGTAATTGTCACCGATTCCAGCAAGCAGGCGTCGGTGCTCGGGAGCTTTCCGGTACCGATCGAGGTAATTGCTTTTGCTCAGCCGCTGGTGAAGAAAAAAGTCGAAGCTTTGGGCGCATCGGTGACGCTTCGTCAGTCACACGGCGCCACATTTGTTACCGACGAGGGACATCACATCCTGGACTGCAGTTTTGGCCGGATCCCGGACCCGCCAGCCCTCGCTCGGAAGCTCAGTGACATGCCGGGAATCGTCGAGCACGGCCTGTTCATCGGCATGGCCAGCGTGGTGCTGATCGCCAAGGGCAGCGAAGTGACCGAACTGCTGCGCGACCGATAACATCCCGGCAAAAGAATGCTCTCCCATGGCCTGGCGGTTTGCTGGCTGGAACCGCGGCAGGGCCACGGCCGCGGCGGAACCTACCGGCCGTTTCATCTTGCCGGGGATTCCCTAGCGCAGAAGGACCGGCATGGCTGATTCAATTCGGACGAAGAACGCTTTCGAGGGCTACCTCAAAGGCTTGATCCAGATCGAGCCCCTCGGCAAGTAGTGGCCGCAGCCACTCTTTCAAGAACAGTTCTGGATCCTGATCAACGGCCCTAAAGACTTGCTCTAGAACCACACAGTCGCCGCTGTCAGCCGGTTCGGTGTGCCCGAATTTTCCGAGAAGAAACAAGAATCTCTCTTTTCTGTGGTCTGCCATTGCTTTCTACCATCGCTTTCATTTCCCGCTATCCCGAGCCAAGCTTCGTTTTGAGAAAAGAGAAGCCAGCCATTGCTGGCTGGCTTCTGTTACAGGAGTGATGTGGCTTCTTTCCTTACGCGGCAATAAACAACGTCTGGCCCCGGCGATTTACCAGGAGCAACGGTTCGTTGCCGGCCTTTTTCACAGCGCTCTGGAACTCCGACACGTTCTTCACCGGCTCGTGATTGACTTCCTGAATGACGTCGCCCTGGCGCAGACCGGAATCGGCCAGCTTGCTGGCGGGATCGATGTCGGACACCACCACACCGGTGGTGGAATCGGGAAGCCCCAAGCGCTCCGCGGCGTGCGGGGTAAGGTTGCTCACCTCCACACCTTCGAGGGCCTTAGTGGACTCTTCGCCGTTCCCGGACTCCGCCTTGGCGGTCTCCGTCGGCATCTCCGCAAGTTTCACCGTCATTTCCTTCTCGCTGCCGTTGCGCAGCACGTTCAATTTGACGCTGCTGCCCGGCTCCATCATGGAAATGTCCATGCGCAGTTGGTTGCTGCCGGTCACCGGCTTGCCGTTCACATCGAGCAGGATGTCTCCGCGCTGCAGACCGCTTTCTTGGGCCGGGCTCTTGGGGCTCACGTCTCCCACCACGACACCGCGCGCTTCCTTTTCGCCAAACGCCTTGGCCATTTCCGGAGTCATGTCCTGCGGCACAATGCCGAGGTAGGCACGCACCACCTTGCCATTCTTCAGAATCTGGTTCATCACGTTGTGCGCCAAGTTCACGGGTACCGCAAATCCAATGCCCTGGCTGCCGCCGGATTCGCCGATGATGGCCGTGTTGATGGCCACTAGCTCTCCGCGATCATTGATCAGCGCCCCACCGGAGTTGCCCGGATTGATGGGCGCATCGGTCTGAATGAAGTCCTCGTAATCTTCGATGCCTAGATTGCCGCGGCCCTTGGCGCTGATAATGCCGCGGGTTACGGTCTGTCCCACTCCAAAAGGATCGCCGATAGCCAATGCCGTATCGCCCACCTCTACTTTCGAAGAATCGCCGAGCGTGATGGGCTGCAGGCTGGTGGCCTCGATTTTCAGAACCGCGATGTCCACCTTGGGATCGGTTCCCACGATCCGGGCTTCCAATTCACGCTTGTCGGAAAGGGTGACCCGCACGTCGGTGGCGCCCTCGACCACGTGGTTGTTGGTCAGAATATAGCCTTCCGGGCTGACGATCACGCCGGAACCTAGGCTCTTTTCCCGGCGGTCCTTGGGAACGTCGAGCGGGCCGCCCTGATCCCCAAAGAATTGCCGGAAGAACGGATCCATTCGACCGTCCGTTTGCGGCGCCGCTTTCACCACCTTGGAACTGGAGATGTTGACGACCGACGGCAAAACCTTCTTGAGCACCGGCGCAAAACTGCCGTTGCTTGGCCCTTCACTGCTTTCGGCCATTTTGAGCGTAGCCGGGGGGTTGTTTGCCGTTTTGCCGGTGGTATGGGCAATTCCCAACCCCGCCGCACCTAACATTACCCCGAAAACCAGGCTTGCGGGCTTCGAGTAAACGATGGAACTTTTTTCCTTCATAGTCCTTCCTCATACCAAGAATTCCACCTCACAGGAGTGGTATCCGGAGGTAGCGTGACTGTCTCACGCTTAGTCAGACGCCCAGGGCAGGCCGGTGATTCTCCCTGCTATTGGGGAGAAACCGTACCGGCGATTGGGGAGGAGCGAGCCCTGGCAGGTCGTTAAGCGGCTAGGAGATGATGCCCTTGCGGACTGCGTAAAGGATCAATTCCGGCAGACCGCGAAGATGCAGTTTTTCCATCAGATTCGAGCGATGGCTCTCAACCGTATACACGCTAAGGTTCAACAGGTTTGCGATGTCTTTGTTCGATTTGCCCTCGGCTATGAGCTGCAGGAGCTCGCGCTCTCTGGGCGTCAGCAGATCGTACGGATCGTCCGTGCCGGAGCGCTTCAGTTTCCGGACGTAGTCATCCAAAAGCACCCGCGCGCAAGGCCCGCAGCACATAGCTCTCATCGGAATGCATACTCAGCATCATAACCGCGAGCTCCGGCCGTTCTTGGGTCATTTGCCGCGCGGCCTCAATTCCGTTGAGATTAGCCATGCCGATATCCATAATTACCACGTCCGGTTTCAGCGATTTCGCTAAGGCAACCGCCTCGCGGCCGTCGGACGCCTCGCCGACAACCGTTAGGTCGCCTTCCCGTTCCAGCATCAGACGAATACCGCTCCTCATAAGCTGGTGGTCGTCAGCCAGTAGCACGCGGATCCTTTTCATCGCTTAGCCAACCGTCGCAAGAGGCAATTCCGCCTGCACCGTGGCGCCGCTGCCGGGCGTCGACCGGATTAGGAAGCTACCTCCCAGCTGACGGACTCGCTCTTCCATTCCGAGGATGCCCACACCCCGCGTCCGCTGCGGGTGAAATCCGTCTCCATCGTCGCTGATCTCCACCATAACGCTACGCTCTTTCTTCTTGAGCGTGACGTGGGCATTCTTGGCGTGAGCGTGCGTCGCGGCGTTGCGAAGCGCTTCCTGCACGACCCGGTAAATACATACTTTCAACTCGTTGGGAGGATCGGCAGCAAGTTCTTCGGCGTGCACATCCACCTCCAT
>Ga0306920_100004380_pt1 | contig 18078 bp, 14 predicted proteins | sample flu12Cox44000170_FD_204666 | JGI IMG/M metagenome (GOLD analysis project Ga0306920, IMG submission 204666) | Lab enrichment of tropical soil microbial communities from Luquillo Experimental Forest, Puerto Rico - flux4day.12C.oxic.44.000.170 (v2)... | ecosystem: Environmental > Terrestrial >... | reverse complement strand
AACGCGCTCGGTCCGCAGGCGCGACGCATGGGCAAGCGACCGGAAGAGCTCGCCTATGACGCGATGCTGGCCGACAACGGCCAGGGCATGCTCTACGTGCCGTTCCTCAATTACGTCGAAGGCAATCTCGATTCGACGCGCGAGATGCTGACCGACCCCCGCTCGGTGCCGGGGCTCTCCGACGGCGGCGCGCATTGCGGCATCATCTGCGATGCGAGCTTCCCGACCTATCTGCTGACGCACTGGACGCGCGACCGCAAGCGCGGCGAGAAACTCTCGATCCCGTTCGTGGTGGCGGTGCAATCGCGCAAGACCGCGCTGTCGGTCGGGCTCTACGACCGCGGCCTGATCGCGCCCGGCTTCAAGGCCGACGTCAACGTCATCGACTACGACCACCTGCGTCTGCATCCGCCGAAGGTGCATTACGACCTGCCGGTCGGCGGCCGCCGACTGCTGCAACAGGTCGACGGCTATGATGCGACCATCGTCTCCGGCATGGTGACGCGGCGCGATGGCTCCGCGACCGCCGCGCGACCGGGCCGGCTCCTTCGCGGCGCGCAGGGACGGGCGGAATTTGGCGCAGCGGCGTCCTGATTGTTGTTGTAGCTCATCCTTCGATTGCGGCCTGACGGCCGCTCCTCAAGGATGAGGACTTCATACGCGGTACGAAGCCAACTCCTCATGGAGAGGAGCCGCGAATCGGCGTCTCGAACCAGGGGTCCGTTAGCTCAAACCGACGGCGCAAACTTCGGTTGCGCGGCGTCCTGCGCCGTCAGCCGCGCGCGCTCGGTGTTGGGCCAAAGCAGGAGCAGGCCGAGCAATCCCGACGAGGCCATGATGGCGGCGTTGATAGTGAAGCCGGTCATATAGCCGTCGTACATGTTGCCGGCACGCTGGATGACGTTGCCCATTACATAAGGCGCGAGAATGCCGGCAAGCGTGTAGATCGCGCCGTAGATCGCGATCACGGCGCCGCGCTGTGAGGTCGGCGTGAACTCGCCGATCATGGGCGCGCAAACTACATAGATCGAGCCGCTCAGACCGGAGCCGATGACCAGCAACGCGATCAGCAGCGCGGACGAGCCTTGGACGTAGGATAGTGTCGCAAGAATCGCACCGCCCAACACCAGGGGTGCGGCGCCAAGCACACCGCGGGCGCCGCGGGTGGAGACGCCGCGCGCCATCAGTGCTTGCGAGAGCCAGCCGGTGAGCAGCACCACTGTGGCGCCGAACACCCAGGGCAGGATCGAGACAAAGCCGGCCTGCTGCTGCGAGAAACCGAGCCCATTCACGATGAACGGCGTGAACCAGGTCAGCCCCAGCGACAGCGCCCAATAGGCGCCGAAGCTGGCGGCGACGCAGCCGACGAAAGTGCGCGAGGTGAGGAGCTGGAAATACGGGATTTTGGCGTCGGCGGCCTGCGCCTTGGTTTCGACCAGCGGTCCCTCCTTGCCGAGGAACAGCCAAGCCACCACCCACATCAAGCCGACCGTGCCCAGTGTGCCGAAGGCATAGTGCCAGCCGTAATTGACGACCACCCAGTTGAGCGTGGGCACCGCAACGATGACACCGAACGCCGAACCCTGCGACAGTACGGCGGTCGGCAGCGTCCGCTTCTCGTCGGGAAACCACTTGAAGACGGCGTGCACCGCCACCGCTGCCGCTGGACCTTCGCCGGCCCCGAGGATGATGCGGCAGATCAGAAGCGTCGTGAAACCGACGGTGCCGACCATCGGAAACTGAGAGAGCGCCCAGATCAGCGCCAGCACCAGGAGCACCCAGCGCGTCGCGACGCGGTTGACGATAAAGCCCACCACGATCGCCGCGATCGAGTACAGGAAGAAGAACGACGAACCGAGAAAGCCGAACTGCTCCGGCTGGAGTTTTAGCTCGGTCATGATCGGCACGCCGGCAAGGCCGACAACGATCTTGTCGGCGAAATTCACCAGCATGAACAGAAACAGCAGAAAGGTAATCTTCCAGGCACCCTTTGGCGTCTCGCTTGCCATTCCCTCGGGCGTCGGTTGCGCGGCCATGATCCATCCCCGTCCAGTGTATCGTTGGCCCGTTCGAGCGGGCATTCGGACAAGCTAGCCATGGGGTCGATGGTAATGCAACCGGCCATTTCTGCCGCCGCGTGCACTGCACCCCGATTTGAACAGGTCGGACGCCCACCTCACCCCTGTCTCAAGACGCCGTTACCGGATCACGATCGCGTCGTCACACCACTCTGGACCGTGATCTGCAACCACGGTCTTGGTATCAATCGGCCAATGCCTCAAGAAAATACCTCGCGAGAATACTCAAGGAGCTGTCATGATTGGATCAAGCTTTCGTCACGCAGCCGGCATGTTCGCCCTGCTCATGCTTGCGCTTCCGCCGGCTTTTGCGGAGGAGGCCGGCAAGGCCCCCGACTATGAGGCCATCGTCGCCGCCCCTGATCGCAGCGATGCCGACCGGCAGACCGATCAGCGCCGGCAGCCCGCCAAGATGCTGGCCTTTGCGGGCGTTGTGACCGGCATGAAGGTCTTGGACATGGAGGCGAACGCCGGCTACAGCACCGAGCTCATCGCCCGTACGGTCGGCCCCACCGGCGTGGTTTACGCCCAGGACCCCGCGTCGATCATCGAGCGCTTTGTCAAGGACAAGTTCGACACCCGCGCGCAAAAGGATGCAATGAAAAACGTCGTGCATGTGATCAGGGATTTTGACGATCCGATTCCGCCCGAGGCGACCAACCTCGACATGATCACCTTCTTCTTTGCCTACCACGACGTGACCTACATGCCGGTCGACCGCGCCAAGATGAACCAGAAGATGTTCGCGGCGCTCAAGCCCGGCGGCATTCTCGTCATCGCCGACCATTCGGCGAAGGCCGGCGACGGCACCACCGTCAGCAAGACGCTGCACCGCATCGAGGAGAGCGTGCTACGCCAGGAGATCGAGGCGGCCGGATTCAAGTTTGTCGCCGAGGGCGATTTCCTGCATCATCCCGAGGATCCCAGGGATGTGCCGGTGTTCAAGCCGGCCGTGCCGGTCGATGAGTTCGTGCTGAAATTCCAGAAACCGGTGTGAGGACGTTGCTTTCGACCGCATGCTCTCTGTTCGCAACCTGATCAAAACCTATCGCTCGGGCGGCGAGCAAACGGAGGTGCTGCGGGGGGTCACCCTCGACATCGCACAAGGCGAGCGCGTGGCGCTGACCGGCGAATCCGGCTCCGGCAAGAGCACGCTGCTGCATCTGATCGCCGGGCTCGATTCCGCCGACGGCGGCAACATCAAGCTCGGTGACGCCTGCATCACCGATCTCAACGACGCCGGCCGCGCGGCGCTGCGGCGCGATCGGCTGGGTCTGGTGTTTCAGCAGTTCAACCTAATCCCGAGCCTGAACGTGTCGGACAATCTTGCCTTCCAGTCGCGCATCGCCGGCCGGCACGATGCCGCCTGGCATGACGAGCTGGTGGAGCGGCTGGGGCTCGCAAAACTCCTCAAGCGCTATCCCGAGCAATTGTCCGGCGGCCAGCAGCAGCGCGTTGCGATCGGCCGGGCGCTCGCGACCAAGCCGGCGCTGCTGCTCGCCGATGAGCCGACCGGCAATCTTGACGAAGCAACTGCCGACAGCGTGCTGGCGCTGGCGCGCGAGCTTGTCGCGCGCACCGGCTGCGGCTTTCTGATGGTCACCCACTCGACGCGGCTTGCCGCGACGCTGGACCGGCAGGTCACGCTGCATGCGGGGCTGATCACATGAGGCGCGCAGTCTGGATCCTCGCGGTGCTCCTGAGCCACTGGCGGCGGCATCCGATGCAGCTTGCGACGCTGCTGATCGGGCTGATTTCGGCGACCGCGCTGTGGAGTGGCGTGCAGGCGCTCAATCAGCAGGCCCGCAACTCCTACGACCGCGCCGCCGCCGTGTTCGGCGGCACACGCACCGCCATGCTGGTCGGACACACGGCGACCCTGCCGCAATCTGTGTTCGTGAAGCTACGGCGTGCCGGTTGGCCGGTCTCGCCGGTGCTGGAGGGGCGCGTGCAGATCGGCGGGCGTTCGTACCGCTTGCTCGGCATCGAGCCGCTGACGCTGCCGGGCGAGGTCGGCAATGCGCCCGCCATCGGGCGAACCGGATTGCGGGCGTTCATGGCGCCGCCCGGGCAAACACTGGTCGCGCCGGAAACACTCGCCGATCTCGATCTCGCCGAAGGCGCGTCGGCGGAGGCGAGCGGCGGGATGCGGCTGCCGCCGCTGCAGGTGCAGGCCGAGCTCGTCCCCGACGTGCTGGTGGTCGACATCGGCATCGCGCAAAAGCTCCTGAACAAACCCGATCAGATCTCGCGCCTGTTGATCGGCAAGGCCAAGGGACCACGCGAGCCGCTGGCAAAGGTTGCCGACGACACGCTGCAGCTTGTCGAGCCCGACGCGGAGAGCGATCTCGAGCGATTGACCGACAGCTTTCATCTCAACCTCACGGCGTTCGGGCTGCTGTCGTTCCTCGTCGGCCTCTTCATCGTCAATTCCGCGATCGGGCTTGCCTTCGAGCAGCGCCTGCCGATCCTGCGCACCTTGCGCGCCTGCGGCGTCTCCGCACGCGTCCTCAATATCGTGCTCATCGCCGAGCTGGTGTCGCTGGCGTTGGTCGCGGGCGCGATCGGCCTCGTCTGCGGCTATCTGATCGCGGCAACACTGTTGCCCGATGTCGCCGCATCCCTGCGCGGCCTCTATGGCGCGCAGATCCCGGGCGAGCTGACGCTGAAGCCGGAATGGTGGATCGCGGGCTTCGTGATCAGTATCGCCGGCGCGCTGATCGCGGCTGCGACCAGCCTTGCCAAAGCGATCCGTCTGCCGCTGCTCGCGACCGCGCAGCCCCAGGCCTGGCAACAGGCGCAGCGCCGCTGGCTGATGTTTCAGGGAGCGCTCGCTTTGATCGCGCTCGTCGTCGCGGCGTGGCTATTCTGGGCCGGCGAGTCGCTGATGTCCGGGTTTGGCGTGCTTGCGGGCCTCCTGCTATCAGCCGCGCTGATCCTGCCCGCAATCCTCGAAGGCGTGCTCTGGCTCGGCGAGAGAGGTGCGCGCCGACCGCTCGCCGAATGGTTCTGGGCCGACAGCCGCCAGCAGCTTTCGGGGTTGTCGCTGGCGCTGATGGCGCTGTTGCTCGCGCTCGCGGTCAATGTCGGCGTCGCGACCATGGTGGAGACATTCAGCCGGACGTTCCTGATCTGGCTCGACGGGCGGCTCCAAGCCGACGTCTATCTCAATGCGCGCGACGATGCGCAGGCCACCGAGATCAAGGCCTGGCTCAAGGGTCAAAGCGAGGTCGATGCCGTGCTGCAGGGCGCACGCGCCGAGACGCAGATGGACGGCATGCCCATTGAGGTCTTTAGCCTGCCCGACCACGAGACCTATCGCGATCATTGGCCGCTGTTGCAACTGGCCGCCGGCGGCTGGTCGAAACTGCCCGCGGGTGACAGTTGTTTCATCAGCGAGCAATTGTCGCGGCGATCGAGGCTCGCGATCGGCGACCATCTCGTGCTGCCCACGCCCACAGGCGATTGGCCGCTCGAGATCGTCGGTATCTATGCCGACTACGGCAATCCGAAGGGACAAGTCGCGGTCAATGTCGCTGAGCTCGTGCGGCATTTTCCCGGCGCGCCGCAGACGCGGCTGGGCTTGCTGGTGAATCCCAAACGTGTGCCGGCGCTAATCGCGGCGCTCTCGAGCAAGTTCGACCTCGATGGCCGCAACCTCATCGACCAGGCGGCGCTGAAAGCGGAATCGACGCGCATCTTCAACCGCACCTTTGCCGTGACCGCGGCGCTGAACGCCTTCACCCTCGGCGTCGCCGGCGTTGCGCTTCTGACCAGCCTGCTCACGCTCGCCAACTCGCGCCTGCCGCAGCTCGCGCCCCTGTGGGCGATCGGGATGACGCGCCGACAGCTCGCGGCGGTCGAGCTGACCAAGACGCTGTCCGTGGCGCTGATCACCGCGCTGTTCGCGCTGCCGCTCGGGCTTCTGGTCGCCTGGTGCCTGATCGCGATCGTCAATGTGAAAGCGTTCGGCTGGCGGCTGCCATTCCATGTCTTCCCGCTGCAACTCGCAAAGCTCTTCGGCGTTGCCATGGCGGCGTCGCTGTTGGCGGCGTTGCTGCCGGTGGCGCGGCTGGCGCGAATGCAGCCGGCAAACCTGGTGAAAATCTTTGCCAATGAGCGCTGATATAAGACTCACGCGCCGTGCGTTTGCCGGCAGCCTTGCGCTTCTGGGCTTGAGAGGCAAGATCGCTTCCGCGCAGGGCTTTGCCGGACTCGCCGAGAGCGCGCAAGGCTATGCGCAAGTGATGCGGGGCAAGCAGTTCTCGTTCCCCGCCGATCATGGCGCACATCCGGATTTCCGGATCGAATGGTGGTACGTGACGGCGAACCTGGTCGACGCGCGTGGTGCGGCCTATGGGTCGCAATGGACGCTGTTTCGTCAGGCGCTCGCGCCGGGTGGCGACAACGAGGGATGGGCCAGCCAGCAGATCTGGATGGCGCATGCGGCGGTCACCCGCGCCGACACCCACCGCAGCAGCGAGACGTTTGCGCGTGGCGGTGTTGGTCAGGCTGGCGTGGAAGCACATCCGTTCCGGGCCTTTATCGATTCATGGGCGATGCGAGGCGCGGAGCGAACGGATCCTATGACCATCTCGCCTCTGGATATCACCGCAGCTGGCGTCGACTTCTCCTACGCGCTGCACCTCGAAGCAAACCAGCCGCTGGTGTTGCAGGGCGACAGCGGCTACAGCCGCAAATCGGAGCGCGAACAGGCGTCCTATTACTACAGTCAGCCGTTCTTTGCCGTGACCGGGAATCTCGCGATCGACGGCAGCAAGGTCGAGGTCACCGGGAAAGCCTGGATGGACCGGGAGTGGAGCAGCCAGCCGCTCGCCGCCGAGCAAACCGGCTGGGACTGGTTCGCGCTGCACTTTGAGACGGGCGAGAAGCTGATGCTCTACCGGATGCGGGAAAAGAGCGGCAAGACTTACATGTCCGGCAACTGGATTTTGCCGGACGGCAGCGCACGACAGCTCGCGGCCGCGGACATTGTGATGCAGCCGAAAGCGCCGATCGACATCGATGGGCGCACCCTTCCCGTCGAGTGGCGTATCGAGATTCCCTCGCGCGCGGTGTCGATCGATTGCGCGCCGCTCAATCCCAAGGCCTGGATGGGCACGAGCTTTCCCTATTGGGAGGGCCCGATTCATTTTCACGGAACGCACACCGGCGTAGGCTATCTGGAATTGACGGGGTATTGAGATTGACCTCTCGAGGGGAGCTTGAAATGTACAACTTCACGGCACTCTTGACTTGTCTTGTCGCGCTGTTCTGCTTCGTTACCTCCGCGCGGGTGGCGCGGGCGCGGATCAAATATGGCGTCAAGCTGCCGGCCATCGCGGGCAATGACGATTTCGAACGTGTCTTTCGCGTGCAGATGAACACGCTGGAATGGATCCCGATCTTCCTGCCGTCGCTCTGGCTGTTCGCGATCTATGTCGGCGACCAGATCGCCGCCAGCATCGGCCTCATCTGGATCATCGGCCGCATCATCTACATGATCGGCTACATCCAGTCCGTGCCGCGACGCAGTCCCGGCTTCTTTATCCAGGCCTTGGCTACAGCTGTGCTGCTGTTCGGCTCGATCATCGCCATCGTCTGGCGAATGGCGCATTGATTGGCGTCCCGGCCACGCTAGCGAGCGCGAGCCGGGGCGACAACAACTCACTTCGTCAGCGGGCAGCCGCTTTCTTTCGCGGTGAAGAACGCCTTGTCGCCGGGCACGACGGCAAGCTGCTTGTAATAGTCCCAAGGCTTCTTCGATTCCGACGGCTTCTTGACCTCGAACAGATACATGTCGTGGACCATGCGACCGTTCTCCAGGACCTTTCCCTTCGCAAAGGCATCGTCCACCGGCAGCTCCTTCAGCTTCCTGGCCACTGCGTCGCTGTCCTTGGTGCCGGCGGCCTTCACCGCCTTGAGGTAGCTCAGCGTCGCCGAATAGGTGCCGGCGTGGATCGTATTCGGCATGGAGCCGGTACGCTTCAGGAAGCGTTCGCCGAACGCGCGCGCCCTGTCGTCATGATCCCAGTAAAATCCCTCGGTCAGAACGAGACCTTGCGCCGCCTCGAGACCCAGTCCATGCACGTCCGACAACACCATCAGCAGCGCGGCGAGCTTCTGCCCGCCTTTGACAATGCCGAATTCGGCCGCCTGCTTGATCGAATTGGCGGTATCGAGGCCGGCGTTGGCGAGGCCCACAATCTTCGCCTTTGAGCTTTGCGCCTGCAAAAGGAACGACGAGAAGTCCGACGAATTGAGGGGCACGCGCACCGAGCCCAACACCTTGCCGCCCTTGGAGGCGACGATCTCGCTTGTGTCTTTTTCCAGCGCATAGCCGAAGGCATAATCGGCGGTGAGGAAGAACCAGCTGTCGCCGCCCGCTTCCACCAGCGCACCGCCGGTGCCGACCGCGAGCGCGCGGGTGTCATGGGCCCAATGGAACCCATAGGGCGTGCAGGCATCGCCGGTGATGCGCGAGGTCGCAGCACCCACCACGATGTCGATCTTCTTCTTTTCCTTGGACAGCTCCTGGACCGCGAGCGCGACCGACGAGGTCGTCAGTTCGGTGATCATGTCGACGCCTTCGGCGTCGTACCAGCGACGCGCAATGGCGACGCCGAGATCGGGCTTGTTCTGGTGATCGGCGGTGATGATCTCGATCTTCTGGCCGAGCACTTCGCCGCCAAAATCCTCGATCGCCATCCTGGCGGCTTCCACCGAGTTCTTGCCGCCATAGTCGGCGTAGAGGCCGGACTGATCGTTCAGGACCCCGATCTTCACCTGCGCCGACGCCGGCGCAGCCAGCAAGAGGCCGCACGCCGCAACAGCTGTCATCAGGATTGATTTCATCGTCGCCTCCCCAGCAGGTGTTTTTGCTGGTATATTTTATAACCCTGCCGAGGCCCACCTATTTCAGATTAGCCCTTCGTCGTGAGACGTTTTGGCCCGGACGGTCGGGCTCAGCCGGAGGCGATCCGCTCGGCCACGGCCTCGGGCTTCTTCTTGGCCGAACCGTCGGCGAGATTGCGCACCACGACGTAGAAGATTGGCGTGAACATCAGCCCGAACAGGGTGACCCCCAGCATGCCGAAGAACACCGCCACGCCGACCGCCTGGCGCATCTCCGAGCCTGAGCCCGTGGAAATCACCAGCGGCAGCACGCCGAAGATGAAGGCGAACGACGTCATCAGGATCGGCCGTAACCGCAACCGGCACGCCTCGATCACGGCCTCCAGCCGCTCGCGGCCCTCGCGCTCGATGTCGCGGGCGAACTCGACGATCAGGATCGCGTTCTTGGCCGCAAGTCCCACCAACACCACGAAGCCGATCTGGGTCAGGATGTTGACATCCTGGCCCATGATGCGCACGCCGATGGTCGCCGCGAGCAGGCACATCGGCACGATCAGGATGACCGAGAACGGCAGGCTCCAGCTGCCATATTGCGCCGCCAGCACGAGATAGACGAACAGCACGCAGATCGGAAACACCAGCAGCCCGGCATTGCCGCCGGTCACCTGCTGATACGACAGGTCGGTCCACTCATAGGAGAAGCCGCTCGGCAGCGTTTCGTCGGCAAGGTGCTTCATGGTCGCGATCGCGGTCGCCGAGCTCGTGCCCGGCAGCGCTTCGCCTTGCAGCTCGGAGGCCGAATAGAGGTTGTAGCGCGCGACACGATCGGGCCCGGAGATGTCGCGGAAATCCACCACGCTGCCGAGCATCACCATGTCGCCGACGGCGTTGCGCGTGCGCAGCCGCGACAGGTCGGACGTCTCCTTGCGGAATTTGAGATCGGCCTGCGCGGTGACATGGTAGGTGCGGCCGAGGATATTGAAGTCGTTGACATAGGCCGAACCGAAATAGACCTCGATCGCATCGGTGATGCTCTGGATCGGCACGCCGAGCTTTTGTGCCTTGATGCGGTCAATATCGACGAACACCTGCGGGGTGTTGGCGGAGAACGGTGAGAACACTGAGGTCAGTCCCGGCGCCTTGCGCGCCGCCGCGACCAGCTCGTCGGTTGCCGATGCGAGCAGCTCGGGCCCGCGCCCCTGCCGGTCCTGGATGCGCATGGTGAAGCCGCCGCCGGTGCCGATGCCGGGGATCGGCGGCGGCGGGATCACGATGATGAATGCGCCCTCGATCGCGGAAAGGCGTTTGCGCAGATCGGCTGTGATGACCGCGGCCGTCAGGCCTTTCTTCAGCCGCACCTCCGGCTCCTCGAATACCGGAAACAGCGCCGCCGAATTGCTCGCCTGCGTGCGCGTCGCCCCCGACAGCCCGGCGAAGGCGGCGACACGAATGATGCCGGGTGTATCGAGCGCGGTGGCCTCGATCCTGCGCACGATCTCGGTGGTCCGCGCCAGCGAGGCGGCGCCCGGCAACTGCGCTGATATGATGACATAGCCGCGATCCTGCGCTGGAATGTAGCCTTGCGGCGTGGTGGCGAGCAGCCATCCGGCGCTGCCGATCAGCGCCACATAGATCAGCAGCATCACCACGCGATGCCGGATCACGAACCCGGCGGCGTCGGCATAGGAATGCGACAGCCATTCGAAGCCGCGGTTGAAAAATCCGGTGAACGCCGCCCACGCGCGGGCAATCACATTCCACGCCGCCGGCGGGCGTTTCTCCTCATGTGGCACCAGGATTTGCGAGGCGAGCGCCGGCGACAGCGTCAGCGAGCAGAAGCAGGAGATTGCGGTTGCAACCGCGATCGTCACCGCAAATTGCTGGAAGAACTGCCCGGACAGGCCGCCGAGGAACGCAGTCGGCACGAACACCGCGCACAGGACGAGCGCGATAGAGACCAGCGCGCCGCCGACCTCTTCCATGGTTTTCAGCGCCGCATCGCGCCGGCTCATGCCATGCTCGAGATGCCGCTCGACATTCTCGACCACGACAATGGCGTCGTCGACCACGATGCCGACGGCGAGCACCAGGCCGAACAAGGTGAGGTTGTTGACGGCAAAGCCGAGCGCGGCCATGGCCGCAAAGGTGCCGACCAGCGACACAGGGATCGCGATGATCGGGATGATCGCTGGTCGCCAGCCCTGCAAAAACACCAGCACGACGATGACCACGAGGAGCATCGCCTCGTAGATCGTCTTGATCAGCTCATGGATGGATTGCTGGATGAACTCCGTCGGATTGTAGCCGATATTGTAGTCGAGGCCCTTGGGGAAGCTCGCCTTCAGCTTCTCCATGGTCTCGGAGATGCGCTTGGCGGTCGCGAGCGCGTTCGATCCCGGCCGCTGCGTCACCAGCATCGCGACCGCGGTCTTGCGCAACAAAAAACTGTTGGTGGAATAGTCCAGCGCGCCGAGCTCGATACGCGCCACGTCGCGCAGGCGGACGGTCTGCCCGCCCACGCCCGCTTTCACCAGGATGTCCTCGAACTGGGATATATCCTGCAGGCGGCCGGTGAAGGTGAGGTTCGGCTGGAACGCGCGGTCGGCAATCGGCGGACTTGCGAGCTGGCCGCCGGTGATTTGCAGGTTCTGGGACCTGATCGCCGCCAGCACGTCGCCCGCTGTCAGGCCGATATTGGCGATCTTGTCGGGGTCGAGCCACAGCCGCATCGAATAGTCGCGGGCGCCGAAGATCTGGATGTCACCGATGCCGTCGAGCCGCAAGAGCTGGTCGCGTACCTGCAGGAGCGCGTAGTTGCTGATGTAGAGCTGGTCGAAGGTGTCGTCCGGCGACAGCATGAACACGACCATCAATATGTCGGGCGAGTTCTTGCGGGTGACGACGCCGTTGCGCTGCACCTCGTCGGGCAACTGCGGGGTGGCGATGGCGACACGGTTCTGCACCAGCACCTGCGCCTTGTCGAGATCGGTGCCGAGCTTGAAGGTGACGGTGATGGTGAGCTGGCCGTTCGAGGTCGCCTGGCTGTAGATGTAGAGCATGTCCTCGACGCCGTTGATCTGCTGCTCGATCGGAGCGGCGACGGTGTCGGAGATGGTCTGCGCGGAAGCGCCCGGATATTGCGCGGTCACCACCACCGTCGGCGGCACGACTTCCGGATATTCGGCGACCGGCAGCGTGGTGTAGGCGATCGCGCCCACGATCAGGAGCACGATCGACATCACCATTGCCAGGATGGGCTGATTGACGGAGAGACTGCCGAGATTCATGACTTGCTGCCGCCGATCGTCCCGGCGTGCGGGCTCACCTTGGCGCCGATGCGTGCGCGCTGGAGGCCGTCGATGATGACGCGGTCCTCCGTATTCAGGCCTTCGCGGATGATGCGGAGCCCATCATCGTCGAGCGGACCGAGCTTCACGGGCTTGGCCTCGACCGTGTTGTCGTCCTTGACCACGAATACGATTTTCCGCGACTGGTCCGTCGCGATCGCGGTGTCCGGCACCAGCAGCGCCTCGTAGGGCGAGCTGCCGATCAACCGCACACGGCCGAACTGGCCGGGCAGAATGGATAGATCACGGTTCATGACCTTGGCGCGGCTCCGGAGTGTGCCGGTGGAGAGATCCAGTCTGTTGTCGACAAAGTCCATCGTGCCGTCATGCGAGGGCTTTGTCTCACCCGTCAGCGTTACCTGCACCGGATTGGGCGTATCGCGCGAGCTCGGTCGCTTGCCCTCGAACCAGAGCTTGTTGTTCTTGATATAGGTTGCCTCGTCCACATCAAAGGAGATGTAGATCGGATCGAGCGCGACGATGGTGGTCAAAAGCGTGGACGTGCCGGTATCGCTGCCCTGCACGAGATTGCCGGCATCGACCAGGTTGCGGCTGATCCGGCCCGAGATCGGCGCCAGCACATGGGTGAACTCGACATTGAGCTGCGCCGCCTTCAGCGCACCCTCGGCCTGCATCTCGGCCGCGTGCGCGGCCTGCAGCGCCTGCCGGCGCTGGTCGACGACCTGCTCGGAGACCGCGCTGGTCTGAACCAGGTTGAGCCCGCGGTCGAGCTCGCGCTTGGCGAGCTCCATTTTCGCACGCGCATCGGCGAGCTGACCGTCGGCCTGCAAGGCAGCCGCCTCGAACGGGCGGGAGTCGATCAGATAAAGCAGGTCGCCTTCATGCACCATCGTGCCGTCGCGATATTCCACATTGGTGATATAGCCGCCGACCCGGGGCCGAACCTGGACCTCTGGTACCGCCTCGAACCTGCCGGTGAACTCGTCCCAATCGGTGACCGTACGCTTGACTGGTTGTGCCACCGTGACCGGCAGGGCCGCCGGCGCAGCGGAGGCCTGCGGCGGCTTTTGCTCGCAGCCGGCGAGCCCTATCGCCAGGAGCATCAACGGAGCGACACCGGCGAGGTAGCGCAGACGCGACGCGGTCTTTTGATTGAACAGGTTTGTTGGATCCGTCGCGCTCAAGGAAATCTCCTCATGCCATGCCGCCGACAAAGGCGGCCAGCCGTACCTCGGGCGGGTGCGCCAAGGATGCGACCTTGCCGCGCCGCGTGCAAGACCAGGGCGGCCTCGCTGGATGTTCCATACACCCGGTTTATGGCGCAAATTTTTTGCTGTCCCTCGTCGATGGTGGAATAATCGCTTCCGGGACGATACTGCCCGAATGGGCAGGCTCGACTTCGCAGCATGATGGCTAAAGACGAGGTCAGTTATGGACACGCTTTCCGCCAGCCGGCCGATCGATGATGGACGCGATCACGGTGCTCATTACCTCGCCGGCGATTGCGCGGGACAGAATTTTTATGCCATCGATCGCGGATTGCGCGACCTGCTGCCGCTCTATCTGTCGCCTGACGATTTTCGCCGGCTGGAACCGCATTTCGACCGCTTGGGCGTGCTCGCAGGCAGCCGGCTCGACGAACTGGCAAGGACCGCTGACAGGCACCCGCCGGTCGTGAACCCGCGCGACCGTTTCGGTCGCGACGAGGATTTCATCTGTTATCACGGTTCCTACCGCGAGATGGAACAGATCGCGTTCGGCGACTTCCAGTTCCACGCCATGAGCCATCGCGGCGGTTGTCTTGGGATGGATCGCCCGCTGCCGGCGGTCGCAAAGTACGCGCTGCAATATCTGTTCGTGCAGGCCGAGTTCGGCCTGATGTGCCCGATCAGCGTGACCGACACCTCGATCCACCTGATCCGCAAATTCGCAAGCGCAGAGCTGAAGGATTACCTGCTGCCAAGGATGCTGTCGGCCGACCCCGCCATCCAATGGAAGGGCACGCAGTTCATGACCGAGCGCGCCGGCGGCTCCGACGTCGGCGCCATCGAGACGGTCGCGCGCCTCGCGGATGGCGAGTGGCGCCTCTACGGCGACAAATGGTTCTGCTCGCATGCCGATGCGGACGTGGCACTGCTGCTCGCGCGGCCCGAGGGCGCCGAGGCTGGCACCAGGGGGCTTGCCCTGTTCGCGCTGCCGCGCCGCCTGAAGGACGGTCGCCGCAACAGCTATCGCATCGTGAGGCTGAAGGACAAGCTCGGCACCCGCTCGATGGCAAGCGGCGAGATCAGGCTCGAGGGCGCGGTCGCCTATCTCGTCGGCGACATCGAGGCCGGGTTGAAGCAGATGATGGAGCAGGTCAACCTGTCGCGGCTGTCGCATGGCGTGCGCGCATCCGCGATGATGCGGCGCTGCCTCAACGAGGCAATGGTCTGCGCCAAGAGCCGCGTCGCGTTCGGCAGGACCATCATCGACTATCCCCTGCTGCGCCGCCAGCTCCTGAAGATCGCGGTGGCGGTCGAGCAGTCGGTCTCGATGTTCCTGTTTGCGGCAGGCGCGATGGACCGTGCCAATGCCGGCGGCAAGGACGCGGAGGCGCTGCTGCGCATCCTCACGCCGCTGCTCAAATTCCGCGCCTGCCGCGACAATATTCCAGTCGCCACGGGCGCGATGGAGGTGCGCGGCGGCAACGGCTATATCGAGGAATGGGTGAATGCGCGATTGATCCGCGACGCCCATATCGGCGTGCTCTGGGAGGGGACGTCCAATATCAACGCGCTCGATATCATCACCCGCGCGGTTGCGAAAAGCCGCGCGCATGAGGCGCTCGGCACAGCGCTAGGGACATTGCTGAATGAAACAGCCACGCTCCCGGCAGGCTTCCACCAGCGCCTGGGCACGACGCTGAACCGCGCGCTGTCGTTCGCCGAGCGCGTCGCAGGTGATAGAGCGTTGGAGGCAAACGCGCGGGCAGCCGCGAGCGGTCTCTATCATGCGACAAGCGCCGTGCTGATGGCATGGGAGGCGACACGGCCGGGCGTTGACGCGCGCCGCGCGCTGGTTGCGCGGCTCGTGCTCGATTTCAGGCTGTCCGCGCCGGATCCTCTGGAGCCGGCGAGTTTCGATTGGGAGGGCGAGGCCGCGGAGCTGATCTTTTCGGACCGCCAGGTTTCGCTTGACGAAGTGGTCCCCTGGCTCGCGTGATCGCCTCGTCTATCGCTGCGCAGTTGCGAGGTCGAACAACTGTGGCAGCTTGCGCAGCGTCCGTTCGCTTCCTTCAACGCGCGCCCGGCGACCGGCGACGGCATCGTCGAGCGACACGTGCCGGGCGAGGATTTGCAGGAACACATCGAAGCGCGCTTCGATCGCGGCACCATCGGCAAGCTCACCTTTCGTGATGCGCGTGCCCTCCGGCCCGCCCTCGATGCCGAAGGCCGCCACACCGTTCGCATGCGGCACGCGCAGGGTGATGCGGCAGGGATGCGTCGGCGCACGTTCGGCGATCGCGTCGAGCGCCAGCAACACCCAGTCGGGCTCGAACACGTCGTCGGGCCGCATCGGAAAGAGAAAGCGCCCGCCCCAGCGGATGAGTTCGCGGATCGCGGGCTGGATCGCGCGACCAACCTCGGTGAGCTCATAGACCTGCGCGTTGTATGGCGCCGGTAACGTGGCCCGACGCACCACGCCGTTTTCGATCAGCGCATTGAGACGCCCGGTCAGCAGTGGGGGACTGACGTCGCGAAGCCGCGCGGCGAGGTCGCCGAATCGCGTTGGCCCGAGCAAAAGCTCGCGGATGATGAGCAGCGTCCAGCGCTCGCCGATGATCTCGGCCGCGCGCGCCAGTGCACAGAATTGCGCGTAACGTGTTCCGCTCATCTCCTAGACATGGCGGACGGCAATATCGCCGTCAATTGGCGCGCGGCGCGCTCGGTCATCGCATCTTCATCTCCATCACCTCGGCAACTTCGATGGTGCCGTGATCGAGATGTGGACATTGACGCGCAAGCTCGAGTGCGGCCTCCAGGCTGTCGGCGGTGACGATCGAAAAGCCGGTCAGGAGATCGGCTCCCCGGTCCGAGACGCCGTTTGCGCTGATCAGCTTGCCGGCGCCGAGCGGCATGCCGGGATCGACCATGGCGTCGCCGAGATCGCCCATCCACGCCTTCCATTTCGCCATGTAGGCCGCGCCTTCCTGCGGCGTCTCGAATTTCCTGCCGCCGTGATAGGCGATGACAAAGCGCGTCATGATTGCTCCCTTGTTTCAGGATTCGATTTGCCCGGCAGCGCCATCAGCGGCGGTAGGCCAGCGCGATCAGAGGGCCGACCACCACGAATTGCAGCACGGTAAAGCAGGTCTCCAGCACGATGTAGTTGGGCACCGAGCTCATGATGTTCTTGGCGGCGACGGCGAGTGTCGTGAACGACCACGACAGGATGGCAAGGCCGGCGCCATAGAGGAGCCCCTGTCGAAGCACGAGGCCGCCGCGGTCGGGAAAAAAACGCGGATAGGCGAGTGAGAAAATCACGCCCTGGATCAGCATCGAGATCAGGCCGAATGGGATGATCGGGTCGGGCCGATAGATGCCAAGCGCGTCGTAGCTCGGAGCAAACCAGACCAGATGCCATGCATAAGCGATCGGGAAGGTCGGAACGAGATAGGCGGCCACGCCGAGCCAGAAGCCTCGACCGGATGACATGACGGCGCCGGATGGAACACTGCTCATCGCTCGCCTCACGATCTCGCACTTGCATACTATAAAATAAGAAGTATCTACTTCATTTTATGAAGTCAAGATGGAGCAGCCTCTAGCCGGACTCGCGCAGCACGAGCTCAAAGCCGAGATCGACGCGCCGCGGGCCGTCACGGCTCAGGATCAGCTTTGCCGCCGTACGGCCGATGGCATCGCCATGGACGCGAATCGTGGACAGAGACGGCGAGATCAGGCGGCCCATTTCGAGATCACCCAGACCTACTACGGCGACCGGCTGCTCGGCGGCCGGCCCCTCGCGCAACAGGCCCGCTTTGCGCAAGCCGGACATGAAGCCGATGGCATGGGCGTCATTGGCGGCGAACACCGCGTCCACCTCGGGCAGTTTTGCGAGCGCCGCAACGCTGCCTGAGGCATTGCGCTCCAGAATCAATCGGCGCGGCGATCTCAGGCCGGCGCCGAGCGCTGTCTCATTGAAGCCATTCCAGCGCCGCGTCGCGCGCGGATCATCGCCGCCGATAAAGGCCAGGTTTTCCCGTCCCTGCGCGATCAGATGTCTTGCGACGGCAACGCCCGCGGCAAAATTGTCAAAGCCGGCCACCGCATCGAGCGGCGCCGGCGGCAGCTCCCAGGTCTCCACGATCGGAATGCCTGATCGCCGCAGCAGCCGCGCGCCGTCTTCGGTCGCCGGCGAGCCCACCATGATGATGGCCTCGGGCCGGCGCGACAGCAGCGCCGACAGCATGCGGTCCTCGCGATCGGCGTTGTAACGCGACTGCGCCAGGATCACGGCATAGCCGAGCGGCTCCAGCTCGTCGGAGAGACCCTGCACAGTGTCGGCGAAAATCGAGTTGGCAATCGTCGGCACCAGCACGCCGACCGATTTGGTGCGCGCGCCGGCCAGCGCGCCGGCGAGCTGATTGGGCACGTAGCCAAGCTCGCGCATCGCCGCCTCGACCTTGGCGCGGGTCTGCGGCGCGACCATTTCCGGCAGCCGCACCACCCGGCTCACGGTGATAGCGGACACCCCTGCCAGCGTCGCTACCGCTGACAAGGTCGGGGCTCCCGGCAGGTCGGTCTCAGACGGCATCATGATGGCAACTGGTCGAAATCAGCCCGATCTGGATA
>Ga0306920_100004379_pt1 | contig 18082 bp, 13 predicted proteins | sample flu12Cox44000170_FD_204666 | JGI IMG/M metagenome (GOLD analysis project Ga0306920, IMG submission 204666) | Lab enrichment of tropical soil microbial communities from Luquillo Experimental Forest, Puerto Rico - flux4day.12C.oxic.44.000.170 (v2)... | ecosystem: Environmental > Terrestrial >... | reverse complement strand
ACACAGCCGACTATACCGACGAGCAGGTCGGCACGATCTTCTGGGCGATGGGCCTGCATCTCGGCCAGGCCGTCACCCAGAACCCGCGGGGCGACCTTTTAGGCCACGTCTACGATCACGGCCGCCGCTACGGCAACATCGACGTGCGCGGCTACGAGACCAACGCCCACTTGCCCTTCCATACTGACTCCGGCGACGTCGTCGGCCTGCTCTGCCTGCGCCGGTCCAAGAGCGGCGGCCTGTCGAGCGTGGTGAGCGCCGTCACCATCCACAACGAGATCCTGCGGCGGCATCCCGAGTACCTGGCGCCGCTCTATCGCGGCTTCCACTACATTCGCCGCGAGGCCGCGCTGACCGAGAGCCCGGTGACGCCGCATCGCCTGCCGGTGTTCGGCGCGCGCGACGGGCTGGTCAGCGTCCGCCTGGTCCGCAACCAGATCAGGGCAGCCTGCACCAAGACCGGCGTGCCGCTCGAGCCGATCGAGGAGGCCGCGCTCGACCTGTTCGACGAGCTCGCCTACGACGCGAGCATCCATCTCGACATGGACTTGGAACAGGGCGACATCCAGTTCTGCAACAACTACGTGATCCTGCACTCACGCACGGCGTTCGAGGACTATCCCGAGATCGAGCGCCGCCGTCATATGGTCCGGCTGTGGCTGACCATGGATCAGCGGCGGCCGCTGGCCGAGGGCTTCCCGCCGCAGAACGGCTATGGCGATCGGCAGCTGATCGAATCAGCGCATCAGGCGGCGAGCCGGCCGGCGGACGCGGCCGGAATCGGCAACCCGAGGTGATGGCGTAGCATCGTGCCCTCATAGTCGCGGCGGAACAGCCCGCGGCGCTGCAGGATCGGCACGACCTGATCGACGAACAGATCCATCTCGTCGTGGAACCAGGCCGGCATGATGTTGAAGCCATCACACGCGCCCTCGTCGACCCACAGCTTCATGTGGTCGACCAGCGTCTCCGGCGTGCCGACGAAAGAGCCGTGGCTGCGGCTGGCGGCAACCAGGATGCCGCACTCGCGCACGGAGAGTCCTTCGCGGTCGGCGCGCTCCATCAGATGCACCACGCGCGGCGTGAAGGCGCTGCCGCTCGCCCGGATGTCCTTGGTCGGCAGCGGGCCATCCTGCGGATAGTCGTAGAGCCGGAACTGCATCTGCTCGCTCAGCATCCAGATGCCCACCGCCGGATGCAGCAGCTCGTTCAGCATCTTCTCCTTCGCGAGCGCCTCCTTCTCGGTCGAGCCCAGGATCGGCAGCAGGCCGGGCAGGATTTTCAGGATCGCCGGATCGCGGCCGTGGCCCGGCATGCGCTGCTTGACAGCGGCGCGGAACTTGATCGCCTGCTCGCGATCGCTTTGCGCGGCGAAGATCACCTCGGCGACGGTGGCAGCGAACTCCAGCCCGGCCGGCGAGCCGCCTGCCTGCACCATGACCGGCCAGCCCTGCGGCGAGCGCGGCAAATCGAGCGCTCCCTTGACCGAGAAGAACTGCCCCTTGTGGTCGATCTCGTGCACCTTCGAGGCATCGACGAACGTGCCGCCTGAGTGATCGGCGACGATTGCACCCTCTTCCCAGCCGTCCCACAGGCCCTTGCAGATGTCGACGAACTCCTTGGCGCGCTGGTAGCGCATGGTCTTTTCCATGTGCGACTTGCGGCTGAAGTTCAGCGCCGCATCGTCGTTGGCCGTGGTGATGATGTTCCAGCCGGCGCGGCCGCCGCTAATATGGTCGAGCGAGGAAAAGCGCTCGGCTATGGCGAACGGCTCGTTGTAGGTGGTCGAGAGCGTGGCGACGAGACCTACGTTCTTGGTCGCTCCGGCGACGGCCGACAGGATCGAGATCGAATCGATGTTGTTCAGCGCGCCCTGGGCGATGACGCGGCCGTCCTTCTCGCGCGCCGCCAGCATGTCGCCCACGAACACCAGGTCGAACTTGCCGCGCTCGGCCGCCTCGGCGGTGCGCCGGTAGTAGTCGTAGCCCAGGATGTCGCCCGGCACGACCGAGCCGTGACGCCAGCCGGCGATGTGATGGCCGCCGGGATAGGTGAAGACACCGAGATGCATCTGCCGGGTCATGCGGCGAACCGGCTGAGCGGGCGTTCGAGCGCCAGATGCTCGCGCAACGTTCGTCCGTCGTATCCATCGGGACGCAGGCCACGGGCGCGCAGGCGCGGCACGACCTCGCCCGCAAGAAGGTCGAGGTCGACCGGCATGACGGCGGGCAGGATATCGAAGCCGTCGCATGCGCCGGCCACATGCCACTCGGCCAAATGCGCGGTCAGCTGCTCGGGCGTACCGACGAAGCGCAGGCGCCTCTCGGCCGCCATGGCATCGAGCTCGGCCGCACGCTTGGCGGCGGTCTCGCCAAGGACTACTTCGAGGCGCACGACATAGCGCACCTTGGGCGACAGCGCCTGCCACGCCGCGCGCGCCGCCTTGGCCTCGGCGAGCGTCGCCGGCTCGCCCAGCACGACGTCGGCGCTGGCCGCCAGGTCCGCCCGCGCTGGGGCCGGCACGTCGCGATGGATGATCACCGGCTGGCCCTGCACTGGACGCGGCACGTTGAGCGGCCCGCGCACGGTGAAGAAGCGGCCGGCATGCTCGATCGGATGCACGTGCCCGGGATCGGCGAAGGTGCCACTCGCCTGGTCGACGACGAAGCCCTTGTCTTCCCAGCTGTCCCAGAGCTGGCGCGCCACTTCGATCAGCTCGACAAACCGCGCGCTGGCGTCGGCATCGCCCAGGTTATGATCCGCCCGCTGGAACCGGCCGGCGAGCTCGGCCGGCCCGCCGAGGCTCGCGATCCAGCCCATGCGGCCTCCCGACAGATGGTCCAGGGTCGCGAACACGCGGGCGACATGGAAGGGCTCGGCCACGTCGGCCGGCCAGTGGCCGCAGAGGCCGATATGCCGGGTGGCGCCGATCAGCAGCCCCGCGAGCGGCAACGGATCAAAGTGCAGACCATCGAGCTTGCCGGTCGCACGCGCCGCCTGCGATGCGGTCGGCAGGCCGAGCAGCACGGCATCGAGCCCGCCGCGTTCCGCCGTCTTCGCCGCCTGGAGAAATGGTGCCACGCCTTCGAAGCCCGGCCGGCCGGTGACGCGCCAGGCCGCCGGATGCCAGCCGTGCGCCGCGAGGGAAGCGAAGAGGTGCACGCCGGAGCCTACCACGCCTCTTCGTTGTCCGGCCGACCGCTGCTATGCATAGAGCCTGACATGCGGAACGGAGTGGGCGCTTGCGTAAGAATTCGACGTTCTCTCTCGCCATGCTGATCGGCCAGGCGTCGGGCGGGCATCCGGCCTCGTGGCTGCATCCCGGCGCCAACGCCGCCGGCTCGACTGACATCGACTACTACCGCGGGCTGGCCCAGCTCGCCGAGCACGGCTGCTTCGACCTGTTCTTCATCGCCGACACGCCGGCAGCGCGCACCGACAACCTGCATGCCTGGTCCCGCTTCCCGATGTTCATGAACATGCTGGAACCGGTGACGCTCCTCACCGGGCTGGCGGGCGCGACCAAACGGATCGGCCTCGGCGCTACGGTCTCGACCAGCTTCTCCGAGCCCTACAACGTGGCACGCATGTTCGCCTCGCTCGACCACATCTCGGGCGGCCGCGCGGCGTGGAACGTCGTCACCTCGGCCAACGACTACGCCGCGCGCAACTTCGGCCACGCCACCCTGCCGCCGCACGCGCTGCGCTACGAGCGGGCCGGCGAGTTCGTCGACGTCGTGAACCAGCTCTGGGACACCTGGGACGACGATGCCTTCATCCACGACCGCAAGAGCGGCCTGTTCTTCGACCCGAAGAAGCAGCATGCCATCCATCACCAGGGCAAGTTCTTCAAGGTCGACGGCGCGCTCAACATCGCGCGCTCGCCGCAGGGCCACCCGGTGATCATCCAGGCCGGCGCTTCCGATACCGGCCTCGAGCTCGCGGCGCGCACGGCCGAGATCGTCTTCGCCAGCGCCTCCAACCCGCAGGACGCCAAGCGCGGCTACGACGACCTCAAGGGCCGCATGGCCAAGTACGGCCGCGACCCCGACCAGCTCAAGATCCTGGCCGGCATCCCGGTGGTGATCGGCCGCTCGCAGCAGGAGGCGGACGACAAGCAGCAGGCACTGCAGGAGATGATCCACCCCGACGTCGGCCGCTTCCGCCTCGGCACCGACCTCGAGACCGATCTCTCGGACCTGCCGCTCGACGAGCCGATCCCGGAAAGCCGCCTGCCCAAGAGCGCCAACCTGCACAAGGCGTTCTTCGACGGCATCATGAAGATCATCCACGAGGAGAACCCGACTCTGCGCCAGCTCTATCTGCGCTACGAGCGCGGCCGCAAGACCATCAAGGGTACGCCCAAGCACATCGCCGACGTGATGGAGGAATGGTTCACCATGGGCGCCGCCGACGGCTTCATGATGCAGTTCGCGACCCTGCCCGACGGCCTCAGCGACTTCGTGACGATGGTGGTGCCCGAGCTGCAGCGGCGCGGCCTGTTCCGCACCGAGTACACCGGCGCCACCCTGCGCGACCATCTCGGACTGGCGCGGCCGTCCAACCGGCATGTGGCCGAGGAAGCGGCGCAATAATCTATCGCGAGATTCCCACGGATTTACCAGCCGTTGGGAAACGTCCGATGCCGATGGCATCAGGGTTTTGGGCGATTCTTCCCATTTGGGACACCTCCCCCTCATCCAAAGAACTTGACAGAGAAGACTTCGGGGAAGTCAGCGACCCGCGGCCGTCGCCGCAGCGTGATACGCGAGATATCTGCGCTGGGTGGCAATGCGGTCCGCAACATGCTTGGCGTCATGCCAGACGCCCCAGATGAAAGCCGATCCCCGCCGCGACTGCCACGGAAGTCCCAGGAAATAAATCCCGGGTTCGGAGGAAACGCCGCGCTGATGCTTCGGGCGCCCTTGATCGTCGAATGCATCGACCTTGAGCCAGCTGTAGTCCGAGGCGTAGCCCGTCGCCCAGATGATTGTTTTCACCCCGGCATCGGCCAGGTTCAGGCTAAGCACCGGATTGGTCATGCACTCCGGGTCGGAACCAATCACCCGAGCGCCCGGCTCTTGCGGCAGATCGAGACCATTGTGACGGACGTAGGCGTCTGCTTCATCCAGGACCGCCAGATAGTTGGCGTCGCCTTGCGCGACATTCTCGGCGAGATCCCGCTTGAAAGTCAGGGTGCCGTCCTCGCAGGCCTCGGTCATGCCGAGGAGTGTCATTCCGGCGGCGGCCAGCCGGCGAAAGTCGATGGTGTGTCCGCCGTGCGCTCCGCTCACGGCGATCGTGATGTGCTCTCTGCCCGGCACTCTTGTCTCAAGGTCCCATTTGCCGAGCACGCCGAGCCACCAGCAATAGTCACGCGTGCGATAGGCCCGAGGCGGACGCTCGTGCGGTCCGACCGAGAGATAGATGCGCCTGCCGGCCAGCAGCAGCTCTTCCGCAATCTGCACGCCCGAGGAGCCCGAGCCGACGACCAACACCGCACCCTCCGGCAACTGATCGGGATTGCGGTAGCCAACGGAATGCATCTGCAAGACGCCCGAGCTCTCAGGAACGATGGGCGGGATGACCGGAGTTTGGAAGGCGCCGGTTGCGACGACGACGCTGTTGGCGTCGAGCCTGCCGTGCGAGGTGTCGAGCGAAAAGCCACCCTGACCCTTCCGCCTCTCCACTGTCCTCACGTTCACGCCACAGCGAATGGGAGCTTCGATCTTCTTCGCATAGACCTCGAAATAGGCCGCGACCGCCTCCTTGTTCGGAAAGCTGTCGGGATGGGCATTCGGGAACTCCATGCCAGGAAATCGGTCGTGCCACGCTGGACCGTTCATGGCCAACGAATCCCATCTCTCCGAGCGCCAGCGTTCCGCAATCCTGTGCCGTTCAAGCACAAGATGAGGAACGCCGCAGTCCGTCAGATGCTCGCTCATGGCAATGCCGGCCTGGCCTCCGCCGATCACGATCGTATCTACTTCTTCGACGGCCATGGACCAGCCTTTCAGGGAGCGCCGGCGACGAACAGCGCGTCGACGACGCGCACATCGCCCGATCTCTTGCGGATAAGGACCGGGTTGAGATCGCACTCCGGCACGACATCGCCGAAGTCGGCGGCAAGCTGCGACAGGTTCGAGACCAGGGCGGCCAGCGGCGCGCTGTCCGTGCGGGGGATGAGATTGCGATAGCCGCCGAGCACCTTGCCGAAGCGCGTCGACGACACCAGGGCTCCCGCCTCGGCCTTGGTCACCGGACTGAGGCTGAGCGCCTTGTCTCCCTCCAGTTCGACCAGCACGCCGCCCGAGCCAACGATGGTCAGCGCGCCGTATGGCGGCGCCACCTGGTAGCCCACCATCGCCTGCAGGCAATCGACCAGCTCTTCCTGCATCTCGTAGCCGTCGATGACGGCACCCGGGACTTTCTCACGCACGTTCTTTTCGATCAGCGCCACGGCTGCACGCAGTCCCGCCTCATCCTTGATGCCGAGCTGGACGGCGCCGACATCCGACCGGTGTGGCACATCCTTCGACATCACCTTCACCACCATCGGGTAGCCGATGCTGCTCGCCGCTGAGACGGCCTCCGCTGCCGAACGCACCATCGCCGATTTGACGACGGGAATGCCGTAGCTCGCGAGCAGATGCGCCACCAGTTTGGGCGGCAGTGGTCCCCGCATGCCGGAAATGTCGCGCCTCAGGCTCTCGCGCTCCGCCGTGAGCTTGCGATCGGCGAGACGACGCGACTCGGGTCGGCGCGCCGACCATTCCACCATGGCCTTCACGGCGGCGAGGCCCGGCGCCAAGCCACGCAGCGGCGGCACGCCCGTGCCGTCCAGGCACGCGACCAGGCGCTCGCTCATGATCTCGGCGGTAGGCGAAATCACCACGATCGGCTTGTCCGTCGCGCGGCTGAGCTCGGCGACGGTGCCAAGGTGGCCGGTGTAGTTGCGATGGCTGCTGGTCGGCAGCGATGCCTGCATGTCCTGCAGCACGACGCCGATGCCAACCTCGTCGGCCGACATGATCGCCGTCATGCCGGCGAGCGCCGCGGTGGGCGTGCGGCCGACGCTCTGGCCGACATCCAGCGGATTCTGGCCGGGAATGCCCGGCAGCACCTCGCGCAGCCTGGCCGCGGTCTCCTCCGAGAACTCGGCCAGCGACAGGCCGGTCGCATCGCAGATATCGCAGGCGAGCGCGGTCTCGCCGCCGGAGATCCCCATCAGCGCGATATGGCCATGGCTCGGCCGCTTGGTGGCGACGGCAAGCGCCTCGAGTGTCGCGATCAACTGCTCGTAGTCGCCGACGACGGGGATGCCGTAACGCGCGACAAAGCCCTTGAAGGCATCGTCGTTGCGGATCAGCGCGCCGGTATGCGCCAAGGTGGCCCGCGCTCCGATGGCCGAGCGGCCGACCTTGAGCATGACCAGCGACTTGCCGGCCGCGTGGACTCGGTCGACCGCGTCGGCGAAGCGGTCGGCATCCTGGATCGATTCGAGGATCAGTCCGATCACCGTTGTCTCGGGATCGGCCGCGAGCCAGTGCAGGTAGTCCGCTGCGGTCACCCGGAATTCGCTGCCGATGGTGACGACCTTGGAGAAGCCGGCCGTGCTGGAATTGATTACCGAGATGGCGGCAGAGCCTGACTGTGCGATCAGTGCGACGGACCCCTTGCGGATGCGTGGGGTGATGCCGCCGGTATAGATCGGCGTGGCATCGGACAGATTGATCAGGCCCATGCAGTTGGGCCCGTGCATCAGGATGCGGCTGCTGTTCACCAGCTGGCGCAGCTCCGCCTCCTGCTCGGTCGAGAAGCCCGCCGTGTTGACGATGGCGGTCCGCACGCCGCGGCGGTCGAGCCGGCGCACCGCGTCGGCGACGCCCGCGGCCGGCACCGAGGCCAATGCCGTGTCGACGCCGTCGGGCAGCGCCTCGATCGAGGGAACGGCGGCCAAGCCGGCGATCTCCGGCGCCTCGCCGTGAACGGGGATGACCGTGCCGGAGAATTTGTAGTTGGCGAGGTTGTCGAGCGCCACGTTGCCCAAGGTCTGGCGCTTGGGCGACGCGCCGATCACCGCGATGATCCGCGGCCGAATCAGCGCATCCATGAGAGTAGACAAGGAATACGCCCCTACTTCACCCAGACGCTCGACATGCTGAGATTGCCGTTGAAGGCCAAGTCCAGCTCGTCATCGATGCCGCCGAAGCGACTCGAAACAGCGAAGAACTTCTTGGCGTTGGTCAGCGTCAGATGTGGCATGTCGCGAGCGATGATCTCCTCGTATTTCTTGTACCACTGCCGGCGTTCTTCCGTCGGCACGGCCGCCGCCTTGGCGGCGATCTCGTCGAGCTCGCGATTGCAGTAGCCAGTCGGATTGACGTACGGCACGTTGCCCGTATTGCATAGGAACGAGCGGTCGACGCCGAACACGGGATCGGTGCGGGCCGTCAGCGAGACCATCGAGACGTCGAAGGCGCGCTCCTTGAAGACCTTGTTGGTCCACAGCTGGCCTTCGAGCAGGCTCAGCTTCACCTCGATGCCGATCGCGCGCCAGTTGGCGGCGATGATCTGCGCCGCCGGCTCGGCATAGAAGGCGTCGGCGTTGACCGCACCGGTGAAGTCCACGGCGAAGCGCTTGCCGTCCTTGAGCGGGAAACCCGCCTCGTCGAGCATCTTGCCGGCCTTGGCCGGGTCGTAGGCGAACTGCTTGTTGTAGTCGACCGACGGGTCGGTGAGCATGGTGAACTGCTCGGGGATGGCGTTCATCGCCGGAAACGCCAGCCCCTGGTAGACGTCCTTGGAAATGCGCTCGCGATCGATCGCGGTCAGCAACGCCTGCCGGACCAGCGCTTTGCTCAGCACGTCTCGCGTGATGTTCATGTCAAGCGACAGCCGCTCGGCGGCGTTGACCTTGATCTCGCGCACCTCGAAGGCGCCCTTGGCTTTGGCTTGCTCGATGGTGCGACCGACTTGCGGCAGCGCCGGCCGCAATACGTCGATCTCGCCACGGTAGAGCGCGTTCTGCTGCTGCTGCACGTTGGGAATGAACACGGCGACCACCGAGTCGAGATATGGTCTGGGCTGATCCCAGTAATATTCGTTGCGTTCGAAGGTGATGCCGCGGCCCTCTTCCCACTTCACGAACCTGAACGGGCCCATGCCGACGGGCGCGCGGTTGGCGGGATTGGTCGGAATGTCAGTGCCGTCATAAATGTGCTTGGGCATCAGCGGGAAGACTTCCTTGTCGAATCCCTCCAGCGCCGAGGACTGCGGCTCCTTCAGATGGACAACGAAGGTGTTGGCATCCGGCGTTTCGATGCGGTCGAGGTTGGGCTGCACCTTCACCAGGTAGGTGTTGTATTGGGCGAAGGCCTTCAGGGTGAAGGCGACGTCCTCCGACGAGAAGGCATGGCCGTCCGACCATTTGAGGTTGGGGCGCAGGTGGAAGGTGTAGACCTTGCCGTCCTTGGAGATCTCCCACGAGCTCGCGATCTGCGGCTTCTTGGCGCCGGTTTTGTCGTATTTGTAAAGGCCGCTGGCCCACAGATCGGCGATGATCAGGGGCGTCACTGCCGAGGTGAGCTGGGTGTTGAGCGTGGCGCCCGCAACGCTGACGCCGACGAGCGCCGTGCCGCCGCGCTTGGGCGTGCCTTGCGCCTCAGCACGATCCGGATGGCCGACGCCGAGCGCCAGGAGACACACCGCTACCAAACCCCACTTGAAAGTTCCGCTCATTGCGGTGCTCCTCGGAAATTGAACTAGGATATTGGCGCAGGCGCGAGCGCGGCGTCCATGGCCAGCCGGCGCGTGCGAGCTATGTGCGGGTCGGCTACCAGTTTCGCAGCCAGCAGCGAGCGGGTGTAGTCGCTCGCCGGACTGCCCAGCACCTGGTGCGTCGGGCCGGCTTCGACGATCCGGCCCTGGTACATGACCATCACCCGGTCGGAAATCGCATCGACGACATTGAGGTCGTGGCTGATCAGGACCAGCCCGAGGTTGCGGCTCGCCTTGAGGCTGACCAGCAGATCGAGGATCTGCGCCTGGACTGACATGTCGAGGCTGGACAGCGGTTCGTCGGCGATGATCAGCCGGGGTCGCATTGCCATCGCCCGGGCGATCGCGATGCGCTGCTGCTGGCCGCCCGACAGTTGATGCGGGTAACGGTCGTGGAACTCAGCGGCATCGAGGCCGACCGACGCCAGCAGATCGGTGATCTCCGCCTCGAACCTGTCGCGCGTGGCGAGCTTATGGCGTCGCAGCACGTTCGCCAGGGTGGTGTCGACTCGCATCCGTGGATTGAGCGACGATGCGGGGTCCTGGAAGATCGGCTGCACCGCTTTCCGGAACGTCATCCAATCGGCCGACGCGAAAGCATCGACCGGCCGGCCCTGGTAGGCGACTTCGCCCGAGGTCGGCTTGATCAGGCCAAGCAGGATGCGCGCCAACGTGCTCTTGCCCGAGCCGGATTCGCCCACGATCGCCAGGGTCTCGCCTTCGTTGACGTCGAGATCGACGCCGTCGACCGCGCGCTTGTCATTGGCGGCGCCGAACCAGCGCCGTCCGCCGAAGCTCTTGACGATCGAGCGCGCCGACAGGATCGCGTTCACGGCGCGGCGCTCCCGAGAGCCTTGGTCTGGTGCAGACGACGGGCCGCGGCGAGGAGGCTGGCGGTATAGGCATTCTGCGGCGCATCGAACAAAGCGAACACGTCAGCCGCTTCGACGATCTTGCCGCCGTGCATCACGTAGACCTGGTCGCACAGCTCGGCGACCATGCCGAGGTCGTGGGTGATGATCAGCATGGCAAGCCCGCGCTCCTTGTTGAGCCGGCGCAGGGTCTGGATCACCTGGTACTGCACCGTGGCGTCAAGCGCGGTGGTCGGCTCGTCGGCGACCAGGATCTGCGGCTCGGGCGCGAGCGCCATGGCGATCAGTACGCGCTGGCGCATGCCGCCAGACAGCTGGTGGGGGTAGAGCCGCAGGACGCGCGCGGTGTCGTCGAGCCCGACCTGGCGCAACAGCTCCGCCGATTTCTCACGAATGGCCTGCCGGTCGGCCAGATGGCGCAGCGCCTCGCCGAGCTGACGGTCGATGCGCAAGGTCGGATTGAGATAGGACAGCGGATCCTGAAACACCATCGACAGGCCGCGATGGCGGCGCAGCGCGCGCAGCGTCTCGGGCGCCATTGCCAGCACGTCCTCGCCGCCGAAGCGTACCGAGCCCGACAGCTCGGCGATCTCGACATTGGGCAGCAACCGGGTCATCGCCCGGCCGAGCGTGCTCTTGCCCGAGCCCGATTCGCCTACGATGCCGACGCACTGGCCGGGATGGACGTCGAGATCGACGCCGTCGACTGCCTTGACGATGCGGCCATGGACGCGCAGGTGCACCTTCACGTCGCGCGCGCTCAGCAGGGGCAGACCGGTCGTCATCAGCCCTCCAGCTTGGGCGCGGTCGCCGACGCCCGCGGGTTGAACATTTCGGTGACGCCGTCGGCGAACATGTTGAAGCCCAGCACGGCCACGCAGATCGCCATGCCGGGGAACACGCTCATCCACCACGCCAGCTCGAGGAATTCCTGCCCGCGGTTCAGCATCTCGCCCCAGCTCGGCACGGCCGGGTCGGACAGCCCGAGAAAGCCGAGCCCGGCCTCGATCAGGATCGCCGTGCTGGCATCGAGCGCCACCTGAACGATGACCGTCGGCAAGGCGTTGGGCAGGATCTCCTTGAAGATGATGTGAGGCGTCGAGAGGCCAGTGGCGCGCGCCGCCAGCACGAACTCGCGCTCCGACAGCGTGATGAACTGGCCATAGACGATGCGCGCCTCGATCGGCCAGATCGCCAGCGCGACGGCGGCGACCTGCAGCCAGAAGCTCGCCCCCATCAACGACACGGTGAACAGCACGATGATGATCGCGGGCAAGGTATGGAACAGATCGGTGATGCGCAGCAGGACGGCGGCGAAGGCGCCGCGGAAGTAGCCGGCCAGCGCGCCGATCGTGCCGCCGATCAGGAACGCCATGGCGGCAGCGCAAAAGCCGATGGTGAGCGACGAGCGGCCGGCAAAGAGCAGCACCGAGCGCACGTCGCGGCCCAAGCTGTCGGTGCCGAACGGGTGCTGCCAGGACGGCGGCTGCAGCGACGGCGAGCCGATGTCGGCGGGTCCGCTCGAGGCGAACCACGGGGCGAAGATCGACAGCAGCGAAATCGCCACCAGGATGACCAGGCCGATCCCGCCGAAGCGGGTGCGGAACAGCCGGCGCAGCAGGTCGAACGGCGCGGCGGTACGGAACCGGTTCGACGGCACGGGCAGCACTGCGCCGGGCTCGGCAGGCATCAGCTTTGCGCCGACGAAACGCGGATTCTGGGGTCGAACCAGGCGTACAGCAGGTCGACGACGATGTTCATGAACACCACCGAACAGGCGACCAGGATGACCACGCCCACGATCACCTGGGTGTCGCGCGCCCGCACCGCCTCGACCATCAGGGAGCCCACGCCGGGATAGGAGAACACGGTCTCGAGCAGGACGGCGCCGCCCATCGCGGTGCCGAACGAATATCCCATCACGGTGATGACCGGCAGGATCGAGTTGCGCACCACGTGGCCCATGATGATTTCGTGCCGCGACAGGCCCTTCTGGCGCGCCGTGACGATGTAGCCCTGCTCGAGTGTCTCCGACACGCTCGCCCGCATGAAGCGGGCGACGCGCGTGGTCTCGAGGATGGTGTAGGTCGCCACCGGCAGCACCAGGTAGGTCGCCCGCTCGAGCAGCCAGTCGATACCCGAAGCGCGCGAGATCATCGGCCCCATGCCTTGCGTCGGCAGCCAGCCGAGCTGGATCGAGAACACGATGACAAGCAGCTGGCCGACCCAGAAGGTCGGCATGGCGTAGCCGATCAGCACCAGGCTCGACCACGCCCGGTCGACGCTGCGATGTGGCGTGACCGCGGAATGAATGCCGATGGCGATGCCGATCAGGATGCCGAAGGCATAGCCGACGCCGGCCAGCAGCAGGGTGCGCGGGAACCGCTCGGCCAGGATGTCGAATACCGGACGGCGGTAGTTCATCGAGTAGCCGAGATCGCCGTGCAGAATATTGACCAGATAGCCGTACAAGCGCGACAGGAACGGCTCGTTGAGGTGGAAGCGCTGTTCCAGCGCAGCGCGCAGCGCCGGCGGCACGGGCATGTCGCCGACCATGGCCTGCACCGGATCGCCCGGGATGAGCTGCAGCAGGCAGAAGATCGCGACCACCACGCCGATCAGCAGCAGCAGCGCCTGCGCCAAATGTCCTGCGATGTGCCGCAGCATCGACCCCATCCCCTTCCCCGTCGCATCATAGGGTGATGCAAATCGCAAACCAATGTGCTGAGTTGGCACAACGCATCGAGCGAGGGGGGGACAAGGACGTGGTGAGGAAGGTTATCGATCTGGAATGCCTGCTGCCGCCGGACGAGCAAGGCAAGCCGCGGCAATATCACGAGCAGGCCTCGCACCGCATCGGCTACGGCGATCCCGAGCTCCTGCCGCCCCGCCCGGGCTACGGCTTCGACAACTACAAGAACATCTTCCGCAAGCGCGTCGACAGCGCGGGCAAAAGTGATTCGGTGAAGAAGGTACCCGGCCAGTCGATCAAGAAGTTCGTCGAGGAGCTCGACCGCGAGGGCGCCGAGGTGTCGGTGCTGGGACGCGTCGATAATAACGTTCTGGCCGACGTCGTGGCGGAATTCCCCAACCGCTTCTTTGCTCTTGCTTCCATCAGTCCGTTCGACGGCATGGCTGGCGTGCGCGAGTTCGAGCGTCTGATCAAGGAGCGCAAGCTGAACGGCCTGCGTGTCGCCGCGCTCTACAACAACCTGGCAGCCAGCGACCGGCGCTACTATCCGCTCTATGCCAAGTGCGTCGAGCTCGACGTGCCGGTGCGCATCTATTCGACCATGAACTACGCCAACGATCGGCCCTACGATCTCGGCCATCCGCGCCATCTCGACCAGATCGCCATGGACTTCCCGGAGCTGCGCATCGACGCAGCGCTGAGCGGCTGGCCGTGGGTCAACGACCTGGTCGGGCTGATGCGCCGTCATCCCAATCTCTACTGCGACACCTCGGCCCATCATCCGCACTATTTCGGCGTCGCCGGATCGGGCTGGGAGATGTTCATCCAGTTCGGCAACACGCTGTTGCAGGACAAGATCATGGTCGGCTTCTCGAAGGATTCGTTCGGTCTCACCATCCCGCAGAGCGTGGCGCTCTACGAGAAGCTGCCGCTCAAGGACAAGGTCATCGAGAAGTGGCTCTACGGAAACGCCAAGGAATTCCTGAGGTGCTGAACAGCTGAGCTGAGGGAGGACACAATGCGCGGCGTCGTGTTCCCGGGTGACCGGACTGTCGAGACCCTGAACTTCGCCGACCCGACGCCCGGACCGGGCGAGGTCGTGCTCGAGATGAAAGCGTCCGGAATGTGTGGATCCGACCTCCACCAGTACCGGCGGCCGAAGGGCCAGCCGCGGGCGGGTACCGGCATCCCGCCCAACACCGATCCCACCATTGCCGGCCACGAACCGTGCGGCGTGGTCGTCGCCGTCGGCGCCGGAGTCACGAGTGCCGAAGCCAAGGTTGGCGACCGCATGATGGTGCATCACTACCAAGGCTGCACGCAGTGCAGCCATTGCCGTTCCGGCTGGCAGCAGCTCTGCCAGGAAGTGCCGGTCAAGGTGTACGGCAACAACGCCCATGGCGGACATGCCAAGTACCTGAAGGTTCCGGCCAACACGATGGTGGCACTGCACGACGCGCTCAGCTTCACGGCCGGCGCGGCGATCTCCTGCGGCTCCGGCACCGCCTACGGCGCGCTGCGACGGATGAACATCTCGGGCCGCGATACCATCGCCATCTTCGGCCAGGGGCCGGTCGGCCTGGCCGGCACGCAATTCGCCAAGGCGATGGGCGCGCGCGTCGTTGCGCTCGACATCAGCCCACAGCGGCTGGAGCGGGCCAAGGAATTCGGCGCCGACGAGCTGGTCAACCCCGGCTCGAACAATCCAGTCGAGGCGATCAAGGACCTGACGCACGGCAAATACGCTGATCTCACGCTCGACACGTCGGGCAATCGCGAGGCCCGCCTCAACGCCATCCGCAGCACCAAGGTCTGGGGCACGATGTGTTTCGTCGGCGAAGGCTCGGACATCACCATCGACGTCAGCCCGCATCTGCTGCGGCGCCAGATGACGCTATTGGCGTCGTGGACCTTCTCGACCGTGATCCAGGCTGAGTGCGCGCAGTTCTGCATCGACCGCAAGATCGATGTCGACAAGCTGTTCACGCACAAATGGTCGCTCGACCAGGCGGACGACGCCTACAAGCTGTTCGACAAGCAGTCGGACGGCAAAGGCGTGTTCGTGATCTAGGAGGCGCGCGCCGTTAGGCGGGCGCAGGCTGCAGCGCCTGGGCGACCGCGTCCTCGACGCGCTCGAGCCAGATGAACTCCATCGACTTGCGGACTTCCTCGGGAATGTCGTCGTAGTCGCGGCGATTGCGCGCCGGCAGCATCACCCGTTTCAGCCCGGCGCCGTGGGCGGCGACGACCTTCTCCTTGATCCCGCCGACCGGCAGCACCAGGCCGCGCAGGCTGATCTCGCCGGTCATGGCGGTGTCGCTGCGGATCGGGCGGCCGGTGAGCAGCGAGGTGAGCGCCATGAACATGGCGACGCCGGCGCTCGGGCCGTCCTTCGGCGTGGCGCCGGCCGGAACGTGAATGTGGATCTCGCTTTTCTCGATCAGACCCGGATCGATGCGCAGCGAGGCCGCCTGCGCCTTGACCAGGGTCAGGGCGGCCTGGGCGCTCTCGCGCATCACTTCGCCCAGCTGGCCGGTCAGGATCAGCCGGCCGCCCCCCGGAGCGCGCGCCGCCTCGATGAACAGGATGTCGCCGCCGACCGGCGTCCAGGCCAGGCCGGTGGCCACCCCCGGCACGCTGGTACGCATCGCCACCTCACCCTCGAAGCGGGTCGGACCGAGCAGCTTTTCGAGGTCGTCTACGGCGATATGCACTGACGTCGCCTTGCCCTCGGCGATATCGACAGCGACGTGGCGCAACGCCCGGCCGATCTCGCGCTCGAGGCTGCGCACACCCGCTTCGCGCGTATAGCCTTCGATGATCCGTCGCAGGGCTGCGTCTTCGATGTCGGCCTGTCCGGCCTTCAGGCCGTTGGCCTCCATCTGGCGGCGCACCAGATAGCGCTTGGCGATCTCCAGCTTCTCGCCGGCAGTGTAGCCGGAGAGCGCGATGATCTCCATGCGGTCGCGCAGCGGCCCGGGAATCGTCTCCAGCAGGTTCGCCGTCGCAATGAAAACCACGCGGCTCAAATCGAACGGCACGTCGAGGTAATTGTCGCGGAACGTCCCGTTCTGCTCCGGGTCGAGCACTTCCAGCATGGCCGATGCCGGATCGCCGTGGATGCCGCTCCCCATCTTGTCGATCTCGTCGAGCATCATCACGCAGTTGCGCGCGCCGGCCTTGCGGATCGTCTGGATGATGTTGCCCGGCAACGCGCCGATATAGGTGCGGCGATGGCCACGGATCTCGGCCTCGTCGTGCACGCCGCCCAGGCTCACGCGCGCGAACTTGCGGCCCATGGCGCGGGCGATCGACTGGCCGAGCGAGGTCTTGCCGACTCCGGGCGGTCCTACGAAGCACAGGATCGGCGCCTTGCCCTCGGGTGCGAGCTTGCGCACCGCGAGATACTCGACAATGCGCTGCTTGATCTTCTCCAGGCCATAATGGTCGGCATCGAGCACGCGGCGGGCCTCGGCGATGTCGATCGGCGGCTGCTCAGGCAACGCCCACGGCAGCTCGATCAGCGTGTCGAGGTAGGTGCGGATCATGCCGTACTCGGCCGAGGCATCGGGCGTGCGCTTCAGCCGGCGCAGCTCCTTCATGGCGACGGCTTCGACTTCCGAAGGCATGTGCGCTTCGGAAATCGCCTTCTCGAGGTCGGCGATCTCGCGCTTGTTCGACTCGTCCTCGCCCAGCTCACGCTGGATCGCGGCCATCTGCTCGCGCAGCAGCACCTCGCGCTGGCGCGCATCGAGCGAAGTCTTGGTCTGGCGGCCGATCTCGTTGGACAGGCGCAGAACTTCCAGGCGCTGACTCAGGAGCCGAGACACCTTGTCGAGACGCGGCACCAGCTCGACCGTCTCGAGGATCTCCTGCTTCTCCTCCGGCTTGGAATCGAGGTAGGTCGCGGCCAGATCGGCCAGCCCGCCGGCCGAGGTGGTCGCTTCCACGGTCTGGCGCAGCTCGGGCGGAACCTGCGGCAGCAGATCGAAGACCTCGCGGACCTGGCCCTGCAGCACCAGGAAGCGTGCCTCGACGTCGTTGCCGGCGCCGGCCGGCTCCGCGACGTGCAGGCCGCGCGCCAGCAGGAATGGATAGCCCGGCACGAACTCGTCGATGCGGAAGCGCTGCACGCCCTGGCAGACGATGTGGTGGCCGCCGTCGGGCGAGGTCACGTAGCGCAGCAGATTGGCGACGGTGCCGAAGCGATAGAGATCGTCGGCCGCAGGTTCGGCCTTCTCGGCATCGCGCTGCAGCACCACCACAATCTGGCGCTGCTCGCGCGCGGCCTGCTGGATCGCCGCCACGGAGGCCGGACGCCCGATCGTGATGGGCAGGACGACCTCCGGAAACAGCACCATGCCGCGGACCGGCAGCACGATCAGGGCGTCCGACGGCAGCGCCGAGGCTGGGCTGCCCGTGGCGGCTGGACCGCCGATATTGTCGGGCGCAGTCATCGCGCACCCCGTGCGGCTTTGCTCAGCCGGATCACCAGACAGCCGTTGGAGGCGATGCTGCGCACGTCATCGTAGCGGCCGGGCGGCAGGTCGATGCGACGTGCGAAACGGCCCTGCGGCAACTCGAGGCGATGGATGACGGCGGTCTTCACCTCGTCCGGCAGGCTGCGCTCGCCGCTGATCAGCAGCGTGCCGTCCTCGATGACGGCCTGCACCTGATCGGGATCGACGCCGGGCAACGCCGCCAGGATGAGAACCGCGTCCTTGGTTTCCAACACGTC
>Ga0306920_100004376_pt1 | contig 18088 bp, 16 predicted proteins | sample flu12Cox44000170_FD_204666 | JGI IMG/M metagenome (GOLD analysis project Ga0306920, IMG submission 204666) | Lab enrichment of tropical soil microbial communities from Luquillo Experimental Forest, Puerto Rico - flux4day.12C.oxic.44.000.170 (v2)... | ecosystem: Environmental > Terrestrial >... | reverse complement strand
GACATGTTGCAAATCTCGGCAGGTTATGCGGCCATTCACGGTTTGCCCGAGGGTACCAACGAGACGACCATGAGCGAATGGCGAGCCAGAGTACACCCAGAGGATCTGGCGCGCGTGGAACGTTTTCGCGAACAGATGTTCGCGGAAAAGCGCGATGAAAGTAAGATTGAGTATCGCATAGTTCGCTCGGACGGCGAGGTCCGGTGGATTGAGAGACGTAGTTCCGCTTCCTACAGTGTTGATGGGCGCCCGGAGCGGGTGGTAGGTGTTAGCATCGATGTCACGGAGCGCAAACGCGCAGAGCAATATCAGCGCGCGTTGAACGCCGAACTCGACCATCGTGTTAAGAACGTGCTCGCGACGGTGAGCGCTATTATCGCTCAGACGCGGGAAGCTAGTGGCACACCAGCAGATTTCGTGGCTGGACTGGATCATCGGATAGAATCGTTGGCCAGAACGCATGAGTTGCTGAGCGAGAGCAAATGGCGCGGCGTACCGCTGGCAGAAATCATCCGACGCGAACTCGCGCCCTATAGCGTGCGCAATACTGACATTGGTGGTCCCAACCTAACGCTAAAAGCAGGCGCTGCCGAGGCGGTTGCCATGGTTTTTCACGAGCTGACAACCAATGCCGCAAAGTACGGCGCATTCTCAAACGGGACCGGTCGAGTGTCGGTCCGTTGGCGGTGGCTGCAGAACGGATCGCCAGATAGGCTCCTTATTGAATGGCAGGAAATCGACGGTCCTCCGGTTCGAGCTCCAAGTCGACCTAGCTACGGGTCAAGCATTATTCGTGAACTCATTCCCTTTGAACTTGGTGGTGCTGTTGAACTCTCTTTTGCTCCTGACGGAACCAGGTGCCGGTTGGAAATTCCTGGCGAGTGGGTCAACAGGGCAGCCGAAGAGGCCACAGCATCGGGGTCAACATTGGCCGTCCCATCCGATTGATGAGACCAGGCACTGCTCACCGCAAAGGCGCCCGTGAAGGCTGCAAGAGGCGACGATGACCGCGTGTAAGCAGCGCCAAGGCGCTTGCCTTGAGCGCGTGTGCCCGCATCGCTGAAGGACGCTCCGCAGGTCACGGCGACCGCCATTTGCAACAAAATCGCCCCGAGCCGCGTGAGATTTGTGCGCCTGATGGCATCGGTCATCGCTGTAGCGATTGGTCAGGTTTCTGAGGGACTTCTAACGCTCAGGCGAGGCAGCGAGCATGCCTCTTGCCCTATAACAGCCCTTACTCAAGTGGGCTCATTGCAGTGAAGCAAACCGCGGCGATCAGCGCTGAGACCGGATATTGTCCGGTGCTCCTACTGCTCCAACGGGGAGCCAACGAATGCGGCGGACGTTCATTGCGCTTGGCGCCGCAGCATCGATCAGTCGGCCTGCTGGACAACTGGCGGCAATGAGCCGCCAGTCATCGGATTTCTAATCGTGGAGTCTGAACGTGCCTTGCAGCAGGTTATGGAAGCGTTCCGCTCCGGGCTGGAGGCACTCGGATTCGTGGAAAGGTCAAAGCATTCGTGTGCATTACTTTGCCGACGGAAGTATCGAGCGCCTTCCTGACCTCACTCTTGAGCCTCCGGAGGCGTCCAAATCTCTGAACTCCTCGTATCGCTTTCGTCACCCATGGCATTGTCTCCCCGGGGATAACACCTCAGATCCGTCGGCTAGCGTGCGCGACGGTACCACAATGCGGTTCACTGCCGTGCTGGGTAGTGGCAACCATCAGATTCATAAGCAGGTGGCGCCACAGTTTCAGGAACGGTGTGATCCCTTTCCATCGAAGTGTCCTTGCGCTCCAATACCCCCGCACGAGCTGTGCTACCGGAGTCGGCAATCGCCGCGACCGTTGATTGGGGAAATGTCGTCGACTGGATCCAGCCCGACCCGTCGCGGGCAAGGGCGGAAGCCCAGAGGCCGCGCACCGGATCAGGCTCAACACCGTGTGACGAACTCCAGAGTTCGATGCGCTCCGCGATGAAATCCACATAGACGACGTTCGGATCGGCGGGGCCGCCGGGAAACCACCTGTAGGACTCGGGCTTCCAATTGGCGGTTTTGGCGGCGACATCGTTGCAGATCGAGGCGCGTCCTCAATCAGCGAGACATAGGCCTTTCCCGCATCGTATTGGTACGCCAAGGTTAAGCGACCCGATTGCTCGATCTCCGCCGATTTCCGCGAGCGTCTGTCGGTCGGGAAACGCACCGTCCATGTATCGGACAGGGGCTTCGCGTTCACCACGCGCGCATTCGCAACGCCATTCCCGTCAATCGTAATCGCCATGCAGGCCGGAACCTTCGCGATGATCTCTCGCGCGATCTGTAACAGCGCTTCAGTGCGCATCATTGTCTCCGTGATGCAAGGAAGGTCGGGCAGCTCCTTGCGCGTGGCCGGCCAACCCATGACGATTGCAGTAATCCGCAACGATCGCCTGATAAGTCGTAGCGATCAGCCGGTCGACAATCGGTGGCGGCGGCTCGCGGCGCTTGAGATGCTGACGCACGGCGGCGACCGGCACTTCCGCTATCAAGAATTGCGCCAAACGCCTTTCCTCGGGTCCATCGCGGCCGAAGACCGCGTGGGCACGTCGCAGCGCCCCGTTCTCCATTAGCCGGTTCATTTCGGCGACCCGTTCCCGCAACCCCTCAGGCCACGCGCCCGCGACGAAATCTTCGCGCTCGAAAACCAACAAGAGACGCGCTTCGTCCAAGTGCTCCCGCGCCCAAGTTGGGGTGTGCAGCGCGGCCGCCAATCCGTCCTCGGCGTCGAGCGCAGCGGAGATTCCCTGCTGAAAATCGAGGACGGTCTTGAGCCAAAGCATCCCGAGCAGAACGCTGCGCGATGCGAACCGATGGTAGAAGGAGCCGGTCGGTGCCCCCAGCCGCTCGCCGATCGACGCCACCGTGACGGCGGCCGGGCCATGCTCGGCGGCGATGGCGAGTGCGGCGGCAAGGAAGTCAGCCTGAGTGAACCTGGCTCGCATCCTATTAGAATATTAGTTCTAGAATTTACAGTCAAGTCATTTAACTGCTGATTAATCAAGCGCTTGTCATAGCCGCCAGCCCGTGGGGAAAGTCTGGACCGCTAGCGCGGTGACATCACCGATGTCACCGCAAATTTCCAATCGGGTCACGAGAGAGCTGAGGCCAGGTTGGGCGCACCGAGTGATGGAAAGGCCGTGTAGCTGCTGCGGTGGTAATGATCGCGCCCATCGCTGCCCTGTTGATCGAGTCCTTGATCAAAGGGTTTGATGTGCCACGCGAGTCAAGTTTTTAGGCCGCAATACTTCCTGATTGTACCAAGTGTTGAGGGCAGCTTCGGCGTCGCGGATGGATTTTGGCGACGGGCACGTTCACATTGATTGCATGGGGTGAAATGACGGCCAATTCCGGTGCGCAGCGAGCGGTTATAGAGGTGTCTTTAGGATTTTGTCGATTTCCTGCCCTTTCTCTCCCGAGGAAATGGATCTTACCCTAAGCCCGAGTAGGGTATCTACGGATTCATCTCTTCGTGCCCTCCATTAGCTTCGAGGCTGGATGAGCCCCTCGCGGAGGAATGTATACGTTGGGGGCGGAATGGCGGTTCTGGTGATGGACGACACGCCGGCTGACTTTCCTTCGGCGCGAGCAAGGGTGCATCATGTTTGAATTGATGTTCTGCTCGTTGTTCACCCTCCTGCCGGATTTTTTATACCGGCGCTATGTGCAGGGAAAGCGCATCGGGCACGAGATTACCATCTACTCCGTTTGGTATGAATTGAGATACGGTATCACGGGTTGCCTGATGTTGACGGTGTTACTTATCATGGCAGTCTTCTATTTTCATCCGTCGACCACTAACGTTGTCGGTCTCTTTCGCACCGTGCCCATTTTGCCCGAGACAAACGGTCGAGTGGCCGAGGTCTACGTCGGGCTGAGCGCAGAGGTCACAAAGGGTCAGGCCCTCTTCAGACTGGACAGTTCAAAACAGGAGGCGGCGCTCGAGGTGGCTAAGCGCAATATTGTGGAGATTGACGCACGAATGGTCACGGCGAAGGCCGAGATTGCTGCAGCAGAAGGTCAGGTCCAACAGGCCAAGGGTAACTATGAACAGGCGGTGGACGAGCTAACGACCAAACAGAAGATTGAGCACGTCGTGGCCCGCCGAGAAATCGAACGGCTCGAGAAGCTTGTCGAAAGCCGACTGGGAACGCTGAACGCGGCAAGAGCCAATCAAGAGGCAGCAGAGACAAGGCTTTCCACGCAACTGCCTGCAGAGAAGGCCAGCGCCGAAGCCGCCCAACATCAAGCAGAGGTTGAACTGGCCAAGACAGTCGTGCGTGCCGGCGTGGCAGGCCGGGTGGAGCAATTCGTCCTGCGGGCCGGTGACGTGGTCAACCCGCTAATGCGGCCCGCTGGTGTCCTCATACCTGCGGGGGTGGGCGAGACTCTGATTGCCGGTTTTGGCCAGATCGAGGCACAAGTAATCAAGCCCGGCATGATTGGCGAAGTTACTTGCGTTTCCAAACCGCTGACCATCATACCTACGGTAGTCACAAGCGTGCAGGAATATGTTGCAGCAGGTCAGGTCCGGTCTGGGGAACAACTGATTGATGTGCAACAGGTGTCGCAGCCGGGCACGCTGACGGTTTTCCTTGAACCCCTTTATAAGGGAGGGTTGGACGGCGTGACAGCTGGCAGCACCTGCATTGCCAACGCATACACCGACAATCATGAACTACTGGCGAAGAAAGATCTTGGAACTTTCCAAAGACTGTATTTGCACGCCATCGACGCGATTGCTCTCGTTCATGCCTTGATTTTGCGCCTGCAGGCACTCGTCCTGCCGATAAAAGTCCTCATAGGTGTCGCTCACTGACAAGAGCATCCCACGCGTACCCACATCAGGCCAGACGTCCGAGGCACCGTCGGGGAGCGTCGGTCCGCCGATTCAAGATTGGATTGAAAAGGTTCTCGGCAGATCATTCGCGTGAGCAGTGCCCGCTGGGTGAGGAGCTTGGGCGCCTGATCCCTTTCCACACTTCCTGGAATCGAACTGGAATCGAAGAAATGAACAAGTCTCATGGCATTCCTTGATGGCTCGACGTGGAATATCCAATGGCTATCAAGATCAACATCTTTCGCCAGGCTGGTGGCGCCTCACAGGGACTGACCGCCAACCACCAGCGAACAGAAGCGATTGCCTCCCCTAAAGTCGCGTTGCTCATCGGCAACCTGTATGCCGAAGAACGTCCGTCCGGCTGAGCGGAATTGGCACACTCCTTCGCTGCGGCCTCGGAGGTTGACGCAACGCTGATGATGGGACAAGAGACCAACGATTGAGACTGGGGCAAGCCATCAGCTTGGTATGTAGGTGACCTAATACTGCCCCTCTCGACCACCGTGCCAGGAAAGTATGCAAGCGTTGACCCACGCTCGGAAGAAGTCCCGATCGATCATTGGGGTCGCGGATTGCCACCATCGCGACGCGGAAACAACCAAGGAATCCAGTATGCGCACATCGAAGATCGTGCATATCGTCAGTTGCCATGCAGAAGGTGAAGTCGGCGACGTGATCGTCGGCGGCGTCGCTCCGCCACCGGGAGCAACAGTCTGGGAGCAGTCTCGCTGGATCGCTGAAGATAAGACGCTTCGAAACTTCGTGCTGAACGAGCCACGCGGAGGCGTCTTCCGCCACGTCAACCTGCTGGTTCCGCCGAAGAACCCTAAAGCGCAGATGGGATGGATCGTGATGGAGCCGGCCGACACACCGCCCATGTCCGGCTCGAACTCAATGTGTGTCTCAACGGTGCTTTTGGATACCGGCATCATCCCCATGCACGAGCCGATCACTCGCATGGTTCTCGAACCCCCCGGCGGCCTGATCGAAATCGAGGCGCAGTGCAAAAACGGCAAGGCTGAACGTATCCGGGTCCGCAACGTTCCATCATTTGCCGACAAGCTTGACGTCAAGATCGAAGTTGCAGGCGTCGGCACCATTACCGTCGACACTGCATACGGTGGAGATAGTTTCGTTCTGGTGGACGCTGCATCGCTCGGCCTTGGCCTTCAACCCGACCAAGCACGCGACATTGCCAAGATGGGCGTAAAGATCACCGAAGCAGCCAACGAGCAACTCGGTTTCAGGCACCCCGGAAACGATTGGAGTCATATCTCATTCTGCCAGATCACGGGCCCGATCGTCATGCGAGACGGCGTCCTCACTGGAAAGAACGCGGTTACGATCCGCCCCGGCAAGATCGATCGATCGCCTTGCGGAACCGGATGCTCGGCAAGAATGGCAGTCCTCCATGCGAAGGACCAGATGAATGTGGGCGACAAGTTCGTCGGCATCTCTCTTCTCGATACCGAGTTCCATTGCTGCATCGACGGCGAACTCGATATCAACGGCATGTCGGGCATCAGCCCGATCATTTCAGGCCGCGCCTGGGTTATCGGTACGAAGCAGCTGATGGTCGATCCGGCGGATCCTTTCCCAACTGGCTACCGCCTATCCGATACATGGCCGATGGATCTCTAGGAGCACGCGGCCGCGCCCCTCGTTGCTCGCCCTGCCAACGAGGTAGTCGGCTGAGTGGTTTCGGCGGATGCGGCTGCTCTTGCGAGGCGGTTTGGAAAATCAGTCGCCGCGCAATTTTGGTCGCCCTGTCGCCATTGCGGAGTTTCAGGGTGTACTGGCTAACTGCCGGTTTGCCGATGCACACACTCGCCATCTTGTCGAGACGCACAAGGCGCCCCGCCACGGCGCGCACGTCTTGCATGGTGATGCCGGCGATCTGGCCGTCCAGATCGAACAGGTAAGTGTCGGGGAGGTTCCGTTTGAGCATGGTCATCAACATCGGTTGGCGACAAACAAGGGAAATCCTGTCCGCCCGGCGGCGGCGCTCAGCTACACTTAGGGTTAACGACCTCGCAAGGGTTCGGGTTTTGCCGTATTGGCATTGCGAAGGCGACCAATGTCCAATGACGATCTCGCCGTGAAGCGTACCCTATCGTCGGAGGAGTATCCCACATGGAAACTCACAGCACAGTGCATGTTTACCTAGATTGGGCCAAGGGACGTCTGGACGAAATTGATGCGACGCTGGCGTCCTTGGAGAGCAGTGCCGCCAAACTCTACGGCGATGCCCGCGCAAAGGCAGATCGCGCAGTGGCTGGCATGCGTCAAGCACGGGACGCCTTTGGCAAATTGATGAAGGAGCAGGCCCAGGCGGGCCAAGAAACTTTGGCTCGGTCAAAAGAGGCGCTTGACAAGCAGTGGGCGTTGTTTGAACGCAGCTATCAGGCTTACGTCGACGCGGCCGGCAAACAGGTCGATGTACAGCGCGCCGCCTTTGAAGCTCGCGCCGCCGCACAAAGAAAGGCGTGGCAGGAGGCCATTGACAAGTTGCATAAGAGCGCGACCGTTTTTGCTGTCGACCGCCGCGCCGATCTTGATAAGGCAGTCACGCAAATGAAGACCCAGGCTGATGCAGTGAAAGTCAAGTTTGACAAGTTGAACAAGGCTAGCGGTGAGTCCTGGGGTGCTCTGAAATCGGCGCTTTCAGAGTCGCGGGACGCGCTTGACCGCGCCTATCAAGCCGCGCAAGAGGCTTTCAAGCGGGCCAGCTGAGGTTCTTCGCGTCGACATCGCTGACCCCATGTGAATGCTGGGGTCAGCGATCAAACATCAGCTTGGCGCCGTCCGGAAAGGCCGGCCGCGCTCATTGAGGTAGCCGGCCTTCTTAAGCTCCGCGCTAATGGTCAGTTTGGCGCAAATCATCCCGATGTGTTCGTAGCATTGGGGGCCAGCTACGTCGGGCGCATTCTCAGGGGCGAGAAGCCGGCAAAACTTCCGGTACAGGCGCCAAGCGAGCACAAGCTGGTGATTAAAGACCGCGAAGACGCTTGGGTTGACCGTGTTTCCCGCATCGCTCGTTCGCGTGAGTCTGTAGACGGAGCTTACTGCGCTGCATCGGTCGGCTTGCGGCACCCAGCTGACGACCGATGCAGAAGCGCGGATAGGTTCGGAGGGACAGCGCGAAGCGCGGGGTCGGGTCCTGAGCGGGCTGTCTGCGACCGAAAGTGAAAAGTCGTTCCTCTTATGGAGGCGCCTCGAAAGCGCACCCGGGCCTCAGTGTGACCGATCTCTGGGTGCGAGCTCAATTCGGCAAAAGCCCGTTAAATGAGGTTGACAGTGGCACCGGGGGGTCAGCTCCCAGTGCGACACCAAGAGAGCGCAGACACCAGCGTAAATAGAGCTCGCGCTATGCCTGAGAGCGCCTTGACCCCTTGGCGCTGGGCACCCGCCGCGTTGCACGCTGACAGGAAGCTTGGGAATGGCGATCTCGCAGGACGTGAGAAAGCTGTCGTCGCGCTCCATTGCTTGTAAGTCGCTGGTACCCTCGACGGGGTCAGATCGGGCCGGGCTCGGCTGAGCCCGCGACCTGACCGCTGAGTGCGCCGTGCGTGGCGATGCGCACGATCCGACAGTCGGCAAGATGCCCTGCTGCAAGAGGCCGTTACGCCGCGTCTCAGTGGCGTGGGCGCCAAGCAGGACGTCGCCCGCCGGCACGCCGAGCGACCTCGCACACCTCATCGGCGGTTTCGGACAACGGCGCCCGGTAGCGGATCTGCTCGACATCGGCTTGGGGGCCACGGAACACGGATGCATTCGCGTACCGGCCTCCGGCCACGGGCGGAGACCGTGTGTTGCAGGCTCCGCGTCTGCGCGCATCGCCTTGTGCGGGCGAGCGCAGCCCTTTCCCGGTCATTGGAATCGCCAGGTGAGTTTTGCTGTGGACAAATAACCAAGGCGCCGTCTATGGCAGCGAGCCAGGGCCCGGTGTCGATGCCAAGGCGGCGCGAAGGGTAGCGAGTACATGTCGAGCGCCAAAGGAAAGCAAACAGATGGACGCTTCGCCGGTCCCATCCGCGCGCCACTCATGGGTGCTGCTTGGCGCTTCGTTCGTCACCTTCATGGTCAGCTCAGCGTGCATGCAGTCCTACACGGTGTTCCTGGTCGCCTTCATCGAGGCATTTGGCTGGAGCCGCGGCGAAAGTTCCATTGCCTATTCGGTGTCGCAACTGATCGGCGGGGTAACATCGCCACTCGTGGGTGTCCTGGTGGATCGACTTGGACCCCGGCGGCTGGTGCTGATCGGCGGCGTTCTCCTGGCGCTTGGCCTGCTTGCCAGCTCGTTTGTTCACGCCCTTTGGCAGGTGATCCTGCTCTACGGCATCATCATGACGCTGGGGGCGAACTGCCTTGGACTCGTTGTGTTCGTCCCCCTGCTGTCGAGACACTTCATTCACAACCGAGGCATGGCAGTGGCGATCGTTCAGTCGGCCAACGGCTTCGCGCGCGCATTTTCCGCGCCGGTGTCGCAGCTGCTGATTACGGGCTTTGGCTGGCGCGGGGCCTATCTGGCGCAGGGCGGCTTCATGGCGGCTGCTGTCCTGCCGCTCGCTGCCCTATTTCGAGGCACGGAACCCGCGCGCGCGGTCGTCACCCAGACCGCGGTAAGCGCCAGCTGGACGCTTTCTCGCGCGATGCGCACGCCTCATTTCTGGCTGCTGTTCCTAGTCTATGTGTTCACCGGGCTGGGCAGCTTCCTGGTGGCGCTGCACCAACTCGCCTTTGCGGTCACGGTCGGCTTTGACAAACTCTATGCCGCGGAGGTCTTGGGGCTCGGGGCCTTCCTTTCATTGCCCGGTGTGATCGTAACCGGCTGGCTATCGGATCGTATCGGGCGCGAACTGTCGGCTGTGATCACCTATGGAACCTCGATTTTCGGTGTCGCGTGCGCGATGTTCATTACTGTACCGGACCAACATCTGCTGCTTTGGCTCCACTCTTGTTTCTTCGGACTCACCTGGGGCGCGCGTGGACCGTCAATAACCGCAAAGACGGCGGATCTTTTTCCGGGGCCGCAGCTTGGCACGATCCTCGGGGCGATCACAATCGGCACCGGCGTCGGTTCAGCGCTCGGCTCGTGGATGGCGGGGTGGAGCTTCGACCTGACCGGCAGCTATCGCGTGGCCTTCAGTCTTTCAATCTTCTTTTATGCCTGCGGCAGCGTGGCGTTCTGGCTGCTGCGTCGACCCGCGGCCGAGGAGCATTAACGCGATCGTGAGCTCAACGGCAATCGCTCATGAGTATATTTTCCCTGAGATTTCGTCTTTGACCAATGACATTCTGCAGGTGCAGACACTCTTCGCGCCAACGTCCACAAGTCAGGTCGCTTGCGTGTTGTAGGTCGAGCTAGATCTGGCGAAGTCCGTCAACGTGCACGTCGAAACGCAAACTCAACACTGACGATGGCGTCGCAGACCAAGGTCGTCGGCGCTCCCTGGCGCGGCCATGGTCTGGCACCAGCAGGCAGCATTCCGGTGCGGGCGTAGATGACAGGGCCGGCAAGGCTGGAAAAGTCACGCGTGACTTGTTGCTGACCGGTGGCCGAGGCGCGCGTCATGACGGTGAAGGTTCGCTAGCGGATTTGCCCGTTGCGCCCTGCCCTGCGGGTTCGCTGTCCTTAAGTCGGCTTGCCTGGAGTTCTCCCGCCGCCTCAAGCGCTGGGTAGGCAACGGCGCAGACGTGCGAATGAATACGCTTGAGATCGCGGAGAACATCAAGATGCAGTGAACTGGTCTCAATGCTCTCGGGCCTACCTTCGCGCAGACGGCGAAGATGGTTCTCGGCCGCGGCAAGTTCCTCTCTTCGGATCTGGGCCTTATCCTCAATAAGCCGTCTGGCTAGCTTGACGTCGCCTGACATGAAGATGCCCAAAGCAAGCTTCAAGTTGTTGACTACACGCCCGTGAAAGGCCTCGAGTTCCTGCGCGCCCTCCTTCGAAAACTGATACTTGTGCTTGATCTTCTTGGAGGCGAGTTCCATGAGGTTTTTGTCTATGATATCGCCGATATGCTCGAGATTGATCGCGAAGGCGATAATCTCCATGGCGCGGTGACCGTCAGGTTCTTCAAGGCTTTCACGTGTGAGATTCGTGACATAAGTCTTGATCGCTTCGTGCAAACGATCAACAGCGTTATCCATTCGCGAGACATCGGCGAGCAATTTTCGATCATCAGTCAGCAACACGCGCATCGACTTCTTAAGCATGTCCTCGACAATGTCGCCCATATGCAACGTCTCCCTGGCTGCGTTCGCCAGGGCGAGCGTTGTTCCGCCGATGACGGGTTCGTCGATATAGAGCGGGGTTGATGGATCCGCCGCCTGCCTGCGCTCTGGTAGCACCCAAACCAAGAGGGCGGCGAGTTGGTCCAGGATCACCATGAAGACGAGCGCGAGCAGAATATTGAACACGGTATGGAAATCTGCAACCGCACGCACGGGGTTCGGGTCGATACGGGCAACCAGATCAGCGATGGGATGCAGGAATGGCAAGAATAGCGCCACACCGACGCTGCGATTGATCATATTGCCGAGCGGCAGACGGCGTTTGGCTGGGTTGGCGGCAGACCCGCTTTCGAGAATCGGATTGATGGCAGCACCCAAATTGGCGCCGAGCACGAGCGCAAGCGCCGCCACCGGCGTGACGAAATGCGAATATGCAAGCGACATGGTGAGCAAAACGATCGCCGCACTCGAATGCGCAGCCCATGTCAGTACCGCCGCGAATACCACGCAAAGGACAGGCTCTCTCGTGATAATTGACAGCAGCTCGCGCGTGCCAGGAGCGCTCTCTGCTGGCGCCAGAGTATCGAGCAGGATATGGAGCGACAGAAGCATTAGGCCAAGCCCAATCATCGCTCGACCTGCATCGCGAATCCACGTTCGCCGGCCACGGTTAAAGGCGACAAGTCCGAGCAAAAAAAGGATCGACGAAACAGCCGACACATTGAACGAGAGCAGCTGCACGATAAGCGTCGTTCCGACGTTTGCACCGAGCATGATGGCAAGACCAGGGACCAGAGCGACTACTCCCCTCGTCACAAAGGTGGTCGTCATCAAATTGGTTGCCGTGCTGCTTTGCAGAACTGCCGTAATCCCGATGCCGGCGAGAAATGCACTCAGCCTGTTGCCGAGTGCGTGGCTGAGAACCCGACGCAGGTCACTGCCGAACGCCCGCATTATGCCGCTGCGGACCATGTGCAGTCCCCACAGCAGCAATGCAACGCCACCCATCAAGTCGAGCAGAACCATGATTTCCATCGATCAAACGGCCTCTGGATCACTCCGAGGGCTATGATGTGAGGCGTGTTGTCGAGCGGGCTTTGCTGCCGCGAAGTTATCGCTTTGTGCGCGGTGCAAAGCCTTCAACGTGACCACAGCATATGAATGCCACGGTCAGAACCGTGTCAACAAGAACCAAGAGCGGCCGGAATCGGAAAAAACCAAGATCGGCTCATGAGAACGGCAAGGGCGCATTCCAGGCTATCGGGTGGCGGCCGCACTGTCGCTCAGCTACCCGGTTCAAACAAATATGGGTGCGGCATCGGCGCATGGCCCCACTCACAGGCGGCTTACTCGTTCCCGTGCTACCCTCCGTGATCATCCAGGCACGCGTTGCGGCGCTGTTTGGCGCCGCAAGCCTGGGTCGGGGCAAGGCCCGCCCCGCAAGCGTCCTGAGCTAGGCTCCCCACCCGCACTCGGGCCAACGACTCCGCTCTCGATCCTCACGCCGCGAGCGGATACACTTTGCCACGCCAACCAAGTGCCGACTGGGCACGCCAAGAAACCAGGAGGAATCCCGTGGGATCTTGCGAGCGCCGTTGCCTCCCCGCCGGCCTCACGCGGAATAGACGCTTTTCGCCTATCTCCCGCTGGCAGCATTTCATCGCCACTGTCCTGATGGCAATCGCTTTCGGGTGGGGGTCGGCCGCAGCGGCAGACAGCATCAACGCCTATTCCATCTGGCCGGAGAACTGGGCGCGGCCGATGTTGCAGGAGTTCGAGGCGTCCACCGGCATCAAGGTCAACTTCCTGCGCTTCTCCTCCGGCGAAGCCCTGGCGCGCGTCATCGCCGAGAAGAACAACCCCAAGGTCGACGTGCTGTTCGGCGGACCGGTGGAGACCTTCGCTGCCGGCATCAAAGAAGGCATCTTTGAGCCCTACAAGCCGCCGGTTGCCACGGTGCTCCCGGCGCGGTTCAAAGAGGCCGACGGCTATTGGACCGCCATCGCCGACGATCCGCTGGTGTTCATGACCAACCAGAAGTTCCTGACCGAGAACAAGCTGTCGCCGCCCACATCGTGGGATGACCTCATTAACCCGGCCTACAAGAACATGCTGCAGATGGCCGATGCGCGCACGTCGGGCACCGCTGTCACGCGCATCTTCTCCGTCCTGGAGGTCAACGGCCGCGACGAGGAGAAGGCGTTTGCGTATCTCAAGAAGCTTCGCGCCAACGTCCAGCTCTACACCAAGAGCGGCGGGGGCGGCACGCTGCCGGTGGGTCTGGGTCAAGCGGCCGGCGGCATCTTCTTCATTGTCGACGCGCTCGACACCAAGGCCAAGGGCTACGATGTCGTCATCAGTTTCCCTAAGGAGGGTATCGGTACGTCCGCCGAGGCCATCGCCTTGATCAAGGGCGCCAAGAACGCCGATGCGGGCAAGAAGCTGATCGACTGGGCGACCAGCCCTGGCATGCAGGGCCTGTTTGCCAAGCACAAGATCAACTTCGTGCCAGCGCATCCCGATGTGAAGACCCAGGCCAGCCTCGCCGAGGTGCTCAGGGGCGCGAAGATCTTCGCCATCGACGACGCTTATGCCGGGGCCAACCGAAAGCGTATCGTCGACCGCTGGGTCGTCGAGGTGCTACCCTGAAGGTGGTGAGCCCATGAAGGGCCGCGCCGTGACGACGTTTGGGCCACAGAGCTCGGTACAAGGTCGCCACCGGTTGCTTGTCGACCCTGCATTTGGGGTCACGCTGGCCGCCTTATGGCTGCTGTTGGCGCTGTTCGTCATCTATCCCTTGCTGATGATGCTGTCGGCCGCATTCCTCGAAGGTGGACGTCTCAGCCTCGCTCCGCTCTTCGCCATCCTCGGTAAGCCCAGCCATCGCGCCGCCTTTCTAAACAGCCTACTGCTGGGAGCCCTGGTGGGTCTCTTCGGTACCGCGCTGGGATTTCTGTTTGCCTTCACGGTCGCGCGGGGGAGCCTGCGCCCGAGGTGGGTTCGTCTCATAGATGCAGCGACCCTGCTGCCGCTCATCTCGCCGCCGTTCACTACGTCGATCTCCTTCATCTTCTCGTTCGGTCCACGCGGGCTCATCACCTACGATCTTCTCGGTCTCAAAGGCACCAACGTCTACGGGCTTTCAAGTACGCTGGCCGCCGAGGTGCTGACCTACTTCCCGATCGCCTACCTGACGCTGCGGCCGGTGCTGACCGGCATCGGCGGCAATCTCGAGGAGATGGCGTTCAGCCTAGGAAGCAGGCGCCTCAATGTGTTTCGCACGGTGACGCTGCCGTTGACGGTGCCCGGCCTCGCCAATGCATTCCTGCTCCTGTTCGCGGCCTCGCTCGCCGACTTTGCGACGCCGCTGATCTTGGCCGGCAATGTCTTCCAGGTGCTGCCGACCGAGGCCTATCTGCAAATCACCGGACTGTTCGATCTCAAGGGAGGTGCAATTCTCTCCGTGCTGCTGCTGGTGCCGGCGGCGATCGTCTACCTCCTGCAGCGCGCCTGGGTCGCGCGCGGCCACTACGTGACGGTGACTGGCAAGGCGGGCCCACAGTCCGCCATTCGCAGCGTGACGCCGACGGCACGGACGATGCTTCTGGCCGCGTGTGCCGCCGTCGCACTGTTCATCCTGTATCTCTATGCCCTCCTCGCGTTCGCGTCGGTGGTGGCCGCCTTCGGAGCCGACCACGCCTGGACGTTGCGGCACTACCAAGTGATCTTCACCGAGGGTCGCAAGGCCATCCTCGACACCCTTTTCATCACCTTTGTCGGCATGCCCCTCGGCGGCCTCTATGGCGTTCTGGTCGGCTATCTTGTGGCGCGCGGACCCGCACGGGGCCGCGGCGCCATGGAGGTCGTGTCGATGATCAACTACGCGTTGCCCGGCACCATCGTCGGCATCGCCTATCTGATCGCCTTCAACGATCCGCCCCTCGTGCTGACCGGCACGGCGCTGATCATCATTGCCTGCTACGTGTTCCGCTACAGTCCGGCCGGCATCCGCACGACCGTCGCCCTGCTGGAGCAAATCGACCAGAGCCTGGAGGACGCCTCCCGCAGCCTCGGTGCGCGCAGCGGCACAACCTTCCGGCGCGTCACGCTGCCGTTGGTCATGCCGGCCTTCTTGGCCGGTGTGGGCGTGGTGTTCATCCGCTCGATGACCGCCATCAGTGCCACCATCTTCCTGGTATCGATCGGGTGGAATTTGATCACGGTGCGAATACTCGAGAACATGACCGAGCTTTCGCTCGGACCGGCGGCCGCCTTCTCCGTGTTTGTGATCGCGGTGGTGATGGCGGTCATGAGTCTCCTCAATGCCGTTGTTCGGCACCTGCCGACGGCCACGGGCGAACAGATGCAATGGGGCATAGGTGGAGGCTGAGACATGTCGGCAACAGCCGCTCTCAACACTTGAATTAGGACCAACTCGCTTGAGCCCGCTCGCCATACGTCTCGACCACGTGTCCGCGCAGTTTCTGCATCGCGTGAAGGGTGCGGTCGCTGCGGTCCAAGACGTCTCCCTCGAGGTGCGGCCGGGCGAGCTGCTCACGCTGCTCGGACCATCGGGTTGCGGCAAGACCACGACGCTTCGCATGATCGCCGGCTTCCAGGAGCCGACGGGGGGACGCATTCTTATCGGCGATCGCGACGTCACCGGCATCGAGGCCAATGACCGCGGCATCGGCTTCGTGTTCCAGAACTATGCGCTCTTCCCGCATCTGACCGTCTTCGAGAACGTTGCTTATGGGCTCCGGGTGCAGCGCCAGCAGGCTTCGCAAATCGCGGTTGCGGTGCGCGAGGTCCTCTCCTTGGTCGGACTCACCGGTTACGATTGGCAGCTGCCGCATCAGCTCTCAGGCGGCGAGCAGCAACGGGTGGCCCTGGCCCGCGCCATCGTCATCAGACCCGGCGTGCTGCTGTTCGACGAACCGCTCTCCAACCTCGATGCGAAACTGCGGGTGCAGATGCGCAGGGAGATTCGCTCGCTGCAGAAAAAACTTGGCATCACCACGGTCTACGTCACTCACGATCAGGAGGAGGCGATGGCGATCTCCGACAGGATCGCCGTGATGAACAAAGGGGGGATCGCTCAGATCGGCGACGCCGAAGAGCTCTACCGACGTCCCGCCTCGGTGTTCGTTGCCCGCTTCATCGGCCACGCCAATCTGTTGCCCACCTCGGTTACAAGCATTGGCGCCGGCAGCGTCGAGATCGACATTGCCGGGCAACGCCACATCGTTGTGGCCCAATGCGGCGACCTGCGGCTAGGCCAAGCCGTGACCGCGGTGATCAGGCCGGAGGCGCTAGGGATCTGTGACGCCAGCAAGAGCGATGGTGGTCTCATGGGCCGCGTCACCTCCTGCACATACCTCGGCGACAAGTGCGAATACGTCGTGGACCTTGCCGGAGCGGAACTACAGGTGATCAAGGCGAACCCCCAGCCGAGCGATCGCATTCTCCCCGGCACGGCCGTGCACCTCAATCTGCCCGCTGCCGGCATTCACCTCCTCCCGGAGCGCTAGCCATGCCGCGATGCTTGGGTTCAGTCCTCGGTCTGGCGTTGGCGCTGCTTGTGTGCAGCCCTCGCGCATGGTCGCACGAGGTCGTTCACGGAGCGCACTCGCTGTTCGTGGCTCCCACGGTCAAGATCGCCTGGACCATCCAGAAAGGCGCCAGGGAGGAAGACACCCTCGTTGTCCTGCGCATCGTCAACCGCGGCGGCTCCTACCAGCAGGTGCGCCTCGACGGCGTTGATCCCTTCAGCAAGGCTCGAAGGGTGCTGGTCGCCCTGCGTCCGCTGGCCGAGAACATCGATCTCATCCTACCTCGGTCGAGCTTCGCCGATTTCCCGAGCTGCGAGATTCATCTCTACGCGAAGAACGCAGCCGGCGAGGCGCCGAGCCTGACGGTGTACTACCTGGGCGTGCCGGATACGACGCCCGAGTTCAAGACGGCGCAGGACGCGGAGGCCTACCTCGCCAAGGCGCTTGGGCAATAGTGCTCAGCCCTTTCAGTTGGCGCATTTGCCCGCATAGCCGTCCGATGTGGCGCTTTCCGAACTCGAGGGGGCAACGCCCATCCCGTCAAACAGCACGGCCAGCTGGTTGGCAATGCCGAATTGGTCATGGGCACGGCGCCGCTCGTTCAAGGTGCGGACGATGTTCCATTCGTCGTGCGCGCCCTTGCTGAAGCTCGTAGATGCCTTGAGCGTGTAATAGTTGCGGAATGCGGACCTTGTGAGACCCTTGTCAACTGCCTTCCTGAGATCGTCATCGGTCTCGACGCGCTTATCGAAGAATTGCTCGATCTTCAGCATATCGGCGTTGCCGTCGAGGGCGAAGTAGCGGGCAAAATCCTGCGGTCCGACAAAGTACACAAAATCGAAATCCTCCCCCAACCCGTCCCTGCCCTCAAGAACCTGTGTCCACATCAGCATGTAGTCGGCGCCCGAGCCGTTTGGAATGTTCGCTTCGGGGACGCCCGGATTGAGAACCCAGACTTGGGCGTCCCCGAACCGCTTCTCGAGGTGCGCCCTCGCGGCGGCCGCCACCTCCATATTGACGTTGAAGAAACCGCCGCCGACCGTTGAGAGCGGCACGCTCATGTAGCCGACGGCCTTGCCGGCTTTGCGTGCGGAGGCGAGAACCTCCCGGAAGTGCACCACCTTTGCGTCGAGAACGCTCTTGAGCTCCGCGTTCACGCAGTAACAGATGGCGATCTTCGTGCATTGGGTCGCCTTGGCAGCCAGGCTCGGCTTGGCGGTAATTGCGGCGAGGGACAAGAGGGCCGCCGTCACGCCGCCAAAGTATCTGAAGGCGCGTACGTGCGACCCGATCCAATCGGGGAGCGATTGTGCCCAGTCGCTTCCGCGTAGGTAAAATTGCTTGCACCGAGCACCGCGACGAATAGCTCGGCCGAGAGGACCTCGCCGGTCGTCGAATCAATGACATGCAGCTTCGT
>Ga0306920_100004375_pt1 | contig 18090 bp, 18 predicted proteins | sample flu12Cox44000170_FD_204666 | JGI IMG/M metagenome (GOLD analysis project Ga0306920, IMG submission 204666) | Lab enrichment of tropical soil microbial communities from Luquillo Experimental Forest, Puerto Rico - flux4day.12C.oxic.44.000.170 (v2)... | ecosystem: Environmental > Terrestrial >... | reverse complement strand
GCTCGCGCCGCGCGATGACGACCGGGGTGTCGAAGTTGCCACGGACCGCGTTGATCGCGGACTCGAGCTCTGCAAGCGAGCGGCGCGCCACGACCTGGGTGCCGTTGATGGCGAGGCCGGAGCCACCAGCCGCGGCGATGCGCTCATACACGCGGGTGAGATCCGTTTGCCGCTCCTCGACCCATTGCAGGCGCTGCGCCGCACGGCTGGCGAGCTGGCGCGCGACCGCGATGTGCCGGGTGAGCTGTACGCGCAGGCCTGCAGCGGCCGGCGGCACTGGAGAAGGCCGCGCGTTGCGGAAATACGCGTCGACGGCACCCTGGAGCGCTGCGCTGGCAGCATTGATGGTGCTGAAATCCGCGGCATTCCGTGCCTGCACGTACTCTCCGACTGCCCGGTCATAGGCGACCAGCTTGTCGAGTACCAGGTTGGCGGCGCTGGCCACGGGTTCGTGCTCGTTCTGCATGCTGCGGACGGCATCGAGCGCTTCGCGCGTGGTGCGCGTTGCCAGGACCTCGCCGGCGATCAGCACCGCGGCAACGGCGGTGAGGCCGAGGATCAGCCGCCAGCCGATGCCAAAGCGGGGCCGGCCTCCCCAGAGCCACGCGAACGGCGGGGCCGGTGCGGGAGCGGCGCTTGGAGGTGGGCGGTCTGTTTCAGCCATCTCTTCGGGCATGCGACATAAGCCCAATCGGGCAGCCTGCACGGTTCCACGCGGAATCATCAGGCCTCGCACGTCGCTCGTCCGAGGTGGGCATCGCATATCGGCCGGCTGCCCGAGGAGAAAAAGCCGGGTGCCCAGGGCAGACGTGCACGGGCGCTGGCAGCGTGCGGCGGCGGGCCTGCGGGGCACGGGACCCGGGTAGACAAGACAGTGGGCGCTTTGGCCTATACTAATGGCCAACGATGAGGGGCGGCCGTACGCATGAGCGAGCTCGCGGATACCTTTGATGCGGCATTTTCCAAGGCCGTCGATCTGGGAAACCGGATCGCGGACAAGGACAAGGACGCCGACCTGTGGGACATTGCCGACGGGCTGCTCGCCGGTGCCATACAGTACTGGCTCTACTCACGACAGCCCTGTGGCGATCCGCGTTGTCAGGATTGCATGCCGATCAGCACCGCTCAGGGCCGGATGGCAGAGCTGAACCGGCTGATCGGACAACTCGCTTCCGAGAGCGAGTACTTCCACACACCAACCGACGCCAACGCCGGCCGCGCCTAAAGGCACCCCAGGAAATTGCGCTCGTCACCATCGGCGAATGCTCGCCGCCGGGCAAGATGCGCAATTTCAGCCGGGGGGCTTATGTCATCCGGCAGCCTTTACCTTCACTCCGCTCCCGGCGACTTCACCGAGCGCAAGCTCAAAGAGGCGGAAGCCTTCCTTCAGCAGCGCATCGGGAATCGTCAGCGGGGCGAGGAAGCGGATCACGTTCGAGTACACCCCGCAGGAGAGAATGATGAGCCCCTGGCGGCCCGCCGCCTGCACGAGTGCGCGCGTCAGCTCCGGGTCCGGCGCGTCGGGCCGTCCGTTCTTCACCAGCTCGAGTGCCACCATGGCACCGAGGGCGCGCACGTCGCCGATGCAGGGGAAGCTGACGGCAAGACCCTTGAGGCGCGAGGTCATGAAACGGCCAATGTCCTGCGCGCGTGCGAGCAGTTGCTCCTCGCGCATGACGTCGAGCACCGCAAGCCCCGCGGCGCAGGCGAGCGGTGAGCCGGCAAAGGTGCCGCCGAGTCCACCTGGGCCCGGGGCATCCATGATGTCGGCTTTGCCAATGACCGCCGACAGCGGCACCCCGCCCGCCACACTCTTGGCGATAGTGATGAGATCGGGCTCGACGCCGCTGTGCTCGATGGCGAACATGCGGCCGGTGCGCCCGAACCCCGACTGAATCTCATCCGCGATCAGCACGATGCCGTGAGCGTCGCAGAGACTGCGCAGCCGCCGCAGCAGCTCCGGCGGTGCAGCGTAGAAGCCGCCTTCGCCGAGCACCGGCTCGATGATGATGGCGGCGACGCGCGCGGGATCCACGTCCGCCTTGAACAGCTGCTCGAGCGCCTCGAGCGAATGCTCGACCGTGACGCCGTGATACGGCATCGGGAAGGGCAGGTGATAGATCTCCGGCAGCATCGAGCCAAAGCCGGTCTTGTAGGGCTGCACCTTGCCGGTGAGGCTGATGCAGGCGAGCGTGCGGCCATGGAAGCCGCCGGCGAAGGCGATGACGGCGGAGCGGCACGTGTGGAAGCGCGCGATCTTGAGCGCATTCTCCACGGCCTCCGCGCCGGTGGTGAGGAAGATGGTCTTCTTGGCGCCCGCCCCCGGGGCGAGTGCATTGAGCGCCTCGGCGAGCGCGATATAACTCTCGTACGGTGTCACCTGGAAGCAGGTATGGGTCAGCTTCTCGAGCTGGTGCGCGATCGCCGCGCGCACCTTCGGATGCACGTGACCGGTGTTGAGTACCGAGATGCCGCTGGCAAAGTCGATATAGCGGCGACCCTCGACGTCCCACAGCTCGGCGTTGGCGGCGCGCTCGGCGTACACCGCGAGCGAGTTGGTGACCCCGCGCGGCACGGCTTGTTGGCGGCGGGCATGCAGTTCGGTGTTGGATGTCAAGTGAGCGTCCTCCGTGTGGTGGCGCGTGCGCTGAGCGTCAGCCGCCGGCTTTGAGGGCCGCTGCGCGGTGAATAGCGGCGCGGATACGTTGATAGGTGCCGCAGCGGCAGATATTGCCCGCCATGGCGGCATCGATATCGGCATCGCTGGGCTGCGGCGTCTGTGCGAGCAGCGCGGCTGCCGACATGATCTGGCCGGACTGGCAGTAACCGCACTGGGGGACATCGACCTCGATCCACGCGCGCTGCACCGGGTGGCTGTTGTCGGGCGAGAGGCCTTCGATGGTGGTAACGCGCTTGCCGCTCGCGGTGCTCACCGGTGTCACGCAGGAGCGCACCGGCGAGCCCTCGAGGTGCACGGTGCAGGCGCCGCACAGCGCCATGCCGCAGCCGTACTTGGTGCCGGTGAGCCCGACGATGTCGCGCAGCACCCACAGCAGCGGCATGTCGCCGTCGACATCCAGCGTGGTGTTCCTGCCGTTGAGGTTGAGTGTGATCATGGACCTAGCCCGCGGAGTGCGGCCGTTGCGTACTATACGTGACGCTGGGCCCGAGCGCCGCCGCGGCGGACCCTCTACAATGCCGTGCCGCTTCAGAGCTGCGAAAGTCGTTCTTTGAACCACACTGCTGCCGTTACCGGCGCCGACGCGCCAATTACCGCCGACGCCGTCATCATCGGCGCGGGTCCCTGCGGGCTGTTTCAGGTATTCGAGCTGGGCCTGCTCGGCATCAGCGCGCACGTGGTCGACTCGCTGGCGCACCCGGGCGGGCAGTGCGCCGAGCTCTACCCGGATAAGCCCATCTATGACATCCCGGCGCTGCCGGTATGCGGCGCGCAGGAGCTGGTAGACCGGCTGCTGCAGCAGATCAAGCCGTTCAAGGCGCAACTGCATCTCGGTCACGAGGTCACCGAGTTTGTGCGGCGCGAGGACGGGCGTTTCAGCCTCGCGACCGCGGGCGGTGTCAGGTTCGATGCGGGCACAGTGGTGATCGCCGCCGGCCTCGGCTCGTTTCAACCGCGGCGCATCGGCATCGAGGGCGCGGAAGCCTTCGAGGGCGCCGCTATCCGCTACCGGGTACGCAATGCCGCCGAGCTCGCCGGCAAGCAGCTGGTGATATTTGGCGGCGGTGATTCGGCGCTCGACTGGACGCTCGAGCTGCTGCCGAAGTCCGCCAGCCTGACACTGGTGCATCGCCGCAGCGAGTTCCGCGCTGCGCCGGCCTCCGTGGCACGCATGCGCGATATGGTGGCCGCCGGCAGGATGCGCTGCTTCGAGGCGCTGCCGTACTCGTTGATCGTGGCGGATGGCGCGCTGCGCGGCGTCAACATCCGGAGCCCCGATGGCACGGTCACTGCGCTCGATGCCGAGCAGCTGCTGGTGTTCTTCGGTCTGCACCCGAAACTCGGCCCGATCGCCGAGTGGGGGCTGGCGCTGGAGAAGAAGGCGTTGAAGGTCGACACCGAGAAGTTCCAGACGAGCATTCCAGGGGTATTCGCTGTCGGCGACATCAATGCCTATCCCGGCAAGAAGAAGCTGATCCTGTCGGGTTTCCACGAGGCGGCGCTCGCCGCATTTGCCATCCAGCACCACCTGTATCCGCAGAAGAAGCAGTTCCTGCAGTACACGACCACGAGTCCGATCATGCACCAGCGTCTGGGCGTGCCCGACTGATCGGCCCACACTGAAGGAAGACCATGACCTGCCTGCGCAATGTTGCCGCCGCCCTGGCTCTGTTGAGCGCGATTTCCGCACCGCGGCTCGCGTGCGCCGATCCCTGTCAACTCGAGATCAGCGGCAACGATCAGATGCAGTACGACAAGCCGCTGCTCAGCGTGCCGGCAAGCTGCACGCAGGTCACCCTGAGGCTGCACCATACCGGCAAGCTCCCGCGCGAGGCCATGGGGCACAACTGGGTGCTGGTGAACGCGGCGGACTTCAACGCGGTGGTCACTGCCGGCATGGCGGCCGGGCTCGCGAACGATTACGTGCAACCCGCTGACAAGCGGGTACTGGCGCACACCGGGGTCATCGGCGCGGGCCAGACGGTGAGCGTCACTTTCGCGACTTCGATCCTCAAGCCCGGCGCTGACTACCGTTACCTGTGCACTTTTCCCGGTCACAATGCGCTGATGCACGGCACACTCAAGTTTGGCTGAACGCTGCTGCGATGGATCAGCGTCTCAAGGACCTGCTGCAGCTGCTCGAGCTCGAGCGGCTCGAGCTCAACCTGTTCCGCGGCGAGAGCCGCGACATCGGCAGTCCCCAGGTTTTCGGCGGACAGGTGCTGGGGCAGGCGTTGTCGGCCGCGGCGGCGACGGTGGAGGCACGCGTGGTGCACTCACTGCACGCCTATTTCCTGCGGCGCGGCGATTACAACGCGCCAATCGTCTACGAGGTTGACCGCAGCCTCGATGGTCACAGCTTCTCGAATCGCCGTGTCGTGGCTATCCAGCACGGGCAGCAGATCTTCAACATGACCGCGTCCTTCCAGCTGGCAGAGCGCGGTTTCGACCACCAGATCGTGATGCCCGAGGTACCTTTGCCCGAGAGTCTGCCGGCTGTCGACAGCCCGCCGGCCCAGGTACTGGCGCAGCTGCCCGAGCGCGTGCGGCGCTTCTTCCTGCAGCCACGGCCGTTCGAGTTCCGCATGGTGCGTCCGATCGAGTACCTGCGGCCGCGGCGCGAGGCGCCAGCGCGCGAAGTGTGGTTTCGCGCGGTCGGGCCGTTGCCGGACGATGAGATGCTGCACCGGCGGCTGCTTGCCTACGTGTCGGATTTCTTTCTGCTCGATACCGCAACGCTCCCACACGGTACCTCGCTTCTGCGGCCGACGCTGGTGATGGCGAGCATCGACCACGCCATGTGGTTTCACCGCACACTGCGCGTGGATGACTGGCTGCTGTACGCGATGGACAGCCCGAGCGCGTCGGGCGCACGCGGCTTCGCGCGCGCGAGTGTGTTCGCCCGTGACGGGCGTTTGGTCGCGAGCGCCGCCCAGGAGGGGCTGGTGCGCAGCAAGGACCCCTCTTCCTGAGGAGACACGCGCGGGGGCTGAGACCACATGCTTGCGCTTCCTGCAGCATTGATGATCGCGGCTGGGGGCGCTGCGGACGCCGGCGATGCTGCGACGCTCGAGCGGGTGTGGTCCGGCGTGCGCGACTCGAGCGAGCAGGTGGTGATGAGTCTCGACCGCGGCGCGGCCCAGTGGCCCCAGGCGAGTGAACGCCGTGTGCGCACCATCGTCGCACCGGTGAACGTCACGTGGCTCGGGGCGCACGTCCTTTATCTCGAGGAGTTCATCGAAGACGACCCGCAGCAACCGCGGCGGCAGCTGCTGCTGCAGCTCGAGCCGGCAGGCGAGCCACTGCACGCCGTACGGGTCCACCTGTTCACCTTCGTCAACCCGACGCGCTGGACACATCTCAACTATCGGCCGCCCCTGGTGGCTGCGCTCAGCCGGCAGGACATCGTGCCCTCCACAGGCTGCGATCTGGTGCTCGCGCGCGCCGGCGATCAGTTTCGCGGCGGCACAGTTGGGCGGCGCTGCCTGGACTGGGGCGCGGGCAGCTCGCGCTATCTCGACTACCAGCTGCTGATCAGCGAGGACCTGTACTGGTACCGCCGCCGCCTGCTGCGGCAGAGCGATGGTGAGCTGCAGGAGGAGGTGATGGGTTTCAACCGCTTCGAGCCCAATGAGGCGCGGCTGTACGCCTGCCGCATTGCCTGGTCAGCGAGTGGCAACGCCCGTGACCTGCATCCGCTCCTGACTCTCGATCTGTACGAGGCCGGAGGCCACGCGCGCTTCGTGACGCCGGATGGCCGCGTGCTCGAGCTCACGCTGCATGGTCGTGACTGGCCCTTCGCCATCGATCGCGATGCGCTGCTGCTGCTGCTGCAGGAGCCGGGCGCAAGAAGTCCGCTTGCGACCGCCTGGGCGCAGATGGATACGCAGCAGATCAGGCTCGAGCTCGATTGGCTGGCGGTGCACTGCGGCTCGATCGCGCCCGATTCGGATGAGCTTGCTCAGTGAGCGGCGCGCTGCGTGATGGCGGCAAGATCCTGCAACAGCAGCGTATTGAAGCGTGCCGGGTCTTCCAACATGAGGAAATGACCTGTGTGATCCAGCACGTCGAGGTGAAAATCCGGCAGGGAGCGGCGGATACGCGCGGCGTCGGTCGGCAGCAGGTCCGAATTGATGGCGTACACCGGCACGTGTATGGCCGGCAGCAGCCCCGCGAGATCCATCTCGAGCAGCGCCCGCAGGCTCGGAACCGCGACTGCGGGCGGGCGGAGCGACATGTTGTAGGCGACCTTCTGCACCAGGGCCGGATCGGCACCGGGCTCGAACAGCGATGAGCTCACGAGGTTGCGCGTCGCGCCGACGAAGTCGGCGCTGAAGGGCGCCACGCGCCGCTCGATCTCCCGCGGGGTGAGCGGCCGTTCGCCCACCGAGCGCAGCGCCTCGACGGCAACGACTCCGATGACCCGTTCACCCAGGAGTGGTGTCGCGGCCAGCGCCACCGCCGCTCCCATGGAATGCCCGACCAGCACCAGGTGCGCATTCGGCAGCTGGTGCGCGACGGCCGCGACATCCTGCGCGTAGTTGGCAATCGACCAGTCGGTGCGGTTGGCGGCGGAGGCGCCGTGCCCCGCCAGGTTCAGCGTTACCACCGTGTAATGCGCTCTCAGCGCATCGAGCTGTGCATGCCAGTAGTTCTCATCGCACGCCCAGCCGTGCACCAGCAGCACCGCAGGTTCGCCCTGACCGTAGACCCGGTACTCGATGTGCACATTATCCGGAGAGAGGGTGATGCGCGGCCCATCGGCAAGACGCGCGTCGGGTACCGAGCTGGCACCTGCAGGGTTGGGCGGGTTGCCCGCGCGTGCGGCCGGGGTCTTCCCTCCGTCGTGGCTGCCGCAAGCGGCCGCCAGCAGCAGCGAGCCGACCACGGCCACGCGGTGCCACACGAGTAACTCCCGCATGCCTACCGCAGCACCTTGCCGGGGTTCATGATGCCGTGAGGATCGAACGCGCGCTTCACCGCGTGCATCAGCGCGAGCTCCACCGGGGAGGCGTAGCGCTCGAGCTCTGCGATCTTTACCCGCCCGACACCGTGCTCCGCGCTGAAGCTGCCGGCGAATTCACGCACCATGTCGTGTATCGCCCGCCTTATCTCCGCGGCGCGCGCAAGGAACCGCTCGCGATCGATGCCGGGAAGCTGACTGATGTTGAAGTGCAGGTTCCCATCGCCGACGTGCCCGTAGGCGACCAGCCGCCCCTCGGGCACCTGCTCGGCTACCCAGGGGGCAGCTTTGGCCACGAAGTCCGGCAGCGTCGCGACCGGGAGCGAGATGTCGTGCTTGAGGCTCGCGCCCTCGTGCCGCTGGGCCTCCGGAATACTCTCGCGCAATTTCCACAGCGCAGCACGCTCACGCTCGCTGCGCACCAGTGCCGCATCGAGCACGATTCCTTTGCCGAGGGCCGCGGCGAGCGCTTCTTCCAGCACCGCATCGAGCGGCTCGGCGGCGCGCGAGGAGGACAGCTCGCACAACACGTACCAGTCATGCGCGCTGCCGAGCGGATCGCTCACCCCAGGGATGTGCCGGCTGGTGAGCTCGACACCGATCCGCGGGACCAGCTCGAAGGAGCTCACGCGGTCGCCGCTCGCCCCGCGCAGCTCGCCGAGCAGCGTCACCGCGGCACGCACATCGGGTATTGCGGCGAGAGCGGTCGCGCGCACCCGAATCTGCGGGAAGAGCTTGAAGCTCGCGGCGGTGATGACTCCGAGCGTGCCTTCGGCGCCGAGAAACAGCGACTTGATGTCGTAACCGGTGTTGTCCTTGCGCAGCGTGGTCAGCCCATCGAGCACCCGTCCTCCGGGCAGCACCACCTCGAGCCCCAGCACCAGGTCGCGCGTCATCCCGTAGCGCAGTACGTTCACTCCACCCGCATTGGTGGAGAGATTGCCGCCGATCTGACAGCTACCCTGCGAGCCGATGCTCAGCGGGAAGAAGCGGCCAGCCGCCTCGGCGGCCGCCTGGACCTGGGAGAGAATGCAGCCGGCCTCGGCAGTGAGGGAGTAGTTGTCCGCGTCGACGCTGCGGATGCGATTGAGCCTGCGCAACGACAGGACCAGCTCGGCCCCGGACTCATCGGGGATGGCGCCGCCGCAGTAACTGGTGTTACCACCGTGCGGGACGACGCCGATGCGCTCTGCGTCGCAGAAGCCCAGCAGCTCTACGATCTGCGCAACCGAGCGCGGTTGCACCACGGCGAGCGCATTACCGCGGCAACGCCCGAGGTGGTCGACGACAAACGGGGCGCAGTCCTCCGGCTCGGTCAGCACGCAGTCCGCGCCGAGCAGCGCCCGCAGCCGCTCGCGCCGGGCGCTCGCTTCCGCGGTCAATGGGTACCGAGCGCGCGCAACGCCGCGATACGCTCATCGAGCGGCGGGTGGCTCATGAAGAGCCGTGCAAGACCGCCGCGGACGCCGCCGTCGGCGATGCCGAAGGCCTGGAACTGCTGCGCCGGAAGGGGCTCGTGGCCGCGCTTGAGGTCTTCGAGCGCGGCGATCATGTGGTCGGTTCCGGCGAGCTGCGCCCCGCCGCGGTCCGCACGGAACTCGCGCTGGCGTGAGAACCACATGACGATCGGCGTCGCGAGCAGACCGAATACGATCTGCAGAAGGTAGAAGGTCAGGTACGAGGCAATCCCGCGTCCATCTTCCGAGCGGAACACCGCGCGGTCGATGATGTTGCCGACGACCCGTGCCAGGAAGAGCACGAAGGTGTTGACGATGCCCTGGACCAGGGTGAGGGTTACCATGTCGCCGTTGGCGACGTGAGTCATTTCGTGGCCGATCACCGCCTCGATTTCCTGGCGGTTCATGCGCTGCAGGAGCCCGGTGCTCACGGCGACCAGCGCCGAGTTACGGCTCGCCCCGGTGGCGAAAGCATTCGGGGCCGGCGAATCGAAAATACCCACCTCCGGCATACCGAGATTGAGGGTGCGTGCGTAACGCTCGACCACCGACACCAGCCATTGCGCGGTCGGGTCCGGCGAATCGCCCACCACCTGAACGCCCATGAACATCTTGGCTTGCATTTTCGACAAGGCGAGTGAGATGAACGCCCCGCCGAAACCGAACAGCGCGGCCCACACCAGGAGTCCACCGAGGCTCTCACCGTGGACGGCGAGCCAGGTGTCGAGCCCCAGCAGTCGCGCCACGACCGTCAGCACCAGCAGCACGGCCAGGTTGGTGGCGATGAACAACACGATGCGTTTCATGGGAAGCCTGCTTTGACAGAGGGACGCGGGATACCCGCCGGGCGGCACTGTACCGTTACGGCAGTATGCCCGCCAGCATTGGGACGGGGAGGGCATTTTCAAGCCCGGGACCATGCCGGCGGGGCCGGCGCTTCAGCCGATCGCCACCCCCACCGCGTGCCCGACGAGGTAGCTCACGGCGCCCGCGCCGCCGCCGATCAGCACCATGCGCAGCGCGCTGCGCAGCGCATCGCGCCCGGTGAACAATGACAGTCCCAGTCCGACCGCGAACAGTGACACCAGCGTGATTGCCACCGCGCCTGAGGTGGCATTGGCACCGGTAAGACCGCAGAGGAACGGTATCAGCGGCACGGCAGCGCCGAGCGCAAACGCGACGAAAGAAGAGGACGCTGCCTGCCATGGTGAGCCGAGGTCATCGGGGTTGAGTCCGAGCTCTTCGCGCGCCAACACATCGAGCGCCGCTTCCGGATTCACCAGCAGCGCCCGGCTCACCTCGCGCGCCTGCTCGAGCTCGACACCGCGCGCCTGATAGATGAGGGCGAGCTCTTCGGCCTCCTCTTCGGGATACTCGTCGAGCTCCTCACGCTCGAGCGCGATCTGGTACTCGTACATCTCCCGTTGCGAGCGCACCGAGACGTACTCGCCGGCGGCCATGGAGAGCGCGCCCGCGAGCAGTCCCGCGACCCCAGCGGTGAGTACGTAGCCGCTGGCGGCGCCCGCGCCCGCGACACCGAGTACCAGGCTCACGTTGGAGATCAGACCGTCGTTCACTCCGAACACCGCAGCCCGCAACCCGCCACCGAGCGCGCTGCGATGGCGTGCGCCCACCTGCGCAAGCGATGTCGGCATTGCGTGGCCGGCCACTGCCAGCGGTGCGCTGTAGATGGACAGCCCGCGCAGCTTCATCGCCGCCAGTACCGGGCGCAACGAGCGTGGCTCAAAGCGCGCAAGCAGTCGCGCGACGATACGCGCGCGCACGGAAGGAACGAACTGGCGTGCCGGGGCTGTGCCGGCGCTGTCGCGTTGGGCGGCGAGCTGCCACTTCGCTGCCTGCTCTTCCGCGGCCGCCGCCAGTTTCAGGAACAGGGCACTCTTCGCCGGGTCTGCCTCAGCTGCGGCCACCAACCGGTACAGCCAGGCGGACTCTTTCTCGTGGTACCAGCTATCGACACCAGCCGAGGTCAATATTGATCCCGCTCGTCGTCGACCTCGTCCTCATCCTCGTCCCAGTCGTCGTCCTCGTCCTCGTCCTCGTCCTCATCCTCTTCGTCTTCTTCGTCCCAGTCGTCCTCGTCCTCGGTCTCCTCATCGTCGGACTCGGACCAGCCCTCGGGCTCCTCGATCCGCTCGAGGTCCATCTCACGCCACGTCTCCAGGTCGATCTCCTCGATGTCGCCATCGAGGTACTCGATCTCGAGACGCTCGGAATCCTCATCCACCGACAGTACGCGGAAGGATTCTTCTTCTTCCACGTTCTCGTACCACTGGCCGGGCACTGGTTCGTGATCTCTGCTCACCGCGAAAACCACCCTGCGTTCATTTTCGCCGCCGACAAGTGTAGGGGCTGACGTCGGGTTGGGCAACGCAGGCCAGATGCGTATAGTTTTCGTTCATGGCCGCCGGATTTGGTTTTTCAGCCGCCTCCCTCGCGCAGGCACGGCGCATCGTCGTGAAGGTGGGCTCTGCGCTGCTGGTGGACGCGGAGAGTGCTCGCGTTAACCGGGGCTGGCTCGAGACCCTGGTCGAGGATCTGTTGCGTCTGCGCAAGCGCGGGCAGCGTGTCATCCTGGTGTCATCAGGGGCGATCGCGCTCGGACGGCGCCGCCTCGGCCTCAAGCACGGAACGCTGCGCCTGGAGGAAAGCCAGGCGGCCGCCGCCGTCGGGCAAATCCGCCTCGCGCACGCCTACAAGGAGCTGCTCGAGAGCAATGACGTGACCGTGGCGCAGGTGTTGCTCACCCTCGAGGACAGCGAGCGCCGGCGCCGCTATCTCAATGCGCGAGCCACGCTCGAGTCACTGCTGGAACTCGGTGCGCTCCCGGTCATCAACGAGAACGATACCGTGGCGACCGCCGAGATCCGCTACGGCGACAACGATCGTCTGGCGGCGCGGGTCGCACAGATGACCGGCGCGGACTGTCTGGTGCTGCTGTCGGACGTTGCCGGGCTCTACAGCGCCGACCCCAACCGCGACCCGCGCGCGCGGCTCGTGCCGGAGGTGCGGCAGATCACCCCCGAGATCGAAGCCATGGCGGGACGCTCGGCATCTGGGCTCGGCTCGGGCGGCATGGCGGCCAAAATCGCCGCGGCGCGTATCGCGCTCGCCGCGGGCTGCCACATGTGCATCGCCGCGGGTGCGCCGCGCCACCCGCTGCGGCGCATCGAGGAGGGCGCCGAGTGCACCTGGTTCGTCTCCACGGCGACACCGGCGGCGGCGCGCAAGCAGTGGATCGCCGGAACACTGCGGCCCGCCGGAGCGATCACCATCGATGCCGGTGCGCTGCGGGCGCTGCTCGAAGGCCGCAGCCTCCTGCCCGCCGGCGTCACCGGAACGCGCGGAAGATTCGATCGCGGCGACACGGTGAGCGTGCTGGCTGCCGACGGTGTTGAGGTTGCGCGCGGCATCATCGCGTACTCCGACGGTGACGCGGCGCGCATCATGGGTCGGAAGTCCTCGGAGATCGCCGAAATCCTCGGCTTCCGTGGCCGTGACGAGATGATTCACCGCGACGACCTGGTGCTGCTGCGACAGGAGAGCACGGCAGCCGCGGTGGTTCCGGCACCGCAGCCGGCGCCCTAGCGATGGACGCGGCAAGCATCGGCGAGTTGATGGAGGGACTGGGCCGCTGCGCGCTCGCGGCGCAGCGGGAGCTGGCGCTTGCTTCGGGCGCGCAGAAGGACGCCGCGCTCGCTGCGGCCGCCCAGGCGGTGCGCGCACGGTCGGGTGCGATCCTTGCAGCCAACGAGCGTGATCTATCCGCGGCCCGCGCCGGCCACATGAGCGCGCCGCGCTGCGAGCGGCTGCGTCTCGATGAACAGCGCATCGAGGCGATCGCCGCCGGTATCGATGTGGTGCGGGCGCTCCCTGATCCGATCGGCCGGGTCACCGCCGAGTGGCAGCGTCCGAATGGCCTGCGTATCCAGCGGGTCACCGTGCCGCTCGGAGTCATCGGCATCATTTACGAGAGCCGCCCCAACGTAACAGCGGATGCCGGTGCCCTGTGCCTGAAATCCGGGAACGCCTGCATCCTGCGCGGCGGCTCCGAGAGCGGGCATTCGAGCCGCGCGCTGCACGAGTGCCTCGCCAGCGGACTCGCCGCGGCCGGGTTGCCGGCCGGCTGCATACAGCTGGTGCCGACCAGCGACCGCGCAGCGGTCGGTTACCTGCTCGCCGGCATGAGCGAGTATCTCGATGTCATCGTCCCGCGCGGCGGCCGCAGTCTGGTCGAGCGGGTGCAGAAGGAAGCGCGCGTGCCGGTCATCGGGCACCTCGAGGGCAACTGTCACGTGTACATCGACCGCGATGCCGACCTGGCGATGGCGCGCACCATTGCGCTGAATGCCAAGATGCGCCGGACCGGCATCTGCGGCGCTGCCGAGACGCTGCTCGTGGACGCGGCCTGCGCGCCTACGCATCTGCGGCCGATCATTGGCGATCTGCTCGACGCCGGCTGCGAAGTGCGCGGTGACCCCACCGTGCAGCAGGTCGATCCACGCGTGCGCCCGGCGAGCGAGGACGACTGGTACACGGAGTACCTGGACGCCATCATCGCGGCACGCGTGGTGGAGGGGGTGGATGCTGCCATCGCGCACATCGCGCGCTACGGCTCTGCGCACACCGAGTCGATAGTCACCGAGAGCCCGGCGACCGCGGAGCGCTTCCTGCAGCGGGTCGACAGCGCCATCGTTCTGCACAATGCCTCGACGCAGTTTGCCGATGGCGGCGAGTTCGGCATGGGAGCCGAGATCGGGATCTCCACCGACCGGTTCCACGCCCGCGGACCGGTTGGGGTGGAACAGCTCACCAGCTACAAGTACGTGGTGCGCGGTGCGGGGCAGGTGCGGCCCTAGACCAGCGGTTTGTAGAACGGACTAGGCGTGTTCGTGAGCGTGCGGCTCGTGGGCGGAGTCTTCCGCGGCCGGATGCCCGGGTTGCTTGGCGCAGCGCTCGCAGTTCACCCAGCCGGAGTCACCGTTCAGGTAGTGCTCCTTCTTCCAGATGGGGAGCCGGTGTTTGACCTCATCGATGATGTACCGGCACGCGCGGAACGCTTCGTCGCGATGCGCGGCGGTCACTCCCACCCACACGGCGAGCTCGCCTACCGCGAGCGATCCGGTGCGGTGCACGCACGCAGCGTGAGCCACCCCGAAGCGCTCGAGCGCCTCCGCAATGATGCGCTCGCCCTCGCGAACACCGAGCGCCTCGAAGGCTTCGTACTCGAGACCGCGCACGCGCTCGCCCTCGTTGCTGTCCCGTACCCATCCCTCGAAGGCGGCGTAGCCGCCGCATGAGGGGTCGGCGAGCGCCAGGCGCAGCTGCTCGGGTGCGATGGGTGTGTGTGTGAACCGGAACATGGCCATGATGCTGCCGCCAGCTCAGCCGCCGGCTACGGGGGGTATGAATACCACCGCGTCCCCGTCGGCCAGCGGCGCGGTCCAGTCGCGGAATTCGGTGTTGATCGCCACACGCAGCATTTCAGGTGCGAGTGAGAAGGGGTAGCGGCGGGCGAGCTCCGCGTACAGCTCCGCCGGAGTACGCGCGTGGGTGACCAGTGCCTCGTCCCGCCGCCCCGCCTGCTCCCGCAGCAGGGCGTAGTACTGCACCTTGATGTGCTTGGGGTTGGAGGTCGCTTCCGGCAGCAGCGCGCTCATGGCACTCCTATACTCTTCGGGAGTATTGATGTTGTCGAGCGCTCCGGGGTTCGGCTCATCGATCAGCTGCGTATCGGCGCCGACCAGGAAGCGGCGTGGGCACTGCCGGCCAGTCGCCACGTAGGCTGCGAGCGGTGCGGCGCTGGCAGGCTCCCAGATGGCACACAGCGGCTCCGGCAGCCCGTCGTGACTCGAGCGATAGGCGGTCGCCAGCCGCTGTGGTGCCCGTGAGCGCACCAGGTGCGTGAGCGTTGCTTCATCGAGCAGCGGCAGATCGCAGGCGAGCACGAGCCAGGCGGCCTCGGGATGGCGCGCCTGCGCGGCAAGCAACCCGGCGATCGGGCCGAGGTTCTCCCGGGTGTCGCGGATCTGCGGGAAGCCTGCCCGCAGCGGATCAGCGCTCTGATCGGCGCGCACCGAGACGTAGGCCCGTTCGACGTGCGGAGCTAGGAGGTCCATCGCGCGCTCGAGCTGGCTGCGGCCGCCGTAGAGGAGCGCCGCCTTGTCGGTGCGCATGCGGGTGCTGCGCCCACCCGCGAGCACCAGCCCGAGAAGCGGCACCGGGCCGCCACCGTCAGGGTTGCCGGAGCTCATGCGCGGCGCTCGGCGGCGGCACGCTTGATGAGGCGGCGTCCGCCCGATTTCGCCAGCAACCGCACGCTGCCGATCTCGATGTCGTGTGACAGCGCCTTGCACATGTCATAAATCGTCAGCGCTGCGACCACGGCGCCGGTGAGCGCCTCCATCTCCACTCCGGTGCGGTGATGGACCGAGACCTCACAACGCACCACGATCTCCTGCGCCTTACGGTGCTCGATGTGCAGCTGGCAGTTCTCGAGCGCAAGCGGGTGGCAGAAAGGGATGAGCTCGTGGGTGCGCTTGGCCGCCTGCACTCCGGCAACGATCGCGGTGTCGAACACCGGGCCTTTGCTGGTGCGGTGGCCGGCGGCTCGCAGGGCGCGGGCCACGGCGAGCGGCAAGCGCACGCGCGCCTCGGCGACGGCGACGCGATGCGTCACGTCCTTCGCTCCCACATCCACCATGGCGGGCTGCTGACGCGCGTTGAGATGTGTGAGGCTGCGGCGCGCCATCAGCCACCGATGTAGAACATCTCGACCTTGCGCTCATCGCTGGCCGCACCTCGCAGGCTCGCGCGCTGCTCGCTGTAGCGGTCGGCGCGGCCGAGCCAGACTCCGCGGATGAGCTCGAGCAGCTGGTCATCGCTCGAGCCGCCGCGCAGTGCGTCGCGGAGACTGGTTCCGTGGGTCGCAAACAGGCAGGTGTACACCACCCCATCGGATGACAGCCGCGCGCGCGTGCAGTCACCGCAGAAGGGCTGCGACACCGAGGAAATGAAGCCCACCTCACCGGCGCCGTCGGCGAACGCATAGCGCCGGGCGACCTCGCCGCGGTAGCTCGGCTCGAGCGGCTGCAGCGGCCAGCGCTCGCCGATACGCGCCAGCAATTCGCGCGAGGGTACTACCAGACCTTCGCTCCAGTGATTGCGGTTGCCGACGTCCATGTACTCGATGAAGCGCACGATCACCCCGGTACCGCGGAAGCGCTCCACCAGCTCGAGCACGGTGTGATCGTTCACACCGCGCTGCACGACGGCGTTGATCTTGATGGGGGTGAGCTCGGCACGCCGTGCGTGCTCGATGCCATCCAGCACTTCCTCGACGCCGCCGAAGCCGCCGCTCATGCGGGCAAACACCTGTGCATCGAGGCTGTCGAGGCTGACCGTTATGCGCTGGAGGCCGGCGGCCTTGAGCTCACTCGCGTAACGGGACAACAGCATACCGTTGGTCGTCAGCGCTACGTCCTCGATGCCCGCGATGTCGGTCAGGTCGCCGATCAGGTCCGGCAGGTTTGCGCGCAGCAGCGGCTCACCGCCCGTCAGGCGCAGCTTGCGCACTCCGAGCCGCACGAACAGGCGCGTGAGGCGCACGATCTCATCGAACGACAGCCGCTCGTGCGAGCCCAGGAAGCGATAGCGCTCGTGATAAGTCTCACGCGGCATGCAATAGGGGCAGCGGAAGTTGCAGCGGTCCATGACCGAGATGCGCAGGTCACGCATGGGCCGGGCAAAGCTGTCCCGCGGCGCAGGGACAGCCCGCAGGGGGACGATGACTTCACGATCGGGCATGGCTTACGACAGTATGAGCACCGCTCGAGCCAAAGGCTAATGGGTGGCACGAGGGCTTACGCGTATGGGTGGGGTCGCAAGCGGCGGTTACAACCCTACGACCAGCGGTACAGGCGCGTCACGAACCCTTTGGCGTAGGTATTGGGCCCCGGGGGTAGCTCCACGAAGCCCTCGGTACCCGCCAAAGCGGTGAAGTCCCCGGAACCATTTGTTGGGGCTGGAACCGCCCAGTCCCGCCCCCACTCGTCCTGCTCGAGACGCACCGGAACGAAGTGCGTCAGCGGTGGCGTGACGGTGATGGCAGCGCTGAGCGCCATGCGCTCGACGCGCTGCGGGTTCTGGCCAAGACTGCCGCGCAGCGCCGGCAGCACATAACGCGTGAGGCACACGAGCGTCGACACCGGATTACCCGGTAGTCCGAACACCGCCGCCCCCGAGGGAGCTACGCCAAACCACAGCGGCTTCCCAGGACGCTGCGCGACTTTATGGAAGATGGTGCGCACACCGAGCTCGCCGAGCACCTGCGGGACCAGATCGAACCGGCCCATCGATACGCCGCCGGAGAGCACGAGCACATCGTGCGTCTCGAGGTGGAAACGCAGCCGCTGGCGCAGCTCGACGGCGTCGTCACGGATGTGGTCGTCCGCGACGCGCTGGAAGCCGTGCTCGCGCAGCGCACTTACGATGGCGTACGCATTCGAGCGTCGGACTTGGTGCGCGAGCACCGGTTCGCCCGGCTCGACCAGCTCGTTGCCCGTGGAGATGACCGCGAGCATCGGCTGGCTCGCGACGCGGACGCGTGCCATGCCGGCGGAAGCGGCAATGGCTATTTCCGGCGCACGCAGCCGCTCGCCTGCGCGCAGCAGTAAGGCGCCCTGATGGGTATCACTGCCACGGCGATGCACGTGCTGCCAGGGCTCGACATGGGCGTCCGCCATGAGCGCCGCTTGACCCTGGCCGACCACGAGCCGTTCGACCGGCACCACACTGTCGCAGCCTGTTGGCAGCACTGCGCCGGTCATCACTTCGATGCAGTCCACCGGCGCACTGAGGGCAAGCGGCTCATCGCCGGCTGCCTGCGTGGCCTGGATGCGGAAGGAGCGCGAACCTGCGCTCACCGCCTGGCTGTCGAGCGCGACCCCATCCATCGCCACCCGGTCATACGG